>Ga0207864_1001465_pt1 | contig 25935 bp, 21 predicted proteins | sample HigsolmetaAR202D_FD_184834 | JGI IMG/M metagenome (GOLD analysis project Ga0207864, IMG submission 184834) | Ionic liquid and high solid enriched microbial communities from the Joint BioEnergy Institute, USA - AR20-2-D (SPAdes) (version 2) ... | reverse complement strand
GGGGTGCGGCCGTGACGGCCCTCCAGCCAATCGAAGGCCGCATCGGCGGTTGCGACCTCCTCGACGCCGCGGGGCTTCTCCGGCCGCGCCACGACGATGACCGGAAGGCCGAGAGCCCGCGCCGCCGCGATCTTCGGATAGGTCGCGGCCCCGCCGGAGTTCTTCGTCACCACCACCTCGACGCGCTCGCGCTCCATGAGCGCCCGCTCGGCCGCTTCGTCGAAGGGCGCGCGGTCGCGGATGGCGATGACGTGCGGCACGGGCAACGCCTCGCCGATCGGCTCGATGGTGCGCACGAGAAAGGTGTGCTGCGGCGCGGCTGCGAAGGGCGGAAGCTCGAGACGACCGACGGTGAGAAAGACGCGGCGAGGGATGTCTCCCAAGGCGCGGACGGCCTCCTCCATGGACGCGACCTCGATCCATCGGTCCCCCTCCTGCGGCACCCAGGGCGGACGACGCAGGGCGAGCAGCGGAACCTGCACCTGCGCGCAGGCCTCGGCCGCGTTGCGGGACATCGCGGACGCGAAGGGATGAGTCGCGTCGATCACCGCCTCGATCCGCTCTTGCGCCAGGAAGCGGGCGAGCCCCTCCACGCCGCCGAAGCCGCCGATGCGGGTCGGGACCGGCAGGGGGCGCGGGTCGCTGGTGCGGCCGGCCATGGACAGAAGCGGGCGGAAGGCGGATTGGCCAGCAAGCCTCGCCGCGAGTGCGGAGGCTTCGGAAGTGCCGCCCAGAATGAGGATGCGCATGAGCCCCTTTTCCCCGAATTCTAGCGCTAAGTCGAGCATGGCGCCGAACGCTCCCTGGCTCACCGTCATCGGCATCGGCGAGGACGGACGCGCGGGGCTTTCCTCCGCAGCGCTCGCCGCGCTTGACCGGGCGGAGTTCGTGATCGGCGGTGTCCGCCATCTCGCCCTCGTAGCGCCTCTGTCCGCGCAGACGCAAACCTGGCCGAGCCCCTTCTCCGATGGCTATTCGATGATCCTCGCCCGCCGGGGCCAGCCGACCTGCGTTCTCGCGACGGGCGACCCGTTCCATTACGGTGTCGGCGCGGAGCTGGCACGGCTGGTTCCTGCCGATGAGATCGTCTGCTTTCCGCAGCCTTCCGCCTTCAGCCTCGCAGCCGCGCGGATGGGCTGGTCGCTGCCGGATTGCGAATGCCTGAGCCTGCACGGCCGGGCCCTGGAGCGGGTCATTCCCTCCCTCCAGCCTGGAGCGCGCCTCCTCGTGCTGTCCTGGGACGGCTCGACGCCAGGCCAACTCGCGGAGCTCCTGAAAGCGCACGGCCTGGGCGCCTCGACGATCACGGTGCTGGAAGCCATGGGCGGCCCGCGCGAACGCATCCGCCATACGGTGGCGAACGATTTTACCATCGCCGACATCGATCCGCTCAACACCATCGCCCTCGAGATCGTGGCGACGGGGGACGCCCGCATCGTCCCCCTCGCACCCGGTCTCCCCGATTCCTGGTTCGAGAACGACGGCCAGCTCACCAAGGCCGAGATCCGTGCCCTGACCCTGGCGGCGCTGGCGCCCCGGGCCGGCGAGCTGCTGTGGGACATCGGCCTGGGTGCGGGCTCCATCGCCATCGAATGGTGCCTGCGCCATCCGCGCAACCGCTGCATCGGGATCGAGGAGCGCCCGGAACGCGCCGAACGGGCGCGCCGCAACGCGCTCGAGCTCGGGGCGACGGCGCTGGACATCCGTATCGGGCGCGCGCCGGAAGCCCTGGCCGACCTTCCCGCGCCGGATGCCATCTTCATCGGCGGCGGCGCGTCGGAACCCGGCGTGTTCGAGGCGGCCTGGGCGGCGCTGAAACCGGGCGGACGCCTCGTCCTCAATGCCGTGACGCTGGAAACCGAGACACTTCTCGGCATGCTCTACGCCCGCCATGGCGGCACCATGCGGCGCTTGGCGGTCTCGCGTCTCGAAGCCGTCGGCGGCATGCACGGCTGGCGGGCGGCGATGCCCGTCACGCAGTGGGTGGTGACAAAGCCATGATCGTGGCAGGCATAGGATTCAGGCGCAGCGTCGCCGCCGACGAGATCGTGGCGCTGGTGGAGCAGGCGCTGGATCGCGCTGCAATCGCAGCCGATGCGCTCGGAAAGCTTGCGACCGTCGAAGCGCTCGCCGCCCTTCCCGCCTTCACGGAAGCGGCCCGTCGGCTCAATGTCGTCGCCGCCTCCGTTGCGGAGCCCGCCCTGTCAGAAGCGGCGCCGCGCGTGCGCACGCAATCCGCCCGCTCCATCGCCGCGCATGGGATCGGCTCGGTGGCGGAAGCGGCGGCGCTCGCAGCCGCGGGGTCCCGGGCCGAACTCATCCTGGAACGCATCGCCTCCCCCTCTGCCACCTGTGCCCTCGCGCGTCTGGAGACCGGCCCATGACCATCCATTTCATCGGCGCAGGCCCCGGCGCTGCCGATCTCATCACCGTGCGCGGGCGCACGCTCGTCGAAAGCTGCCCCGTCTGCCTCTATGCCGGGTCCATCGTGCCGCCGGAAATCCTGTCCTGGTGTCCGCCCGGCGCACGGCTCGTCGATACGGCTCCCCTCGATCTCGATGCCATCACGGCTGAATATGTGCGGGCGCATGAGAATGCTGAGGACGTGGCGCGGCTCCATTCCGGCGATCTCTCGATCTGGAGCGCGATGGGCGAGCAGTTGCGGCGGCTCGATGCGCTCGGCATTCCCTATACGATCACACCTGGCGTCCCCGCCTTCGCGGCGGCGGCGGCGGCGCTCGGGCGCGAGCTGACGGTGCCGGAGGTCGGACAATCGGTGGTTCTCACCCGCACCTCGGGTCGGGCCTCCGCCATGCCGGAGACGGAGCGGCTTGCCACCTTCGCGCAGACGAAGGCGACGCTCGCCATCCACCTCTCGATCCACGTGATCGAGCAGGTGGTCGAGGACCTGCTGCCCTCTTACGGCGCCGATTGCCCGGCCGCGGTGGTCTGGCGCGCCTCCTGGCCGGACGAGCGGGTGATCAAGGGCACCCTTGGCACGATTGCCGCCATGGTCCGCGCCGAGAAACTGGAACGCACGGCGCTGATCCTGGTCGGACAGACGCTTGCAGCAAAAGACTTCCGCGACAGCGCCCTCTATTCGACCGGTTACGACCGCCGCTTCCGCCCCAGCGCCTGCGAGGACAGCCGATGAGACGCGCGGCTTCAGGCGACCGGATGGAACGGCACGCGGCCGACGAGCTCGCCCTTGCGGTCGAACACCATGATTTCCAGCGCGATGTCCGCGCCGCGCAGGGCCTTGGCGGCCGTGCGCCACGCATGCTGCGCCACCACGTCCGCGAGCGGAAGGCCGAGGCTTTTTGCGGTCTCCAGCACTTCGAGCGCCGTGTTGGCCTGGCGCGCCTCCTTGACGACGGAGGGCTCGGCGCCGGCCTCGGCAAGACGCTCGGCGAGCCAGGCGAGATCGACCGTGCCGGAGCGCGAATGCAGGTCCAGCAGGCCCTGGCCGAGCTTGGTCATCTTGGCGAAGCCGCCCGCGATGGTGACCTTGGGCACCGGGTTGCGGCGCAGATATTTCAGCATGCCGCCGGCGAAATCGCCCATATCGATGAGGGCGTGGTCCGGCAGGTCATGCAGGGCCTGCACGGCCTTCTCGGACGTGGAGCCCGTCGCGCCCGCCACATGGTCGAGACCGCCGGCGCGAGCCACGTCGATGCCGCGATAGATGCTGTGGATCCAGGCCGAGCACGAATAGGGCACCACCACGCCGGTGGTGCCGAGGATCGACAGCCCGCCCAGGATGCCGAGCCGCGGGTTGAGGGTTTTTTGGGCAATGGCCTCGCCGCCCGGAATGGAGATCTCGACCTCGATATCGATGGGCCCGCCGAGGCTGCGTGCCGCCTCATCCAGGTTGTCGCGGATCATCTGGCGCGGCGCGGGATTGATGGCGGGCTCTCCCGGCGGCAAGGGCAGCCCGGCGCGGGTAACGGTGCCGACGCCCTCGCCCGCCCGGAAGGTCACGCCCGATCCCGGCGCGCCGGCCCGAACGGTTGCGACCACCAGAGCGCCGTGGGTCACGTCCGGATCGTCGCCCGCATCCTTGACGATTCCCACCCGCGCTCCGCCTTCGACCGGCTCCATGAGCGCCAGGGAAAAGGCGGGACGCGCTCCGCCCGGGAGCACGATCTCCACCGGATCCGGGAAATCGCCGGTCAGCCAGCCCCAATAGGCCGCCTTGACCGCCGCCGTAGCGCAGGCGCCCGTGGTCCAGCCACGGCGCAACGATCCGGCGGGTTTACTCTCGTCCATACGCCCTCTTACATCGTCACCATGAATTCCAATAGCCGCATCGTGATCGCCGGTCACGGCCGGAGGCCCGCATGACCGACCTCTCCCGCCTCTCGCCCCCCTTTGCCCCTGGCACGGTCTGGCTCGTCGGTGCCGGCCCGGGCGATCCCGGCCTGCTCACGATCCATGCGCTGAACGCCCTCGCGGCGGCGGATGTCATCGTCTACGACGCCCTGGTCGATCCTGCCGTCCTGTCCTTTGCCCGCGAGGGCGCCGCCATGGAATTCGCCGGCAAGCGCGGCGGCCGGCCCTCGGCGGCGCAGCGCGACATCTGCGAGCGGCTGATCCTGCTCGCCCGCGAGGGCAAGCGGGTGCTGCGCCTCAAGGGTGGCGACCCGTTCATCTTCGGGCGCGGCGGCGAGGAGGCGCTGGCCCTCTCGGAAGCCGGCATTCCGTTCCGCATCATCCCCGGCGTCTCGAGCGGTCTCGCCTCGCTCGCCATCCACGGCGTGCCGGCGACCATGCGCAAGACGAACCATGCGGTCATCCTCGCCACCGGCCATTCCGCTCCGGATGCAGAAATCGAATGGACGTCGCTTGCCCGGACCGGCGCCCCCATCGTGCTCTACATGGCGGTGTCGAGCTTGCCTTCCATCGTGAAAGACCTCATGGACGGCGGGCTTTCCGGCGACACGCCGGCGCTCGCCGTGCACGGCGCCACGACCGCCAAGGAAAGCGTGGTGGAAGGAACGCTCGCGACCCTGCCGAAGCTCGCCGAGGACGGCCTCATCCGCTCCCCCGCCATCATCGCCATCGGCGCGATTGCCGCCTTCCGCTCGGCCATCGCCAATCATCTGCTCGAGTTTGGAAGCGAGGCGGCCCAGTGAGCATCAGCCCCGGCCTTCTCATCGCCGCGCCCCGTTCTGGATCGGGCAAGACGACCGTCGTTCTCGGCCTCCAGCGGGCGCTCGCCCGCAAAGGCCTGCATGTTCGCGGCGTGAAATGCGGCCCGGACTACATCGACCCGGCCTTCCATGCCGCCGCCACCGGTGCTCCGAGCTTCAACCTCGACAGCTTCGCCATGAACGGGCCCCTGCTCGGCGCGATCGCCTCCGAGGCCGCGCGCGATGCGGATCTCGTCATCGCGGAAGGCTCGATGGGTCTCTTCGACGGCATCCGCCAGGAGATCGGCCGTACGGGGGCCAGTGCCGACATCGCCGCCCTCTTCGGCTGGCCGGTCATCCTCGTCCTGGACGTGTCCGGGCACGCGCAATCGGCCGCCGCCGTCGCCCTCGGCTGCGCCCGCTTCGACCCGCGGATCACGGTGGCCGGCGTGGTGCTGAACAAGGTCGCGAGCGAACGTCATCGGCGGCTGGTGGAGGACGGCATGGCCCGCATCGGCCTGCCGGTGCTCGGCGCTCTCACGCGCAATGCCGACCTCGTCCTGCCCGAGCGCCATCTCGGCCTCGTCCAGGCGGGCGAGACCGAGGAACTGGATGCACGACTCGAGCGTCTGGCCGATGCGGTGGAAGGCGCCCTCGACCTCGACCGGCTCGTGGCGCTCGCCCGCCCGACGCGGCTCGATCCGGTCGAGAGCGTGGTCCCCCTGCCGCCGCCGGGCCAGCGCATCGCGCTCGCCTCCGACCAGGCCTTCTCCTTCGTCTATCCGCATGTGCTCGCGGGCTGGCGCAAGGCGGGAGCGGAGATCGTGCCCTTCTCCCCGCTCGCGGACGAACCGCCGCCGCCGGACTGCGATGTCTGCTGGCTGCCCGGGGGCTATCCGGAGCTTCACGCTGGGCGGATCGCCGGAGCCCGGCGCTTTCTCGAGGGCCTCCGCAGCTTTGCCGAAAGCCGCCCGGTGCATGGCGAATGCGGCGGCTACATGGTGCTGGGCCAGTCCCTGGAAGACGCGGACGGCCGCGTGCACCCCATGGCGGGCCTCCTGCCGGTCGAGACGAGCTATGCCAAGCGGAAGATGCATCTCGGCTACCGGGTCGCGCATCTGCTTCACCATGGAGGGCTGGGAGCCTCCGGCCAGCGTCTCGTGGGCCATGAATTCCACTATGCCTCTGTCACGCGAAGCGACACGAGCCCGGAAGCCGCCTTTGCCGCAATCGCGGACGCCGAAGGCAATGACCTGGGCACCGCCGGCCACCGACGGGGCTTCGTGACGGGCAGCTTCTTCCACGTCATTGCGCGCGGGTGAGGCTCGAGCGTTTCAATTGTCAAGGCTATCGCATGTGAATGCGCCCACAGGGCATTCGCGCTCTGCTGGACGATGCTTGAATCGGGAGGCGTCCTGATGCCGCGGAGCTGGAGGAAACGGCAATTCGCCATCGTTTCGCCTCAGCCTTCATTCTTGATCCGCACCAAAGTCGGGAAGAGGCGAGAAGAAGATCGAAGCTTGGCGGCTAGGAAGAGGTGGCGTGGTGTTCCTGAACCGCTTCAAGCGCTTGTTCATCGCATCCCAAGGGATTGGAGGCGCCGATGAAAGAGGCATTCCATGTCGGACAGCTCGTCCGGATCACCAGACCCGCCACGGGCTATGCCGATCACCGAATCTATTGCATTGAACCGCGCCGGGATTGCCGGAGGCATTTTGGTTTGAGTCACGCTGCCATGGCCGGCTCTTCGAGCATAGCGTAGTAGCGCTCCTCGGCTTCGGCCGGCGGGATATTGCCGATGGGCTCCAGCAGCCGGCGATTGTTGAACCAGTCGACCCATTCCAGCGTCGCGAACTCGACGGCCTCGAACGAGCGCCATGGCCCGCGTCGATAGATCACTTCGGTCTTGTACAGGCCGTTGATCGTCTCGGCGAGAGCGTTGTCGTAAGAGTCGCCGATGCTGCCGACGGAGGGCTCGATGCCCGCTTCGGCCAGGCGCTCGGTATACTTGATCGACACATATTGGACGCCTCTGTCCGAATGATGCACCAGACCGCCTCCATGGATCGGACGGCGATCATGCAGCGCCTGTTCGAGCGCATCGAGAACGAAGCTCGCATGCGCCGTTCTGCTCACCCGCCAGCCGACGATCCGGCGGGCATAGGCATCGATGACGAAGGCCACGTAGACAAAGCCTCTCCAGGTCGACACGTAGGTGAAGTCGCTTACCCACAGCCGGTTCGGCGCCGGCGCCTGGAATTGCCGGTTGACCCTGTCGAGCGGACAAGGTGCCGCCTTGTCGCTGATGGTGGTCTTCAACGGCTTGCCGCGGATCACGCCCTGCAAGCCCATGCTCTTCATCAGCCGGGCGACAGTACAACGGGCAATGTCGAAGCCCTCCCGGTTCATCTGCCGCCAGACCTTGCGTACGCCGTAGACGCCGAAGTTCTCGTCGAACACCCGCCGAACCTCCTCCTTCAGGACCTCATCCCGCTTTGCACGGGCTGGCAATCGGGAAGGATCGGCCCGCCGGGCGGCATGCTCGTGCCAGGTCGACGGGGCGATCGGCAGCACACGGCAGATCGGCTCGACCCCGTACGCATCGCGGTGAGCGTCGATAAAGGCGATCATCGCTTCAGTGGGCGGTCGAGCTCCGCCATCGCAAAATAAGCCGACGCCTTGCGCAGGATCTCATTGGCCTGACGAAGCTCGCGAACCTCCCGTTCAAGCTCCTTGATCCGCGACAGCTCCGCGCTCGTCGGCCCAGGGCGCATGCCTGCATCGCGCTCAGCACGGCGCACCCAACCGCGAAGCGTCTCGCCGGTGCAGCCGATCTTCGAGGCGATCGAATTGATCGCTTCCCATTCCGAAGCATACTCGCCTCGATGTTCCAGAACCATTCGAACCGCGCGCTCGCGCACTTCAGGTGAATAGGTATTGCCGTTCCGTTTCGTCATGATGGCTCCTTACTCTCAAGAGGGGGAGCCTCCGGCAATCCCGGCGCGGTTCACTGTCACCGCGCGAGGCGGCGCTGCTGCCGCACCTGGGCCGCGCGATCCAGGCGGCAGTGATCGATCAATCCTTCGTGCTGTGCCCGCATTGTTTGCTGCATCGGGTGCCGGTGTTCGGCGACGGGCACGGCGGGCGGCTGTGCCGCTGCCCAGACTGCGGGCCGGTGCCGCTCGTGCCGCAGGACACCGCAGCGATACGACTGGACGAAGATTGGCTGCGCCGAAAGCTGCGGCTGGCGCTTTCGATCGAGAGCCGCGATGGCGTCGACGATCTCGGCGGAGGCGTGTGGCGGCTGGGTGACTCACGGCGCTCGCCGGTGCTGCTCGCACGCGACCTCGTTCGCCTGTGGCGCGAGCCGGCGCTGCTGGACCGGGTGCGCGTGGCCGGTGGCGACATCCGGGTGATCACGCCGAAGCCCCGCGAGACGCGTGGTGCCCCCTTCGGGGCGGGCGTGGAGTGGCTGGCGCTGGAGGATCGGTTTGCCTTCTATGGCGGCGGCGTCTCGTTCATCGGTGCGCCTGGCGAGCAGAACCCGGCGCAGGCGGTCGATCCGACGATGCCGGTCCACGGGCCGTTCTCGGCCGACTTCAAGTGGGTGACGCTGCCCGGCTGGCCGCACGGCCCGATCCGGCTGACCGAGGCTCAGGCAGTAGTGTTCGAGGCCCTGTGGTCGTTCAAGGGGGAGCCCCGCACCGCCGAACAGATCATGCAGCGCGCCGGACTCGACAGTGATAAGCCCATCGACGTGTTCAAGGTCAAGCCGCGCGACAAGGGAAAGCCCGAGGCCGAGGGACCGCTGGCCGCCTACCGCGCCCTCGTGGTCACGCAGAGGCGCCAAGGTCTGTACTCGATGCCGTGCGCGGCGAACCCGAGCGCTGCGTTGGCTTGACGCGCTGGTCATCCATGCGCGGCGGACAACCAATGGCAGTGACACACGTGCAAGTCGCGGTCGCGAAAGGCCGCCTGCGTGCGCTTCCGCCAAGAAGTTGGCGCCGGTTTTGAGAGAAGAGAGAGCAAAAGAGAGTCGAACTGGGCGACTTTCGGGCGGTGCGGCTTCACTGCGTGGCACACGCAGAACGCCGCCGAACCCCGCGCGGCGTCGGGGAACCCGGAAACGAAAACGCCCAACCGATAGAGGTTGGGCGTTGAAAAGTGGTGGAGCCAGGCGGAATCGAACCGCCGACCTCTTGAATGCCATTCAAGCGCTCTCCCAACTGAGCTATGGCCCCATCCGAACCGGTGCGGCTTGGGTTCCGCACGGGGCCGCCGCGAAGGCGACGGCCGGGTCTATATCCTCAACGCGCCGTGGTATCAAGCCTCTTCATCGTCGTCGATATCGCCGTCGATGAGATCGCTCACGTCGTCGTCGGACGTTTCGTCTTCTTCCAGGAAAGTGTCGTCGTCGTCAATATCGTCTTCGAGATCGACGTCGTCATCCACAACAACTTCCTTGGCCTTCTCGCCGGCGGCAACCTCGTCGAGCGACACGATGTCCGCGCCGGTCTCAAGCTCGACGTCATCGCCCTCCTCGCTCCGGGCATCGGCACGGCCGCGCAGGGCCTGCACGACGAAAACCGTGCTGCACTTCGGGCAGACGATCGGATCCTTGTTGAGGTCGTAGAACTTGGCGCCGCAGCTCAGGCATTGGCGCTTCGTGCCGAGTTCCGGTTTCGCCACGGTGGTTCTCTCTCGCGGGGTTGAGGTTGAGCGCTCCCGTTAGTCATGTGGCCGCCGCCTGTCAAACCCTAATCGCAGTTTTTCATCGGCCAGGCTGGCGATTTCATCCGGCGGCGAAATGCGCTAGGGAGCGCGTGCCTGCTCTTTCCTGCTCTTTCAACCGGATCCGAGGCCCGTGTCTTCCCATTCGGCAATTCCGCAACCACTCACTGCCCGCCGCGGCGGCCGCCTCTCCGGCCGCCTGCGGGTGCCCGGCGACAAGTCCATCTCCCACCGCTCGCTGATCTTCGGCCTGCTCAGCGCCGGCGAGACGGCGATCAGCGGGCTGCTGGAGGGCGAGGATGTGCTGCGCACGGCAGACGCCGTGCGTGCGCTCGGCGCCGCCGTCGAGCGCCTCGGCGAGGGGCGCTGGCGCGTGCGGGGCGTGGGCATCGGCGGGCTCTCGAACCCGGCGGGGGTGCTGGACTTCGGCAACGCCGGCACCGGCTCCCGGCTCATGATGGGCGTAGTGGGCGGCCATCCCGTCACCGCGACATTCGACGGCGACGCCTCCCTGCGCAAGCGGCCGATGCGCCGCATCCTCGACCCGCTGGTGATGATGGGCGCACGGGTGCTCTCCGAGGCCGAGGGCGGGCGCTGCCCCATCACGCTGGAAGGCGCGCGCGAGGCCGTGCCCATCGTCTATGAGACGCCGGTCGCCTCGGCGCAGATCAAGTCGGCCGTGCTGCTGGCCGGCCTCAATGCGCCCGGCCGTACCACCGTCATCGAGGCCGAGGCCTCGCGTGACCACACCGAGCGCATGCTGCGCCATTTCGGCGCAGAGGTGAATATCGAGCCGCACGGCGCCCACGGCCGGCGCATCACGCTGGTCGGCCAGCCGGAGCTGACGGCACGGCCCGTCGTCGTGCCGGCCGACCCTTCCTCCGCCGCCTTCCCGCTCGTTGCCGCGCTCATCGTGCCGGGCTCGGACATCGTCCTCGAAGGCGTCATGATGAACCCGCTGCGCACTGGCCTCATTACCACGCTCATGGAGATGGGGGCGGACATCACGGTGCTCGACCGGCGCGAGGAAGGCGGCGAGGAGGTGGCGGACCTGCGCGTGCGCGCCAGTGCGCTCAGGGGCATCGAGGTGCCCGCCGAGCGCGCCCCCTCGATGATCGACGAATATCCCATTCTCGCCGTCGCGGCCGCCTATGCCGAGGGCGAGACGGTGATGCGCGGCCTGCAGGAGCTGCGCGTCAAGGAATCGGACCGGCTGGAAGCCGTCCGGGCCGGCCTCCTCGCCGCCGGCGTGGATGCCGAGATCTCCGGCGACGATCTCATCGTGCGCGGCGGGCACGTGCCCGGCGGCGGCACGGCCGCGACGCACCTCGACCACCGTATCGCCATGTCGTTCCTGGTGCTCGGCCTCGCAAGCGAGAAGCCGATGCAGGTCGACGACGGCGCGATGATCGCCACGAGCTTCCCGACCTTCGTGCCGCTGATGCACGGTCTGGGCGCCGATATCGGCTGACGGACGGGGAATGGCCATGATCATCGCCATCGACGGTCCGGCGGCCTCCGGCAAGGGCACGCTCGGCCGCCGGCTCGCCGCCCACTTCGGCCTGCCGCATCTCGACACCGGCCTGCTCTACCGGGCCGTGGCGCACCACCTCATCAGCGCGGGCGAGGCGCTCGACGACGTCGCGGCGGCGACGGCGGCAGCCCGCGCGCTCGACCTCCAGCGTCTCGACGACGCGGCCCTGCGCGGACGCGCGATGGGAGAGGCGGCCTCCATCGTCGCCGCCATGCCGAGCGTGCGCGAGGCGCTTGTCGCCCTGCAGCGCGCCTTCGCCGGGCAGCCCGGCGGGGCGGTGCTCGACGGCCGTGACATCGGCACGGTGATCTGCCCCGGCGCCGACGTGAAGCTTTTCGTCACGGCGAGCGCCGAGGAGCGGGCGCGCCGCCGCTGGCGCGAACTCGTCGCGCGCGGCGAGCCGGCCGACCAGGCCGCGATCCTGGAGGACATCCGCCGGCGCGACCGGCGCGATGCCGAGCGGCCGACGGCACCGCTTGCCGTGGCTTCCGACGCTCACCAGCTCGACACGACCCATCTCGACGCCGACGGCGCCTTTGCTGCGGCGCTCGGCATCATCTCCTCGGTGATGGCCTCACGCACGAAATCGTGACCAGGCGGAAACCGGCCGTTCCATCGTTTTGCCGGCAGTGGCACACTTGATGGTCCCCTCGCCTACCGGGACAGAGGAGACGCGAGATGGCCCATCCGGCAAACGGGGCGCTGCTGTGGGGATCAGCCGTCCGGGCGGCGCTCGCCTTTCTCTTGATGCTGCCGGCGGCCGCTCTCGCGCAGGGAGGGCCGCAGGAGGTCGACGTCGCCCTCGTCATCGCGGTCGACATCTCCTATTCCATGGACGAGGACGAGCAGCGCCTGCAGCGCAAGGGCTACGTCGAGGCCCTGCGCTCCACGGCCGTGCTCGATGCCATCGCGCGCGGCCCCATCGGCCGCATCGCCGCCACCTATGTCGAATGGGCCGGCTCCAACTCGCAGGACGTGGTCGTACCCTGGCAGGTGATCGAGGGCCCGGAGAGCGCCGATGCCTTCGCCGAGCGCATCGCGGCTGCACCCATCCGGCGCGCCTACCGCACCTCCATCTCCGGCGCCATCGACTTCTCGGCCAGCCTCTTCAGCAAGATCGGCGTCAAGGCCATGCGGCAGGTCATCGACATCTCCGGCGACGGGCCCAACAACCAGGGCCGGCCCGTGACCGCCGCCCGCGACGACGCCGTGGCCCGCAACATCACGATCAACGGGCTGCCGCTGCTCTACAAGCGCTCGAGCTACATGGACATCGCCAATCTCGACGCCTACTACCGCGACTGCGTGATCGGCGGCTTCGGCGCCTTCATGGTTCCGGTGCGCGAGATCGAGCAGTTTCCCGACACCATCCGCAAGAAGCTTGTCATGGAGATCGCCGGCATCAGCGAGCCCGCGCCGCGCCTCGAACCGACAGCGGCGCAAGAGAAGACCTCATGCCTCGTCGGCGAATGGCGCTGGAATGAGCGGATGGGCAACTGACGCGATGACGCCGGCACCCATGCACGAGGCGGGACGCGGGGCCGGCCGGAGGCCGATTGCGCCAAGGCGGCGGCTTTTCTAAGACCGGGGAGCCTTCCTCCGGCCCCAAGCGAAAGCCGCCATGACCGAGACGACCGAGACCCCCGCCGCCCCCCTCACCATCGCCCTCGTCGCCCACGACGCGAAGAAGGAGGAGATGGCCGCCTTCGCCGAGGCGCACCGCCATCAGCTCGCCGGCACGAAGCTCTACGCCACCGGCACCACCGGTGCGCGTGTGATGGAGCGGTGCCCGGAGCTCAGCGTGACGCGGCTGAAGAGCGGGCCGCTGGGCGGCGACCAGCAGATCGGCGCCATGATCGCCGAAGGGCGCATCGACATGCTGATCTTCTTCGTCGATCCACTGTCGCCGCATCCCCACGACGTCGACGTGAAGGCGCTGATGCGCCTTGCGCTCGTCTATGACATCCCCATGGCGCTCAACCCGGCCACGGCCGCCCTCCTGCTCCCCCTCAAGGTGCAGGGGTGAAGGGACCCTTCACGTGCCGCGCGGCTTGGCCCGCGTCGTCGGCTGGGCGCTGACAGGGTCTTCCGGCCAGGGGTGCTTGGGATAGCGGCCGCGCAGCTCGGCCCGCACCGCAGCCCACGAGCCGCGCCAGAAACCCGGCAGGTCGCGCGTGATCTGGATCGGCCGGTGCGCCGGCGACAGCAGCTCAAGGATGAGCGGCACGCGCCCACCGGCGAGCGTCGGGTGCCTGTCGAGCCCGAACAGCTCCTGCACCCGCACGGCAATGGAGGGCCCCTCCTCCCCGTCGTAGTTGACCGGGATGCGCGATCCCGTCGGCGCCTCGAAGTGGGTGGGCGCCTCGGCGTCGAGCCGGCGCATCAGCTCCCACGGCACCAGGCTGCGCAGTGCCGCGTCGAGATGGCCGGCATCAATGCCGGCGAGGCTCGTCACGCCCAGGATGTGCGGCGCCAGCCAATCCTCCACGGTCCGTGCAAGGGCCTCGTCGGAAAGGTCCGGCCAGGGCTCGCCCTCGGCCCGGCGCAGAAAGGCGACGCGCCCGCGCAGCTGCTGCTGCGTCCTGGTCCAGGGCAGGCAGTCGATGCCCAGGGCTGCGATGCCACGCGCGAGGGTCGCCGCGGACGATTCGTCCGCCGGCACGGCGAGCGGCTGCTGCGAGAGGACGACAGCACCGAGACGACGCAGCCGGCGGGCGCGCAGGGCGCGTGCGGCCCGGTCGAACGTCACCTCCACGACCGTCTCGATGCGATGGCCCGCGACGGCCTCGATGGCCTCCGGGGTGATCGGTGCCGCGAGCACGATGCGCGCGCTCGCCCCGCCGCCGGCGATCTCGGCCACGGCGAGGAAGGGCTCCCGCGCCAGCCGGTCGGCGGGATCGACGAAGGCGCCGCGTCCGTTGGCGAGCAGGAACTCGCCCGCCTTGCCCCGCGCGCGGGCGATACGGTCCGGAAAGGCGAGCGCGACGAGGGCGCCCGGGTCGTCGTCCGCCACCTCGGCGGGCAGGCCCGCCGCCGCAGCCTGCCGGGCCCAGCCGGCAGCCGTGCGACGCATGTCGGCCGCCCGGCGCGAGCCATCGGCGCGGAAACGCTCCAGCCGCTCGACGAGGTCCGTCCCGTTACCGCCGAGGCCGCGCTCGACAAGGACAGCGGCGATCTCGGCCGCCGTGCCGGCCGCAGCACCCGCGGCAAGAACCATGCGCGCAAGGCGCGGCGGCAGCGGCAGGTCGTGCAGGTGCCGCCCCGTCGGCGTCAGCCGGCCGTCGCCGTCCAGCGCGTCGATCTCCACGAGGAGGCGCCGCGCCTCGGCGAGGGCGGGCGCCGGCGGCGGATCGAGAAAGCGCAGCCGCGTCGGGTCGGCGAGCCCCCAGGCCGCACAGTCGAGCATAAGGGGCGCGAGGTCGGCACTCAGGATCTCCGGCCGCGCGAAGGGCTCAAGCGCGCCGTTGCCCGCCTCCTCCCACAGCCGGTAGCAGACCCCCGGCTCCGTCCTGCCGGCGCGGCCGCGCCGCTGGTCGGCGGACGCGCGCGAGACGCGTACGGTCTCGAGTCGCGTCAGGCCGAGATCGGGCTCGTAGCGCGGCACGCGTGCCAGCCCCGAATCGATGACCACGCGCACACCTTCGATGGTGAGCGAAGTCTCGGCGATGGAGGTGGCGAGCACCACCTTGCGCCGGCCAGGCGGCGCGGGCACGATGGCCCGGTCCTGCTCGGCGCGCTCCAGCGCGCCGTAGAGGGGCGCGACATCGACGGCCGGGTCCCGGATGCGCTCGGCCAGCAGCTCCGCGACACGGCGGATCTCGCGCTCACCAGGAAGGAAGACGACGATCGAGCCCTGCTCGGCGCCGAGCGCGGTGAGCACCGCGTCAGCCACGTCCTCCTCGATTCGCCGCTCGGGCCTGCGGCCGAGATAGCGCGTCTCGACCGCGAAGGAGCGGCCCTTGCTCTCGATCACCGGCGCATCGCCGAGCAGCGCGGCGACGCGCGCGCCGTCGAGCGTCGCCGACATCACGAGCAGCCGCAGGTCCTCCCGCAGGCCTTCCTGCGCATCGATGGCGAGGGCGAGGCCGAGATCGGCATCAAGCGAACGCTCGTGAAACTCGTCGAACAGGACCGCCGACACACCCTCAAGCGACGGATCGTCGAGGATCATGCGCGTAAACACGCCCTCGGTGACCACCTCGATGCGGGTCCGGCGCGACACCTTCGTCTCGAGCCTGACGCGCAGGCCGACCGTCTCGCCGACCGCCTCCCCGAGCATGGCGGCCATGCGGGCGGCCGCCGCGCGCGCCGCGAGGCGCCGCGGCTCGAGCAGGATGATTCGCCCCCCGCACCAGGCCTCCTCGCGCAGCACGAGCGGCACGCGCGTCGTCTTGCCCGCGCCGGGCGGCGCCACGAGAACGGCAGCGTTGCGCTGCGCGAGCGCAGCCCGCAGGGCGGGCAGGGCCTCATCGACAGGCAGGGGCGATGCAGAGGGCAGATGCGTCATGCCGCCTTTGATGGCGAAGAAGAATGCCGCCGGCAAGCGAGAGGTCGTGCATCCGCCGGCGACGATCTTCACGGAAGATGACGAAGAGACACGCAAACCGGCGCTCGGCAGGGCTTTGTTTACACCCGCGGCGTAGTCTTCCTTCTCAGCCGCCATCGGAACGACGATTGGAATGCCTTCCTTCAACTACTTCCTTCCGTTCGTCGAGAGCGCATCGTTTCTCGTGCTGTCGTCCGTGCTGCTCGCGGTTCTCGCGAAGCCGCTGGCACGCCGGCCGCTCGCCTGGCAGATCACAGTGGGCGTCGTCTTCGGCCTCGTTGCCCTGGTGAGCATGCATCGTCCGGCTGTTCCCCATCCGGGCATGCTGTTCGATGCGCGCAACGTGCTGGTAACGCTCGCCGCGCCCGTCGGCGGCATCCTGAGCGCCACGATCACCGCCTGCATGGTGCTGGTGATGCGCTTTAATGCGGGCGGCACCGGCGTTACGGCCGGGCTCATCGCCATCGTCATGTGCGCACTGGCCGGATCGGCCTACCACCTCTACCTGCGGCACACGCGCCGCGAGCTGAGCTGTCGGGACCTCCATGTCCTCGGCGCCGTGGCGGGCATCCTGCCCCTGTTTGCGCTCGTCGCGCTGCCAAGCTGGGAGGCGACAGTCGAAACACTGCGGACGATCGCAGCCCCGCATATCATCGTGAACTGGCTCGGTGTCGAGATCACGGGCATGCTCGTCCTGTGGGACAGGGAGCGGCGCGCGGCCGTGCAGGCGCTCGGTGAGACCGAGCTGCTGCGGCGCGGCATCGTCGACAATGCGCCGGGCGTGCTCTTCCAGCGCGTGCTGCATCCGGACGGCCGCATCTCCTTCCCCTTCGTCTCCAAGGGCGCCATCGACATCTTCGGCGTCGAGGCGTCCGAGATCATGCGAAATGCCGAGAACGTCCACCGCCTCGTGCACCCGGAGGACTTCGCCACCTATCGCGAGGCGCTCGACGTCTCCGCCCGCGACGGCGCGCCGTGCAACGTGCAGGTCCGCATCATCCGCCCCGAGGACGGCCGCACTGTCTGGATACGCACCCAGGCCTCGCCGCGCGCGGGCCGCAACGGCGAGATCATCTGGGACGGCTTCGTCATCGACGTGACCGACCGCATCGTCGCCGACGAGCTGCTGGCCGAGAACGAGCGCTCCCGGCAGCGCACGCTGCACCAGCTCGCCGACCGCTTCGAGCAGGGGGTCGGGCAGGCGCTGCGCCAGCTCTCGCGAGCGGCCGACGACATGCGGGCAGCGGCCGGCAACCTGGCCACCACCGCGCAGGGCACCAGCCGCAAGGCAACCGAGGTGGCTGCCGACGCAGAGGCGACCTCCGCCCATGTGCGCACGGTGGCCGGCGCGGCCGAGCAGATCCACGCCTCCATCGACGAGCTCACCCGCCAGTCCATGGTGACGGTGGACAAGGCGCGCGAGACCTCCGAGCATGTCGCAATGACCCGGGCCGACGTCGACGGCCTCGTCGAGGCAGTGCAGAAGATCGGCACCATCGTCGAGTTCATCGAGGACATCGCCAACCAGACCAATCTCCTGGCGCTCAACGCCACGATCGAGGCCGCGCGCGCCGGCGCCGCCGGCCGCGGCTTTGCAGTGGTGGCGGGCGAGGTCAAGAGCCTCGCCGTGCAGACGAGCCGCGCAACCGCCGAGATCGCCGCCAATATCGAGACCATCCGCAACGCCTCCGTCGCGGCGGTGCGGGCCGTGGCCTCCATGGACGGAACGGTGGCCGAGATCGGCCAGGCCGCGTCGATCGTCGCCGACGTCGCCAAGGCCCAGTCGCGCGCCGCCGAGGAGATCGCCGCCAGCGCCCGCCAGGCGGCAACGAGCACCCAGGCAGTGTCGAGCAACATCGGCGACGTGCGGCTCGACGCCCAGAGCGCCGGCGTCGCCGCCGAGCAAGTGCTGCAGGCGGCGACGGAGCTCGACGAGCAGGCCCTCGCCCTCAACGAGGCCGTCGACGCCTTCGTACGCCAGGTCCGCTCCGCCTAACAGATAGTTGACTCAGTCAAACAATCACAGGATGCTGCCGCGATGGGAGGGTTCTACCCATGGTGACGGCAACACTTCGCCATGCCGGGACAGGCATGGCCACGGGCAGCACGCTCGACGATCGCATCGCGGCCGTGCGCCGCTTCAACCGCTTCTACACGCGCGAGATCGGCTTCCTTCACGAGCACCTACACGACAGCGGCTTCGTGCTAAGCGAGGCACGCGTGCTCTACGAGCTCGCCCAGTGCGGGGAGACGACCGCGACCGAGCTTCGCCGCCGGACGGGGATCGACGCCGGCTATCTCAGCCGCCTGTTGCGCCGCTTCGAGGAGAAGGGGCTGGTCGCACGCCGCGCCTCGCCGGACGACGGGCGCCGCTCTCTCCTGTCCCTCACCGAACAGGGCCGGGAGACCTTCGCCGGTCTCGACGCGGCAGCCCGCCGTGAGGCCGGGGCGCTCATCGCGCCCCTGACGGAGGACGCGCAGGAGCAGCTGGTCACGGCCATGGCCGCACTGGAGAATGCGCTTGGCGCCGGCCGGCTCGATCCGGCCCGGATCGTCCTGAGGGATCCCCGTCCAGGCGACTTCGGCTGGATCGTCGCCCGCCACGGTGCGCTCTACGCCGAAGAATACGGCTGGGACGCGACCTTCGAGGGACTCGTGGCTCAGGTGATTAGCGACATTGTGCAGAATTTTGACCCCGCACGCGAGCGCGTCTGGATCGCCGACCACGACGGCATCAGGCTGGGCTCCATCTGCCTCGTGCGACAGTCCGACGAGGTGGCGAAGCTGCGCCTGCTGTTCGTCGAGCCTGCGGCACGGGGGCTCGGCCTCGGCCGGCGGCTGGTGGCCGAATGCATCGCCTTCGCCCGCGCCGCGGGCTATGCCCGCATCACGCTGTGGACCAACGACGTCCTGACCACGGCCCGCGCCATCTATGCCAAGGCCGGGTTCCGCCTCGTCGCCGCCGAACCCCGCAGGAACTTCGGCAAGGATCTCGTCAGCGAGACCTGGGAGCTCGACCTCTAGCGGCCCCGCCTCACCCTCCCACGTTGAAGGCCGCGAGCGCCGCCATGTTGACGATGTCCGTGTCCTTGGCGCCGAGCGACACGATCTGCACCGGCTTGTCGAGGCCGACGATGAGCGGGCCGATGACGGTGGAGCCACCGAGCTCCTGCAGCATCTTCGTCGCGATCGAAGCCGAGTGGAAGGCCGGCATGACAAGCACGTTCGCCGGCCCGGTCAGGCGGCAGAACGGATAGACGCTCATCAGGTCCCGGTTGAGCGCGACATCCGCAGCCATCTCGCCGTCGTACTCGAAGTCGCAGCGCCGACTGTCGAGGATGCGCACCGCCTCCTGTACGCGCTCCGAACGTTCACCCGTCGGGTGGCCAAAGGTGGAGAAGGCGAGCATGGCAACACGCGGCTCATAGCCGAGCCGGCGGGCGACGCCCGCTGCTTCCACCGCGATCTCCGCCAGATCCTGTGCGCTCGGCATCTCGGTGATGGCCGTGTCCGCGACCAGGACGGTGCGGCCACGCGCCAGGACGATGGATACGCCGATGACGCGGTGGCCCGGCTTCTCGTCGATGACGCGGCGCACGTCCTCGAGTGCGATTGAATAGTTGCGCGTCGTGCCCGTCACCATCGCATCGGCGTCGCCGAGCGCCACCATCGCGGCGGCGAAGTGGTTGCGGTCCTGGTTGATGAGGCGCTGGCAGTCGCGGAACAGATAGCCCTTGCGCTGCAGCCGCTCGTAGAGGAACTGCGCGTAGGCGGCGTTGCGATGCGACAGGCGGGCATTGTGCACCTCGATGCCTTCCTTGGCCTCGAGGTCAATGCCGGCGAGCCGCGCCGTCTCGTAGACGCGCTCCTCGCGCCCGACCAGAATGGCCGTGCCCAGCCCCTGGTTGACGAAGGAAACGGCGGCGCGGATGACCTGCTCCTCCTCGCCCTCGGCGAAGACGACGCGCTTCGGGAAGCGCCGGACGCGCTCGAAGACGCGGTTGAGCGTGCCCGCCACCGGGTCGCGCCGGGCCGAGAGCTGCGCCTTGTAGCCGCGCATGTCGACGATGGGCCGGCGCGCCACGCCCGTCTCCATCGCCGCCTTGGCGACAGCGACCGGCACCACGTGGATGAGGCGGGGGTCGAACGGCACGGGAATGATGTAGTCGCGCCCGAAGCGCGGACGCGCGCCCTGATAGGCGGCAGCCACCTCGTCCGGCACATCCTCGCGCGCGAGCTCGGCGAGCGCCCGCGCGGCGGCGATCTTCATCTCCATGTTGATCGTCGTCGCCTGCACATCGAGCGCGCCGCGGAAGATGTAGGGGAACCCGAGGACGTTGTTGACCTGGTTCGGATAGTCCGAGCGGCCCGTCGCCATGATGGCGTCGTCACGGATGGCAGCAACCTCCTCCGGCAGGATCTCCGGGTCCGGGTTGGCCATGGCGAAGATGATGGGGTTCGGCGCCATGGAGGCGATCATCTCCGGCGTGAGCGCGCCCTTGGCGGACAGGCCAAAGACGACGTCGGCCCCGTCGAGCGCCTCGGCCAAGGTGCGGGCCTTCGTCTCGACGGCATGGGCCGACTTCCACTGGTTCATCCCCTCCTCGCGCCCCTTGTAGACGACGCCCTTGGTGTCGCAGAGGATGACGTTGTTGGGCGCGAAGCCCATCGCCTTGATAAGCTCGGCGCAGGCGATGCCGGCCGAGCCGGCGCCGTTGATCACGAGCCGGGTCGTCTTAACGTCGCGGCCGGTCAGGTGCAGCGCGTTGATGAGCCCCGCGGCGGCGATGATGGCCGTGCCGTGCTGGTCGTCGTGGAAGACGGGAATGTCCATCAGCTCGCGCAGGCGCTCCTCGATGATGAAGCAGTCCGGCGCCTTGATGTCCTCGAGGTTGATGCCGCCGAAGGACGGCCCGAGATAGCGCACCGCGTTGATGAAGGCTTCCGGGTCCTCGGTGTCGACCTCGAGGTCGATCGAATCGACATCGGCGAAGCGCTTGAAGAGGACGGACTTGCCCTCCATCACCGGCTTCGAGGCGAGCGCGCCAAGGTTGCCGAGGCCGAGGATGGCCGTACCGTTGGAGATGACGGCGACGAGGTTGCCCTTGGTCGTGTAGTCGTAGGCGACGCTCGGGTCCTCGTGAATCGCCTTCACAGGCACGGCGACGCCGGGTGAATAGGCGAGCGAGAGGTCGCGCTGGGTCGCCATGGGCTTGGTGGGCACCACCTCCAGCTTGCCGGGCCGCCCCTGGGCATGAAATTGCAGGGCTTCCTGGTCAGTGAAGGTAGGGCGGGAGCGGCGCTTGGCAGTGTCCATTGTGTTCTTGATCTCGGGCGTTTCCGGGTCGGCCGCGACCTTACGGCAGCAGCACGATTCCGCTCAAGCGAAGTTCTCCACGATTTCCGCAGATCAACCATGCAACGGAGGATGAAACGCCGGGTTGGCTCTGCTAGCGTCCCGGCCCATGAGCCGTGAAGTCAGCGCCGCAAGGGACGATCAGGAGCGGACGGGCAGCGTTGCCGTGCGTGCGGATGCGGGCGCCGAGGCCGTGCGGGCCGAGCTCCAGCGCATGACGCCGATGATGGCGCAGTACATGGAGATCAAGGCCGCGCACGCGGACTGTCTCCTCTTCTACCGCATGGGCGACTTCTACGAGCTGTTCTTCGAGGACGCCGAGATCGCCTCGCGCACCCTCGGCATCGTCCTGACGAAGCGCGGCAAGCACCTCGGCGAGGATATCCCCATGTGCGGCGTGCCTGTGGAGCGCGCCGAGGACTATCTCCAGCGCCTCATCGCGGCCGGCCACCGCGTCGCTGTCTGCGAGCAGATGGAGGACCCGGCCGAGGCGAAGAAGCGCGGCGGCAAGTCCGTGGTCCAGCGCGGTGTCGTGCGCCTCGTCACGCCCGGCACCATCACCGAGGACAGCCTGCTCGACCCGGCGCGGGCCAACCTTCTCGTCGCCATCGCCCGTCGCCGCACCGGCGAGGACAGCTACGCCTACGGCCTGGCCGCCATCGACATCTCCACCGGCCGCTTCACGGTGACGGAAACGCCGGCCTCCGGACTCTCGGCCGAGATCGCGCGGCTCGACCCGCGCGAGATCGTGGTGCCTGACACCATCTACGACGAGCCGTCGCTGCGCGACCTGTGGCGCGAGCAGCGCGCCGCCGTCACGCCCATGGCGCGCGACGGGCTCGACCCGGCCTCCGCCGAACGGCGGCTGAAGGACTTCTTCGGCGTGGCGAGCCTCGACGCCTTCGGCGCCTTCTCGCGCGCCGAGATCGCGGCGGCCGCAGCTGCACTCGCCTATGTGGAGCGCACACAGCTCTCTGCCCGGCCGCCCCTGTCGCCGCCGTTGCGCGAGGACCTGTCCGGCACGCTCTCCATCGACGCGGCGACGCGCGCCAATCTCGAGCTGATGCGCACCCTGTCGGGCGAGCGCAGCGGCAGCCTTATCGCGACCATCGACCGCACGGTGACGCCCGGCGGCGGACGCCTCCTCGCCGAGCGGCTGGCGAGCCCGCTCACCAACGTGGCCACCATTCGCGCTCGCCACGATGCCGTGGCCTTCCTCGTCGCGGAACGGCCGCTGCGCGAACGCCTGCGCCAGGCCCTCGCCGCGGTGCCTGACATCGCCCGTGCCCTGTCGCGCCTGACACTCGGCCGCGGCGGCCCGCGCGATCTTGCGGCGGTGCGCGACGGGCTCCTGGCGGCGGAGGCCATCGCGAACCTGCTCGCGGACGCTGCGCCGCCGGCGGAGCTCGCGGCCGCCGCCGGGTCAATGCGGGGCATCGCGCCCGGCCTCGCCGAGGACCTGTCCGCTGCGCTCGCCGACGAACTGCCGCTGCTCAGGCGCGACGGCGGCTTTGTGCGCGAGGGCTACGACGCGGCACTCGACGAGGCGCGCGTGCTGCAGGTCGATTCGCGCCGCTTCATCGCTGCCCTGCAGGCCCGATATGTCGACGAGACCGGCTGCCGGACGCTCAAGGTCAAGCACAACAACCTCATCGGCTATTTCGTCGAGGTGCCCGCCGCCGTCGGCGAGGATCTCCTCAAGCCGCCCCACAATGCCACCTTCGTCCACCGCCAGACGATGGCGGGGGCCATGCGCTTCTCCACGGTGGAGCTCGGCGAACTCGAGGCACGTATCGCCTCGGCGGCCGACAGGGCACTCGGCATCGAGCTCGCCATCTTCGACCGCCTCTGCAATGCCGTCGTCGCGGCGGGAGAAGCCATCAAGCGCGCCGCCGAGGCACTTGCCGTCGTCGACGTCACGGCGGCGCTTGCGCTGCTGGCCGACGACCTCGGCTGGACCCGCCCCATCGTCGACGACAGTCTCGCCTTCTCCATTTCCGCCGGGCGTCACCCGGTGGTCGAGGCCGCGCTCAAGCGCGCCGGCCACACCTTCGTCGCCAACGACTGCGCGCTCTCTCCGCCAGAGGGCGAGAAGGCGGGCCGCATCACCCTTGTCACCGGCCCCAACATGGCCGGCAAGTCCACCTTCCTGCGCCAGAACGCGCTCATCGTCGTGCTTGCCCAGATGGGCGCCTTCGTGCCGGCGGCAAGGGCCCACATCGGCATCGTGGACAAGCTGTTCTCGCGCGTCGGCGCCGCCGACGACCTCGCCCGCGGACGCTCGACCTTCATGGTCGAGATGATCGAGACGGCGGCCATCCTCAACCAGGCGGGCGAGCGCTCCCTCGTCATTCTCGACGAGATCGGCCGCGGCACGGCCACCTTCGACGGCCTGTCCATCGCCTGGGCGGCGATCGAGCACCTGCACGAGGTCAACCGCTGCCGCTCGCTCTTTGCGACCCACTACCACGAGCTCACCGCGCTCTCCGAACGCCTGGCGCGTGTCGAGAACGCGACGGTGCGCGTGAGCGAGTGGAAGGGCGACGTCGTGTTCCTCCACGAGGTCATTCCCGGCGCGGCCGACCGCTCCTACGGCATCCAGGTCGCCAAGCTCGCCGGCCTGCCGCCGCCGGTCATCGCGCGCGCCCGCGCCATCCTCGACGAACTGGAAAAGACCGAGCGGGAGAAGCCGGTCGCCGCGCTCGTCGACGACCTGCCACTGTTCGCCGCCGTGTCGCAGCGCCCCGCCGCCGCAACGCCGCAGAAAGACGTGCTCGGGGAGGCCCTCGACGACCTCGACCCGGACGAGATGACACCCCGCGAGGCACTGGAGACCCTCTATCGCCTCAAGGCGCTGCGGGCCGAGCAGAACCAGCGGTGATCAGGTGGCAGCCGCCACCCGGCGCATCCGCCGCAGCCGCAGCATGAAGAGCAGGCCGTTCCAGGCAACGGAGATGGCGAGGCCGATCAGGAGTGCCGCGGCCGCACCGAGGGGCACGGCGGCGAGATGCACCGCGGCCATCCCTGCAGCAAAACCGGCGAGGCCGTAGATGCTGCTCGCCGCCACCGCGGCAGCGGCCAGCCCCCCGACCGCACGGTGCGTCACGACGACGACGCTCGGGATCACGACGGGGAAGAGCGCGAGGATGCCCGAGGCGAGCGGGCCGATGTGCCAGCTCACGACGCTGAGGACGCCGACGAGCGTCGCCACGGCAAGCGCGCGCAGTACGAGATCCACCGGGCGAGACGCATTGGCAGGAGGCATTGCCACTCGCGAGAAGCGCAGCGCCAGCGGCACGCCGATGGCAAGTGCAACGGCGTTGAGCACGAGGCCCGCCCACAGCGGCGGCGTGAGGGCGCGGATGGCGACGGCGGCGAGCAGCCACGCGCCGATCGCGCCGGCAAGGCAGCCGGGGGCGCCCACCCCACGCCGGGCGAGCACCGCATAGGTCATGACGAAAAGCACCGTCACCGCATTGATGCTGACGCTGCCCACGGCGCTCTCGGCAATGAAGGCAGCGCCGTGGTCCAGGGCCAGCACGACATAGGCCGGGCCGGCCGAGATCGGCAGCGTCGCGATCAGCCCCCCGACGAAGGGCCCCGCCTTCTGCGCCGCGAGCGAGCCAGCGACGACGACGGCCGCCACGAGCAGCATCTTGACCGGCAGCGCCAGCAGCGCGGCATCCAACGCCATGTCTGCGAACCTCCCCGGCGGCGCACGCGCCGCCGCTCAGACAACGCATAGCGCGTTACAGCAACCGAGGCCCGCGCTGCCGGCGCAACCCTGCCCTGCCCCGGCCGAAGCGGTGGACCGCCACAATCGCGCCCGCTTTTGTTCTCTTCCTGTTCTTGAGCAGAAGGTCGATCGCCGCTAAGCTGGCTGGGCCCGGGGGGGAAAGACATGGTGACGAGGGTCGCGACGGTCGCGTTTGAAGGGATCGAGGCGCGGGCGGTGGACGTGCAGGTGCAGATCGCACCGGGCAACGTGGCTTTCACCATCGTCGGCCTGCCCGACAAGGCAGTGGCCGAGAGCCGCGAGCGCGTGCGCGCGGCCCTGATGGCCGCCGGGCTCACCCTGCCGGCCAAGCGCATCACCGTCAATCTCGCGCCGGCCGACCTGCCCAAGGAAGGCTCGCACTACGACCTGCCCATCGCGCTTGCCGTCATGGCGGCCATCGGCGCCGTGCCGGCCGATGCCCTCGCCGGCTACACGGTGATCGGCGAGCTCGCGCTCGATGCCTCGATCGCGCCCGTTGCCGGCGTGCTGCCGGCCGCCATTGCCGCCAGTGCGCGCGGCCACGGGCTCATCTGCCCCGCTGCCTGCGGGCCCGAGGCGGTGTGGGCGAGCGGCGACCTCGACATTCTCGCGCCGCGCTCCCTCGTGCAGCTCGCCAACCACTTCAAGGGCACACAGGTCATGGCCCGGCCCTAGCCGGCGGTGGCGCCCCCGGGCTCCGACCTGCCCGACCTGAAGGACATCAAGGGCCAGGAGAGCGCCAAGAGGGCGCTTGAGATCGCCGCCGCCGGCGGCCACAACCTCCTGATGAACGGCCCGCCCGGCGCCGGCAAGTCGATGCTGGCGCAGCGCCTGCCGTCGATCCTGCCGCCGCTCGCCCCGGCCGAGCTGCTCGAAGTC
>Ga0207864_1001456_pt1 | contig 26090 bp, 23 predicted proteins | sample HigsolmetaAR202D_FD_184834 | JGI IMG/M metagenome (GOLD analysis project Ga0207864, IMG submission 184834) | Ionic liquid and high solid enriched microbial communities from the Joint BioEnergy Institute, USA - AR20-2-D (SPAdes) (version 2) ... | reverse complement strand
ATGAACCCGGGGACGTCGGAGATGCAGTTCGTCTCCGCGCTGGATCGCGTGCCTGAGATGCGGGGAGTTTTGTGTCTAGTGGAGGGAGTCTGTTCGGGGGCCGCTGACGGTTATGCACGGATGCTCGGGAAGCCGGCGTCGACTCTTCTTCACCTCGGTCCCGGCCTTGCCAATGCGCTGTCGAACTTCCACAACGCCCGAAAGGCCCGATCGCCGGTCATTAGCATCGTAGGCGAACACTCGACCCAGCATCTTCCTTATAACGCGCCGCTCACAGCCGACATTCCAGCCTTCGCGCGCACGGTTTCCAATTGTGTCCGGGTCCTGGAAACCCCGGATCAAATGGGACCGGCAGCTTCGGCAGCCGTCGAAGCGGCACTGCGTCCGCCGGGGCAAATCTCCACCCTGATCATCCCTGCCGACTTCTCCTGGAGCCCGGCCGGCAGCGTGGGAGAACGGGTCGACGTACGCCCGAGATCGATTCCCGGTCCGGAGAAGATCCGGCACGCGGCTTCAATCCTGAGATCGGAAGCGCGTGTCGGTATCCTTCTTGGAGGTTCTTCGCTGCTTCGGCCGGGCCTCCTGGCGGCCGGAAAGATCGGTGCAGCCAGCAGGACGTTGATTCTCGCCGATCGCAATGCAGCTCGTTACGAACGTGGCTGTGGTCTTTTCGCACCCAAACGGATCCCCTACTTTCCGGAGCCGGCGAACGATTTGCTCGCCGGCCTCGCCCATCTGATTCTGGTCGAGACCCAGCCCCCTGTCTCTTTCTTTGGATACCCGGGGCAGCGCAGTCTGGTGGCGCCTGAAGACTGCGAGTACCACGTGCTGGCGTCGCCGGAAGAGAATGGGGCAGCTGCGCTCGAAATGCTTGCTGCGGAGCTGGGCGCAGATGCGCCTCCAGCGGAGACGCCACCATCGAACGCGCGTTCCGTACCCGAGGAAGGTCCGCTGACACCGTCAGTGATCGGGCAGATTGTGGCGGCCATGCTTCCCGAGGGCGCCATTATCTCTGATGAAATGGTCTCATCGAGCGAAGCAGTCTGGCCGCATCTCGGCTCCGCTTTGCCTCACAGCCACTTACCCGTGACGGGAGGATCGATCGGCCAGGGCCTTCCAGTCGCCCTGGGCGCTGCGATCGCCTGCCCCGACCGCAAGGTAGTTGCGCTCGAAGCCGATGGCAGCGCAATGTACTCCCTACAGGCTCTCTGGACGATCGCCCGGGAGAACTTGGATGTCACGGTCGTGATCTTCGCGAATCGATGCTACCGTATCCTCGACGTCGAAAGAGAACGCACCAAAGCAGGGAGCTTTGGTCCGCGTGCCAACGACATGATTGACATTGGAAGGCCCGACATCGACTTCGTCCTGCTCGCTCAAGGATTGGGCATTCCGGCTACCCGGGTCGATAACAGCCGGGCGTTTGCTGCCCGGTTTCGGGCGGCGATGGAGGAACGTGGTCCAAGCCTGATCGAGGCGGTCCTGTGCTCCTAAAAGCTCAATGGGCGCTGCGGACTAATACGAAGTCTTTCTCGAAGATCTGGTAGGATGTCCGCTGCATCCCAAGGCTGGCGTAGGTGCGTTGCGCCTTTGCGTTGCCGCCTTCAACGTAAAGTCTCAATCCGCAGACACCAGGCAGATCCCTTGCCTGTTTCTCTACATGCTCGTACAAAGCTCGAAACACTCCACGTCGGCGATGCTCAGGACTTACATAGACGCTCTGAATCCACCAGAAAGTCCCGTTGCGCCAGTCGCTCCACTCGAACGTGATCATCATCTGCCCGACTACCCGGCCTTCGACTTCGGCAACCCAATAGAAGCCTCTGCTCGGATCAGAGAGGACCGCTTTCACACCGCAGCGGAGCCTCTCGCGATCCAGTATCAGGCCTTCCGTCTCGAAAGCCATGGCGGCATTGAAGTCGACTAGCGTGTCGAGATCTTGAATCGTTCCCTGCCGGATAATCACTGGATCGATTCTAGCCTATAGCCGAATCGTCACCGTGAGGTCCCGGCCCGGATTCCCAGCGCCGCCTTGAGGTGCGGCCACAATGTCCAGATCAAGCGACGCACCCGCTCGCAGCGGCGGCAGACCGAAGCCGTCGACTACGTTCGAGATTGTCGCCCCAGGCGGAATCGTCAGAACTGCGTAAGTCTCCGAGTCCTGCCGAAGCTCCAGGACGACAGGTTCGAGAGCCGGCGCCTCGCGGACCGTGGCGAAAATGTCTCGTACCGACTGCGTCGCGTCTACAATCAGGGTAGGAACGGCGTTCGACTGAACCGCAAGGTACCCTTCCACCTGCATCGACATCTGCCCGCCGGAGAGCGTTCGCAAGCCGCCATCAACCAGTGAGGTAAATGAGAACCGGGACGTTTCGCTATGTCCCCGGCTGTTGGTGACGAAGAGCTCTCCCAGGGCGATTCGCGCATTGGGCAGGTAAAACGGAAAGCTGTAGTTGCCGCTGGCCGGGCTACCGAAGAAGTCTCGAACAAACGGGAGCACGAACACTTTTCGATCAAGGTGGTACACCTTCTCGCCCGCGTCGTGGCTGGACAAAGGGCTTTCGTGCGACGCACGAACGACGCGGTACCGCTGCCCGTCGTCGAGCACCTCACTGATCACCATGATTTCCCGGCCCACCTGCAGCCAGTGCCCGGCTTGACCAGGGCCGGGCGCATTCAGCTCAACGTACTCCGTCTCCTCATCCATCGGTGCAGCCAGCTCGTACGGGTTTGGGCTCTTCAGTTCGTCCCAGTAGCCCACGGAGAACGTTCCTGCCGTGATGCTCCGCGTATTCTCCAGACTCGGAAATCCAATCGCCAGAAGCTCGGCATTGCCCCGCCCAACTACCGAAAGACCAAACACTGGCGCATCGGGCTTATCCGCGTCGACAGATGCACCGCCAATGCGCCATCGCGTAACTGGCGACAGTTCCAAAGAGCACTCATCGCCGAACACATTCGCGCTCCTGCCAACGATATGAATCGTGGCTCCGCCCCGATTCGGCACTTCGAACTCCACAGGACTCGCCGTCGTTTGGACAGCAAAATGCCAGGCGGATTCGGCGACACAGAACTTGCTCGTTCCGTCTGGCTCTACCACCCAATTGGAAGACAGCGTAAGAGTCGTCTCGTCGTTTGAGAGAACAATCGCCTCCTGTCCGGCTCCCCGCCCCGCCGTGATCCGCACCGTCATCCCCTTGTGCTCATCCGGTACCATCTGGAGGCTGCTGTTTCCGATGGTGTTCCTCGAAAAGATCTCAGCGTCCGTCTCAGGGCGTGTCTCCAACCGCCAATAGAAATTGGCATGGTCATAATTCGCATCCGGGGGCCGAATCGCCTCAGCCTCCAGACCGTCATCGACAAAGGTTGCCGAGATCGGCTGATTGGAAGCGATCCTTAGAAGCTGTGCAGGTGACGATCCGCGGTAGACATGGAAGCCAGCTGCGCCAGACGGGAAGCTTAGGCTGTTCAGCGTGACCCGGTTCGTATCGGACCCTGCTGGGATGCGAGCCCGCGCAACAAAGGAAATGCCCGTCTCCTCCCCCTGACCATCCACTGCCGAAACCGCGTAGTAGTATGTCTGGCCTCCCGGCAAGCTCCCGCCCACCGTCTCGATATCCGGCGAGAAGCCGAGAATCGGCAGACCGCGCAGCGCCGCCGTTGGTTTCGCCGGAGCAATAAATCCGACCTTCAGGCGGAGGATCATAGCCCCGTCCGCACCCTCGGCGCCCTGCTCTACCACCTCATAGTCGGTTTCGCCGTCGCTCCTCGCAATCAGTCCGACGAGTGGCCGTGGAATGCGTACTTCGTACTCCCTCTGGCGGCGGCCCGGCCGCTCCAGCCCGCTGTCCGTCTCATACCAAAGGTCTTCATGAATCTGAGCGACGATAGTCGCCGTCATGTAATTCGGCCCCGGGATGATTCGCCGGATGCGGAAGGGCTGCCGGTTAAATCCTTCCTTGAGATAAGTAATCGTGATGATATCGCCCGGCTGAAGCCCGATCGCACGGACGCTCGTATCGAATTCCACATAGACATTCCCGCGCACCGACCTGTCCAGTTGCGTTCTTATAATCCGAGACGCTTGACTGAAGTTCGGAATGCCGAGCGCATTCAACGGCGCGCTGATTTCCTGATTCGCCACAACCGCATCGTCGACATTCACTATCGACAGGCTGTCCTGCTGGTACTCGTTGAACTCGTCCTGAAACTCGACGTGAAAGCGATTGGGCGTATCTGCCGTACTTCGAGACCAGACGCGGAGGGCCGGTTCTCCGGATCCACGACGCAAGATGCCTGAAAACGGCGATGAGCTGTCTCCAAATTCGTACGCCGGCCATCCGCCGTCGAGAGGCTCCGTGCTGTTGCTTCCTTCCGGCTTCTCGGGCTGCTGCAATCGCAGTGTTGTTTCCGGCCGTAGCTGCAGCTTCCCTTCACCGCTGAACGTCAGTTGAAGACTGCTCCCCACTCGGATGCCGCGGACGATATCGGCGGCGCTTCTACGTTTCGTCAGCACCAGGTTGCACTGAAACCTCGGGATCATTACGAGGTTTCCATTGTTGTCTCGTGCCTCAATCTGTTCTGCACAGAATGCCGCGGTCTTCGCGAAGCTCTTTACGTCAATCTCGTCGAACCGCCAACCGCTGCGGCGGAATACATCCAGAAGCACCCAGGCGGGATTGTTGGTAAAGCTTTCTCCCAGATAGTTCCCATTCTCATCGAAGCGAGGCAGCTTAAGCCCCTGAAGCAGCACTTTTACGCGCGGCAACGATTTTCCGTCGCTGATACGGTTCGGCACGACCAGAGAAAGGAACGCCATACTGCCGTAGGGATCTCCCAGAGGATTCCCGGCAGAGTCCGCAAAATCGAGGTTGAACCCTCCATTGCGTCCTCCCTTGCTGACGATGTTGAACCATCCGGTCCCCGTCATGTTGACGCCGGCCACCCCTTCCGGGATCTCGATATCGTTGACGACGACCTTCAGCACGCCTTCGATCTCGCCCGCTCCCAGGAGCACCTCCATTCGAGTGAGGTTTCCGTCGTTCCGAGCAAACACGATCGGGGGTTCATACCAGGCAGTGCCGTATATGATAGGTACGAAATCGTTGTACCGTGCCTGGTTCTCGACAGTGCGGGAAAGGTGGGTGCCTTTCTCTCCGTAGCTCCGCACCAGGATGTCCGACGGAACGAATTCCAGACCTCCGAACCTGGCCGTTGGCCGCCCCGCCGAGTCCCGACGAAACATCCCTCGCTGCTCGCATTGCTCCCGGCTGTAGTCACAGGACGTGAACGGTCCGTTCGTATCCAGATTTCCGACGCCTCCCGCCACGTCCGGCGAGTACCCGCACCGATAGAAAAAGGAGTACTTACCATCCGGCCCGCCGTCGACCGCAACCTGCCGCTGCTCTGCTGTTGCCGGAAACATCCACGGACATCGGCGCTGTATCCTCACTTCGGGCAGCAGGAGCCGCTGCAGGCTGAGCCGGTTTGTGAAGCTGAGCCGGATGCTTGTCTCAGTCATCTCGTCCGGAGGATTCGCGATGCCGACGAACAACGTCACGGCCTCGCTGACGGCCACTTCCTCCACCAGATCAACAAATGCGAACCGCGCCTTCAGCCGCGCGCCCTTCCACCCGCCGTTGCGCTCGATCTGAGAGAATCTGGAGTCAACATTGGAAAGCGTGAGGGACAGGCGGGAAAGACCGTCGACTCCGTCCTCGGATCTCGACTTAAGCTCAAATGCATTGTGTCGCAATACCCGAGCTTCATAGGTCTTCCCGTCAACGGTCACACGATGCGTCGACCAGCGCTCGATCGCCCCTGTCGGTAGTTCGCATTCGAACAGCACTAGCGGCGTGTCGAGCTGCTCTTGTTCTTTCAGGACGTGAATCGGCATTTGCTACACCTCGGTGAGGCTGGATCGCAGTCGAAGCAGGCAGGCGTACAGCCCGTCCGAATGAGCAATGACGGATAATCTGTCATCGACGAACCGCGTCCGCGGGAAAACCCCGCTTTGCCCTAGTGTTCTCTTGTAAGTGGAAGGATGTAGCTGAGGTTCCACCTGCAAACCAAAAACTTCTACGCTCGCGCCCGGCTCAAGCTCCACACCAAATCGTATTTGCTCGGCGCTGCTCATCAAACTGCCGTGACAAAACGACCGGCTCCAACTCCCGCTCGTGCGCACCTCGACCCGGTCGGCCAACCCGCCGCTCTCTCTAATCAGAAACAGGGAGTCGCCGGAATTTGAGCGCACGGACACGCTGAACACATACTGGTACCAGCCAGGTGCGTGAATGACCTGGGATAGCGACTGGCTGACTTGTGCGAGGTTCGTGATCCGGACAGCCCGGTTTGTGCCGAGCGGATCGCTAATGCCCGTCGTAATCTGTAGCAATGGGCCTTTCGACCAGACTCCCGCCTCGAAGTCTTCGCTCCAGGCAAGAAGATTCGACGTCGGATCAAGGAATGTGAACGTCGCAAGCCGGCCCTCCACGTTGCGATGCAAGTTATCGAGCGCCATCCATTCATCCTGGCTCAATGATGTGTACCTGAGTTCCCATTCCACGGCGGCTGCCTCAGGATCAGCCAGCTTCAGCTCCCGTCCGTCAGTCGATACCGTTTGAATCGTCCTTCTCACTAGCCGCTTTGATAGCGGGAACTGGCTGACGCATCCGGTTGAGAGTTGCGGGAAGAAGTTCATCTCATCTCCTTGATCGTGAGTTCTGTCCTGGCTCTGGACTCGTCGTCAAACTCGAAGGTCAGTTCGTCGTTCTCCAGGCTGCAATTGGGATATTCCGTGCCATCCCATGGATCCCGGAAGGAGAAGCTTCCACGGCTGCCCTGGACCGCGTTGAAGAACTCCTGGAGCATCAGCACCTCCTCCTCGCTCAGCAGCTCTAGCCGCACCAGCCATCTCCTCAGCGGCTTCCTCTGCGTGCTGACTCGCTGCTCGCTGCCGTCGACGAACCGTAGGACTTCCGTGCGAAAGTCGACGTCCCTCCGGCTCGGGTACTGCAAGATAGCGCCGGTCTTGAGTGTTGGAAAAGTCATAGGCTACAGATCCGTGACGACGTCGTTCAGCGAATGCGAATGCAGCATCGCCTCCCGCACAGCCCGTGCGATTTCCTCGCTGTGGTCGAGAAAGGATCGGCTGTCCATGGCTTGCACCTGAACCGTGACCTGAGGGATAACCGGAGCGGCCTGCCGGAGACGGGGCAGGCTGTCCTGCCTGTAATCCACTCCGAGCACAGCATCTCCCGTCGCCGCCGAGACACCTCCCTCAATCCGGATCGGCGGGGGAGGAACATAAGGAATCAGCGGAGGCGGTTCTTCTCGTCCTCCGCCGCCGAAAAGACGCAGCAGCCCGGAGATAAGCGGTGATATCCCAAAGCCGCTGGTTAGCACGGAAAGAAGCGGGTTGCTCGATCTGTTGGAAGTCGAGCCGGTCAGTCCCGACACGACGCTGGACACCACGGACCCTCCTGCGCTGCTCGCGGCGCCCGAAGGCAGCCCCGTCGCAATTTGCGCCACAGCAGATCCAATGCCCGCCAGCAGATTCTCCACACCGGTGCTGCCCGCTACGTTGGTCGCCAGATCTTCGATCCGCTTGGCGACTGCCTCGATCGCACCCTCTTTCGGCAGCACACTGCTCATGCCGGGCGCCGCCCGCAACAGGCCCAGCAGAAGTCTCTCCACATCATTCATTTCCATGGCTGTTATCCTTGGCGAGTTCCGCCTCTAAGAGCAGGAAGGCATCGACCGACCGAGCTGGTAGATCATAAAGCCCGTGCGGCATCCCAATCAGTCGATGCGCCGTGTACTCCTCAAGCAGCACGATGCTGCTGGGAGTAATGAGCGAAACAGGGCAGACAGTGGTGGATACGCCTCGCCTTGCCCACACCACTTTGCGCGTGGCCGCCGTGCTTTCCTCGACAAAGCCGCATCCACGGCGGATTTCCAGGCCGTTCTTCCTGCATTCGTCGCACCTCCACCCGGCCGGATTTGAGCGAAAGAAGTGGAAGGCGACAATCAGTTTTTTCGGTCTTCTTCCGACAGGCCGCACTCCGCCTTGATCGCGCCCAGCGCTTCAAGGCATAAGTCCTCAGGCCCCTTCTCGATCAGCTCTTCAGGACCTGCCGGCTGGCCGTCGATAACGAGCCCTTCGACGCCGACCAATCCCCACCGGAGATACAGCCGATCGATTTCGCGTGCGAGCATCGCGGCCTCAATCCTCCTTGCTGGGTCTTGCCCTGCCTCCAGAAAACTGACCTTCCGGCTCAGCTCCCGGACTTGCCGCGTCAGCTCCAGACGCCTTCCAAACGACATGCGCGCAATCCTGTAGACAACCTGCGGATCTTGGCGGGATGGCACTAAGACTGTGCTGTCGTAGTTCATGTCCTTACCCGAACGCAACTGCGATCTCGTCGTTCACCGTGCCCTGAGCGCGGGAGCCAGAGAAGCGCCACTGAAGCCTTCTCTCGCTGTCGTCAAACACCGGTACCTCCGGAACCACGCTCTTCAAATACACTCCAAACAGTTGGCCTGGTTGTTCGCCGAGCTGAATCTGAACACTGATCGGCGATCTTTGCCGGGCGGCCTGGTACAGCTCCCGCGTAACTTCCTCGCCCTGCTCATACAGCGAAAAGCTGATCTGGACTGTTCTCCTCCCCGGTACGATGCACCGCGGGCCTTGCAGGCCGAATTCACGAGACCTTAGCTCGACATCGTTGTCGATCAGAATCTCGCCATCCGTCAGCGTGAAGACTTGTTTTGGAGTATTCCCAAGCCAAACCTGCCCGAGATTGCCTGGTATCACCGAGTAGTCAAAGGAAAGGCCTTCCGGCTCCGCCGGATAAGCTGTAAGTCCTCCCTGGCCGGATTCAAAGCTTGCGCTGTCGATCACGTCCGCGGCGGGACCTGAGAACTCAAACTGATGGAAGTCCGCGTTGATGCGAATCCACATGCGGTTAATTGCTGCGCCGCGGATGATCCGCTGGACAGCCGAGGACGGCCCCCAGTAGTCAAAAATGCTCACGCCGCTTAGGTCGTTAGCCGGCAGATATGTCATCGTCGGGAAGAGCGGCGAGCCTGGCGAGGGAGCGATCGTAAATGGGGCATTCAATTGAACCCTGGTCGCGTCAGGAATTGCTGCGACAAAGCGAATTTCCCCGCCGAACGCGACAGCCTGGTCCAGGGAAAGCCCGTGCGGTGACGCAAACTCCAGCAGCTGCCCACTGCCGCCCGCTATCGTCGCGCCGTGGAAGCGAAGCCCGGGTGCCCCGAGCGCCCCCTGAACCAGTGCATCGTGTGCGGGCGCGCCGTTCGTATCTCCCCAGGAGGTCATGTACGTCGTTAGGTGGAAAGATGTCTCGCGCCGCAGCCCGGCCGGAAGACCGCCGAAAGTCCGTCCCCCTGTCTTGTCGCGTCGCTGTACTCGTTCCGTCCGCTGCTCCACCGCTAACTTCACGGCCGGAAACTGCGCCGCGGCGGTTATCGCTGGCACCGTTCCGTAACTGCTCTCGATCGCCGCGTAGAACCGGTTGTCGTTAGATGAGATATAGCAGGGCATAAGTGCTTCCTATTTCAGACTTAGATTCACGTCGAAGCTGATCTTCGCCGCCTGAACGAAATTCCGTCCGCCGCTCTTCACCGGGCTGATCTCAATCTCATACCCGCCGTCGAAGAACATGCCTTGGCCCCAGTCGCCGCGACTTCGAGTGAGTATCTCCGTGAGTGCGTCCAGATAGTATCCGACATCCCGAGTAACTACCTCGGCCCTCTCATGTGACACGCGCAGCTCGAGCGTCGTACGAACAATTCCCGAAAACGACCGGAACTTCTCGCGCATCTGGTTCTGCACATAGCTCACGTACACATACAGCACCGGATACCGGACCTTCGCGCTGCGTTCCGCCAGCTCGACAGAGATGTTTTGAGACAGAACCTGTTCCGGCAGGATGGGTTTCAGCTCCGCGCTGGATTGTTGGGAAAGCCGCGCAATCTCCCCTTCGAGCACACCCGGGCTCTGCAGGAGCTGAAGGACTTTGTGAATAACAAGGCTTCCGGTTTGTGCCATGGCATCACCCGCGCCGGATCCCGTAGCCGTGCCGCAGAAGATAGTCGGGCGATTGCCCCTCCGCCGGCCGAGGACCTCGCACGAGTCCGGTAGCCGGCATCTCCCACGTGCTTCCCACGGCGAGAGGATTTTCATTCTGGCGGCTGATCTCGGGCTCAGTCGCGCCGACGTAGACGTTCCATGCCACAGCGTTCTGCGGCGGATTCACTGCCTGAATCCGTAAGGCATGCGGCTCCATAGGCAGCACTGCAATGGGCTGGCTCGGCCGCCCTTCCTGCCCCCGGGCATTGAGCCAGGACACACGAATGTAGAAGCTGCCAGGCTCTGCAAAACCCGGTTCAATCGTAACTAGCGGCGCCTCCGCCTGACGGATCGGATCATGAACCATGCCAAGCCCGGTCTCGAACAGTAAGGCGGCGGCATTCTGGTCGAGCCGGCTGAACTCCTTCCACCTCCCCAGGTACCGATCGTTTAACTGGCTGTAATACACATCGCGATAGATAATGGCGAGCGATCGGAGACAGTGCCACTGCCGCAATGGTTCAGTAGCGACGAGTTTCCCGAGGTCGAGAGACGACGGATCGACTTCTCTGTCCTCGGCCATCAGTTGGCGCGCCAGGAACGCCTGAATCTCAACGCCGATCTCCCTCTCCGCGAGAGCCAGCTTGCTCTGTAACTCGACCCCTTCAACGCTCGCCAGGTCAAGAATACTCGAGTCATAGGTGCGAAGATCGTCCAGGCTCGAGATGTTGCCATCGATGAACAGTGGCATGCCTCCTCCCCAGCTACTGCTTTGCTCCCTTCAGCGCACCTCGAAGCGCCCGCAGTTCCGCCTCCGATACCAGCGCGAACTGAGTCCTGGCCAGAGCGGCTTTCTTTTCCGCCGTCTGATATGCTTCGAGCATTCGAGCGCGGTGCTCCGACGCTTCCGCCTCACTCGCCAGCCGTGCCCGCCCTTCAGCGATCAGACGCGCCGCGGTCGAACGGCTTACTTCCTGCGCCACGCCCTCGCGTCCGCCATCCGGCGTCGCAAGGCTGACCACCACGACTTCCTCGTCGGCTATCCGCGCCTCAATCTCTTTGATTCGTGCGTAATAGGCTCGTAAGTCCATGAGTACTCCTCGCTTTGTGCAAAGGGAGGTGCCCGCCTCTAATGCGGGCGCCCCCCGTCTCGACGACTAGGTCAGCACCTGAACGCCGAAATCGTTCTTCAGCACCGCCACACCGTACAGAACATCCACGGTGAACTGCTGGGCGAGCGTGTTCGGCTGGTAGCTCATCACCACGCGCATGCCGAAGTTGCCCAATTCCGCGTATTCAGCAATCGCTCCTGTGCCGGGCAGCGGTTGCGGCAAACGGCGGATCACCAGACCCAAAGCGTCCTTTGCGAACGCGAGGTTCCGCCGCGTGACAGGAGTCGTTCCGGTTTTTTGAACGAACTGAGAGCGGAAGACGTAGAAGTCCTTGATCTTTCCGACGGTGCCATCGACAAGCGCCTTCAGACCTGCGTCGCCGGCTGAACTGTACTCGCTGAAGCGCGGGATCTGTCGGAGCTGCGAATACGTGGTTGCATCGACGACCAGGTACTTCGGATGCGCCGCGGGAACTTTGGCCTGGAACAGAGTCGTTTCCGCTTCGTCCACCACCGCTTCCGTAATCGGCGTGCCGCCGGTGCCAACAGCCGGGTTTGCGGTGAACTGCGCGTACAGCCCGAGCAAGTCGCGCTCGATCTTCTCAGCAAGTGCGATAACGGCGGGCTCCAGATACAGCTTCAGAAGATCCGGCACGGCGATAACCTTCGTGACATCCGGTATCTGGAACGTCGCCTCAGCGTGAGTGTTGAGCACGATCTGAGCCGTCTGCAGGTTGGGATTTTGGGTGACGACGCTGCCGCCCTCGGCAATGTTGTTTGCAATTAGGGTCGGGGGAATAGGGACGTTCACCGTGTCGCCCGCTTGAGCCATCACCGGCTCATAGTCGCGGTTCACCAGGTTCCCCATGACGAGGTTCCCCATCAGGGCGGGCAAGGCATCCGCCGCCACAAGCTTTACGATCGCGTTTGCCAAGTTAGCAGATGTAATTGCTGGCATTTCTTTGTCCTGTTCCTTTCACTGCTTCGATTGATACCTAGAGCTGCCGCAGCGTCTGAGACGCCAACTGCGCAATCTCCTGCCGCACTCGTTCCCGATCCTCGGCGCTCATGCCGGGGCGAATCTTGTCCAGGTCCACTCCGCCTGAACCTCCGCTGGGCCGGCGTCCCCCCGTCGCCCCCGAACCGCCAGACATCCTCGCGGGCAGAAGCTCCGGATTCTCGTTCACGAACTGCGTTAGGTATTCCGTAAGCAGGACATCTCCCTGTCCTGATCTCGCCATCAACCGGCCATCCTCGGCCCGGTAGATGTCGTCCTTTACTGCACGAAAGGCGAGGTCAATCTTGGCGACGCCCAGCCTCTGCAGTTCCGTGCGGATCTGCGAATAGCGATCCGCCTCCTCAGCAAGCCTGCGGCTAGCTGCAGCCTCCTCCACGAGTTCATTCACTCGCCGCTCAAGCTGCTCGCGCCGCCGCCGCTCCTCCAGCAGCTCCGCCTTGTAGGCTGGCTCCGCCTTCGCCTGCTCGCTTCGGATGAACTCTTGAATTACGTCCCGGATCACGTTGCGCAGGTTGCTGTCCTGCCCGTTTGTACTCGTACTTTCCATGTCTTTTTGCGTGTCTTCCATTCGCATCTCCAACTGGACACACTTCAGGCGCGCTGCGCCCGAAGTCGCATCTCTCACTCCCTCGCCGGCGCCTCGACGCCGGCTTCATCTTCTCATTCGGTTTGGGATCGTTCGCACCAGCTCTCGATCTCTTGGCCGATCCTGTCCTTCACGTCCTGCCGTATGTCGCAGAGGTATTTGAAGGCTAGCTTTCGGAACACCTGTTTCCGAAGCGTCTTGGATTCGATGCCGAGATTGAGCAGCCGTTCCGCATCGGCGAGCTCGCTGCTAAAGTCTCCGATGTCAAACTCGTCCAGGCCGGAGACGTCGATGTTCAGACCGTCCTCGCGAGCGGCTTCCACCGTCCGAAGGACTCGCTTCATGACGTCCTTGACCGCATCTCCGTAAGCTCGCAGCACCTCTTGTGTGATTGAGAAGTCGCGCTGCTTGCTGAGCCCCGACGCCGGATTGCCCGAAAGCGTGCCGCCCGCCTGCGTAAGCAGGTAGCACACCCGGTAGATCTCTTCCTTCAGCCTGGCCAGATTGTCCACCGCCACCTTGAAGACGTGGCCCTGCGGTTCCGTCCACCCAAAGCGGTCTTCCGGCCCTAGCTGCAGGAAGTAGGATTCGCCCAGCATCTGATTGAACGGGCGCTCCGAGTACACAACCGGCATCGCAAACAACCCCATGGTCAAGGCCCAGGAGAGCGCATTCGATTTGTTAAAGTGCTCCATCTGAAGCGACGCCGCCTTGTTCATCAGCCACAAGCCATCGCTTACCTTGAGCTCGAATACCGGCACGCGCTCAAGCTTCGCCAGCCCATGGAACCCGGAGTCCACCAGCTCCACGGATTCGCCGCGCTCGCCCTCTACCGATCGGTAAATGCGGAATTGCTCCCGGTCGTAGTAGATCCACCTGGTCTCCATCACGTGCCGCCCGAGAGCCAGACTCTCGGACCGGCGTCGTTGCGTGCGGAAAACCACCCACTCCCAGGCGCCGTCCGGGTCGACGCTCCAGTTGATCAGATCTTCCGCCGTGTAGTTCACAAGGAAAGCTCTCGATGCCCCGAGTGCCTCCTCTTCAGCCCGGCTTGAGAGCGGACCGGGCGTCCGCGGAAAATCCACAACGATGTAGCTCGCGCCTCCGACCAGCGTATCGACCAGTTGCTTTCGAAAGAAGTCGCTCAGCGACGTCCCCTTCAGATCGCAGTCTTCCGTCAGTTGATTGAAAAATCGCCGCCCTCGCTCGTTGCAGCCCTCAATGTGAACGACGGGCTCACGACGGAATAGCGTCGCGGCATACCAGTCGATGATGGAGCCGATATAGTTTTCGTAGTAGCACCGGCTGAGCCTCTCCGCATAAACCTGTGCCGGCTCGCGGTAGCGCCGCACAAGGTATTCGGCTGCATTCGCCTGGAACTCTTCGCCGCCGCTATACAAGTGGCGGTACCGCCTCCACATCGACTTCTTCATTCGATACTCGGGATGCTCCCGCTCAATCTCATGCATCGCAGCTAACTCCTTCCCGGCCTAGAACAGCCGCTTTCCCTGCTCCCCAATCGCTGGTTTGGGGGCGCACTCCTGCCAGATCAGGTAGCCGAGAGCATCCGACAGGTGACTTCGCATCGGATCCCTGGCCTTGTCGATCTCCAGACCGTCCATCTTGTACTGAAGCTCCTCGAAATCCTCGATAAGCCCCCGGCATTTCGGATCGATTAACAGCTTCGACGTCCCATCCGCGCACTTCAGCTTTGCGTTCACGATCGCCACCCGCTCCCTCACCGGCGGATTGCTTCGAGGCACTCTCAACTGAAACCGCACCCCCTGCTCGCTGAAAAATGCGCGGATAATGCCGAAATCCGACATCCCCGTCGTCTGCCGTCTGTTTCCGGAAGCGTCGCCATAAACGACAACCCCGGCCGGATGCCGCCCATAACGGCGATCGAATTCTCTGCATGCATCGCTGGTGCTGGCCCTCCTCAGCACGATCTCATCGAGTACATGCGCCTCGTCGCCGGCCATCTGGGCAATTACTGAACACATCGGCTCCACGTTGAAGTCCACCGCCCAAAGAAGCGGCTCTGACTCCCGTACCGAAAGCTTGCGCACGTTCACTCGTCGGTCGAAGGCGTGATACACCAGGCCCTCGTTCATCGCCACGTACTCGCCAAGCACTTCCTGCTGGTAAAAGCGTTCGTCGTAGCTCCGCTTCAGCCGCTCGTAGTAGTCCGGCACTTGTGCCAAGAGATGCCGGTTCTCGAATGGCTTGGCCACAATCACCTGGTAGTTGTCGCTGCCCTGCTGAAAGAAACGCCGGAACACCCAGTCCCTTCCCTTTGGCGTCCACACTGCAAAACCGCAGAGCCTCGTTGCCTTCGGATCGCGAAGCCGGCCTTCCAACCGCAGCCACGCCTCCTCGTGCGTGTACGTCAGCTCATCCACGCCGAACCACGCCAGATTGCTTCCTCGCAGACGTTCAAAGTGGTCCAGGGACCGCAGCACGATCCTCGATCGCGTATCGCGCATCAGAATCGTCTTCTCGGCCTTGTTGAATTCGTATGGAAGCCGGTTGCGCTCCAGTATTTCGATCAGCGCTGGCTGCGTCGCATCCCGCAGCATCGGATACGTGGGCGCGCCAATCAGCCCGAGCCGTCCGGGGTTCAGATAGCTCAGTTTGATTGCTTCCTGACAGAGCGCTTGACTCTTCCCGGAACCGATTGGTCCCGAAAACCCCTTGAACCTGGCAGAGCTTTCATGAAACAGCCGTTGCGAGGGCAGAGGATCGTACTCTATTCTTCGGAACTTCTTTCCGCCTTCGCCCCCGGCTCCACCCATGAAACCTGAACCTCCCTTGGAGTCTCCTCCGAAATCTCTCGCCGCAGTTGCATGAGTCGAATCAGGTCCCCGATCGTCACCTTCAACTCTTTGGAGGTCACGGTTTCTTGAACATTCCTGAGAATCATTTCCAGAAGCTCGAGATCCCCCAGCGGTGCAGCTGTTGAACTCGGCTTGGACTTCCTCCTTACAGCGGTTCCCTTCCTTCTTGTCCTGACAGTCGTCTTCTTCGTCGCCACTCATTGTCTCCTTGCGGCCGCGCTTTTTCTGTGCTCACAGTAACATTCGCGCGTGCGGGAACTTGCCGTCCGGAACTTAGTTTCTGTTGGAAAGAAAGGAGATAAATTTTTACAGCGCGTGGGAATGGTGAGGGCCCGCCACTTAGCGGCGGACTTATTGAATCTCGAAGGTGAGTGAACTTAGGAAGGTCTCCCAATCAATGCCCGGTTCGCTCGATCGTTCCATCACGATCGCCCGTAAGCGCCACTTTCCGGCCCGGTCGATCGGAACTTCGACCAGGCCTTTGGCGTTCGTACGGCCAAGGACTACCGAATCCGTTCCCTCCGCCGTGCTTCGCGATCGCTCCACCCGCACGCCTTCTTCAGGCTTTCCGCGAAAGAGGAGCTCGACAGGCAGGGTCTCGCCCGGCTTCAGCGAATAAGGATCCCGCTGCGGCACAAACTCGAGAATCTGTCCCGTCCTGCGCTTGTACGTTTCGTCCGGGCGCTCGGCCAGGAGAACAGCTTTGGCGTAGTGCCGCCGCCGCATCTTCGCTGCCTTTGCCGCCCCGCCGTTCTGACTAGGCCCGCTGAACAAAGTGTCGAGCCCTTCGTCGCGCAGGTGCTGTTCGAACTTCTTGGGTTCCAACTCCAGCACCTGTGGTTTAGTCCGAATCGTCAGGACCGGGCTCCCGGCGCCTTTAATGGTCACGCTGACTGCCGCCGATCGATCCTCCGCGCGCAGGCTCGTCATGTTATAAGCGAGCGCACCAGCGTACATGGACGGATCCTCGAGCAGTTCCACGTCGGGACAAGTCTCACTCTCGGGGAATCCCTTGCCGCTATGGATGCCAACCTTGATTCGTTCGCCGGGCGAGACGACAAACCGTTCCGGCATCAGGTACAGATCCTGGGCACTGGCTGTAAGCGCCAGTAGAGCCAGAAGAACTTTCATTCCTTCCAGTCGGCAGTGAAAATATTGAACTCGTAACGGCTCTTTGCCTTCCAGTCTGACGAAAACGCGAGCTTCTTCCCGTCTGGCGAGAACTCCGGAAAAGACGTGAATCCTCCGAAGTCCGTGATTTGCTCGAGTCCGGTGCCGTCGAGATTAATCATGAACAACTCGAACTTACGGCCGTCGCAATCGTTCTTATTCGACGAGAAGACAATCTTCTTTCCATCCGGCGTGAAGGTTGGGGCAAAGCTCGCGCAACCGAAGTTCGTCAACTGCTTGACGTTCCTGCCATCGCTGTCGGCGACGAATATCTCCATGCGCATCGGCGTTGTCAGATTCTCTGCGAGCAACGCCTTGTAACGCTGAATCGCCTCCGGGCTCGACGGATGATTCGCCCGCCACACAATCTTCTTTCCGTCGCGGCTGAACACCGCGCCTCCGTCATAGCCGAGCGTCCTCGTGATCTGTTTTTTCTGCGAGCCGTCCGTTTTCATCGCCCAGAGTTCCAGATCGCCGGACGCCATGGAGGTATAAACGATCGTCCCGGTCTTGAAGTTCACCGTCGCCTCGGCATCGTACCCCTTCTCCGAGGTGATCGCCTTCAAATTCGTACCTCGGTCCGTCGCCACATAGATGTCGTAGGTGTCATAGGCGGCCCAAACGTACCCCTTGCTGCGATCGGGTGGCGGCGGGCAAGCATCACCACCGCTATGTGTGGACGCATAGAGGATGTGCTTCCCGTCCGGCAGGAAATACCCGCAGGTCGTTCTGCCCTTGCCCGTCGACACCATGCGCTGCTCGCTGCCGTCGGCGTTCATAATATAGATCTGATCGCAGGAGTGCCCGTCGCGCGTGGACTGGAAGATCAGACGCTTGCCATCCGGACTCCAGTACGCCTCCGCATTGGTCCCACCGAAGGTGAGCTGCCGGATATTCTCCAGGCGCTTAACCGGCTGAGCCGATAATGCTCCCGCCACCAGTGCCGCCAGCAGTAAGCCCCTCATCAGCTTCGCCCTTCGAACAGATTCCTCCCGGCTACCAAAGCGTGCATCTTGCCGTCAGCGACGCTGCGCTGCAGCATCCAGAACCCGCAATCGGGATGGATATAGTGAATCCGGTCCGGACCAAGAATTTTTGTAGCGAGTTCCAGGCGTTCTGCAATCAAATCCGGCGGCTCGATCAGATTGTCCTTAATGTCGATGACGCCCAACCCTATGCCAATCTTCGGGTTCAAATCGCGGAGGCACTCCAGTTCGCTGTATCCGCGCCGCGCGAACTCCAGCACCAGGTGATCCGCAGCCAGACCGTTCAGGAAGGGCATTAAGTCCCGCCAAAATCCCTTCTGCACGGTTTGGCCGCCGTAGTTTCCAAAGCAGATGTGTACAGCCCGTGTTCCGCGGATCCCCCCAAGAACGTGGTTGATGGCGGGAAGAGCCCACTCAATGTCTTCCGGGTGCCCGCTGATGTTCGCCTCGTCGATTTGAACTACGTCCGCGTCAATCAGTTCGAGCTGGCGGCGCAAGACGTCTGCGATCGCCATGCAGAGCTTGTCCCTGGCGCCGTAGTACCGGTCCGTCAGCACCTTCGTCAGCATGTGTGGACCGGTGCATGTGAACTTTAGGGGCGCTCGCGTCAGGCGCCGTGTGAACTCATAGTCCGCCGGCAGGTTGAGCACGCCTTCCCCGATCTCACCCACGACAATCCCAGCCGGGGCGCTCCGGTACGACAAACCCGCATCCGCGCGGAATTGCTGAATATCGGTGATCGAAAACTTCGAGCGGATACCGTCCATCCTGCTGACGAAGTAATCAATCATCCCGTTCGTCTCCGGGTGGCTCGGATCGAATCGGTTCAGTTCACCATCGGCGACGACGTCAATTCCTGCGAGTTCCTGGGTCTTCAAAACCACCATGATCGCGTCGCGGAGCGTGCCCTTCGCGCTGTCACCATAGAGCCATGCTGGTATCGGATAGCTACCCACAACTGTGGTCTTTATCGGCATAACGATTCATTGTATATTGTGACCGGGGGGACGCTGTGATACGGCTCGCGTGGCGGCTTCTCTGCGTTTCCATCGTTTGCTTGAGCGCCGCCGGGGCCGACATTCGTATTTCAGGCCGCGTCACCAATGAGACCAGTGCTCCCGTCGGAGGCGCGCGAATCTTGTTCCGCGCTGGCGACACAACCCTGCACGCTGTCAGTGACGTCACAGGTGCTTTCTCTCTCGACCTTCCTCAGCCTGGAGACTATCTCGTTACTGTTGAGCGCGAAGGACACTTTACGTTGCTCGACACTCCCATTCGCATCGACGAATCTTCGCGCGACCTTTCACTCGTGCTGAACCGACTGCGCGAGGTAGTCGAATCCGTCGACGTGACAGCAGCCACCACTTCCGTGGCCATGGATTCGACCACGAAGCAGGAAACACTCACCGGCAACGAAATTCTAAACATCCCCTACCCGAGCACAAATAACCTTAAGAATGCGATGGCGGTGATGCCCGGCATCGTTCAGGACAGCCGCGGAGAAATCCACGTAAACGGAGCGGCAGCCGATCAGGTGCAATACACGCTCGACGGATTCAACCTCACCGACCCGCTGACCGGACGCTTTGAATCAAGAATCAGCGTGGAAGGGATCCAAAGCGTCGAAGTTGTCAGCGGCCGCGTGCCCGCGGAGTTCGGGAAGGGTTCTGCGGGAGCGATCGCCTTTCATTCAAAACCGGGCGACGACCGCTTTCGAACGTCGGCCACAAACTTCTTCCCGGGAATCGAGAACCAGAAGGGCGTCTATATCGGAAATTGGACACCTCGGTTCAACGTTTCGGGTCCTTGGCGCCGCAGCCGGGCCTGGTTCTCGAACTCGCTCGACATCCACTACGACCGGAGGATGGTCCCGGAATTGCCCCGCGGCGAGGATTCGACATCGAGCTGGCAGTTCAGCAACCTCCTGCATAACCAGTTCAATCTGTCCCCCTCTCATATCCTCTACTCGAGCTTCCTCCTTAATAATGTCTATGCGCCGCGAGCTGGGCTGACAAACCTGGATCCTCTGGAAACCACTGTGGACCGCCGGGCGCGGCAGTATTTCTTCAACGTCCGCAGCCAGAAGTACTTTGCAAAGGGCGCGGTCTTCGAAACAGGATTCGCAATCAATCGGACCTTCGGGCGCGAGATTCCCCAGGGCCGAAGCCTCTACATCCTGACGCCTGTGGGCACTAGGGGAAATTACTTTACGGACGCCGTCCGCAAAGCCTCCCGGGATCAGTGGATTGCAAACTTGATACTGCCCTCCTTCGAGTTCAGGGGAACCCACCAGCTTAAGACCGGGGCGGATTTCAACAGACTCTCATACTGGCAGCAGGTTGATCGCACTGGCTTTGAGTTCCTCCGCATGGACGGCACCCCGCTTCGTCGGACCGAGTTCCGCGGAGACGGTTTGCTCTCAAGAAGCAACACCGAGGCCGCGCTCTACCTCCAGGACTCCTGGCGTGTCAGACCCGGGCTGCTACTCGAACTCGGCATCCGCTCGGACTGGGATCAGATCATACGCGATTGGAACATTTCCCCGCGCGTCGGTTTCGCTTGGGCTCCCTTTGGACTCGAAAACACCAAGATCGCAGGTGGTTACGCCATCTCCTACGATTCCACGAACCTGCGCATCATCACCCGCCCCGACGACCAGTATTCGGTAACCACCTATTACGGCCGCGACGGCAGCATTGACCGCGGCCCCGCCGTCTCCGTCTTCCGCGTAATCGATGACCAGCTTCGGTCCCCCCGCTATCGCAATTTGAGCCTCAGTCTCGAGCAGCGTCTTCCGCGTGCCCTCTCAATGCGCCTCAATCTGCTCCGCCGCCGCGGCGCTCGCGGTTTTACCTTTTACAACTCACTCGACCCATCGTCTCCGCCGGAGCAAGAACTGGTCCGCTTTCAGGTGTGCTACTTTGACGGCATCTATTACCTCGGCAATCAGCGCCACGATCAGTACGATTCGGCCGAAATCGCTGTTCACCAGACTCTCCGCGGGCAGTATGAATGGATGGCCAGCTACACGAGATCGCGAGCCAGATCTAACGCGGTCATCGATATCAGCGCCGAGCAACCCACCCTCGTTTCCGATAACGCCGGGCCAATGCCCTGGGATGCCCCCAACCGCGTCCTTAGCTGGGGATACCTGCCGACGTTTTGGAAAGATTGGGCCGTCGCCTACCTGTTTGAATGCCGCACAGGCTTTCCTTTTTCTGTTGTGAACGAGCAGGGGGCGGTTGTCGGCCCTGTAAACTCCCATAGATTCCCCTCATACGTCAACCTGAATCTGCACATTGAACGGCGATTCTCCCTGGGCGGTTACCGCTGGGCTTTGCGGGCGGGCGCCAACAATATCATGAACAGAAACAATCCAAACGTGGTGGTCAACAACATCGACGCCCCGAACTATCTCACCTTCTTCGGCGGAAGCCGCCGCTCCTTCAATTTCCGCATCCGTTGGCTCGGACGCACCTAGCGGCTGCTCGATTTTTCGCGCCGGATGATTTAACGTTCCCTCGCCCCCTACTCCCCCAGGGTAAGACCACCATCAGAGATATATCGGAGTAAAATCGAGAGTTGTCAGAACCCCGCGTCACAGTGGTCATACCGACCCTTCATGCAGGACCGGCGCTTCTCGAGTGCCTTCGTTCGTTGCGGGAACAGTCGTTCCGCGACTTCGAGGTCTTTGTCGTAGATAACAGCGGTGCCGGGCTCATTAGTAAGCTCAAGGTCGGTTCACTTGTAACACACGTCATCGAAAACCAGAAAAACGTGGGATTTGGCGTGGCAATTAATCAAGTTTTTTATAAATCGCGTGCTCCCTACCTCGCGGTACTAAATGATGATGCTGTTGCTCATCCTCAATGGCTGGAATCACTGTTGAAACCTCTTGAAAACTATCCGAACGTCGGCATGTGCGCGTCGCAGGTTCGCCTTGCCGAAAGCCTGTTATTGGACTCGGCGGGAATGCTCCTATGTCCGGATGGAACCAGCAAGCAGCGAGGCCACGGGCTCCCTCCTTCGCGTTTTCCGGCTGTCGAAGAGGTCTTGCTTCCCAGTGGCTCGGCTGCCATATACCGCCGCCGGATGCTGGAGGAAATCGGTCTGTTTGACGACAAATTCTTCCTTTATTGTGAAGATACGGACCTGGGTCTTCGTGCAAGATGGGCCGGCTGGAAGTGTCTCTACGTCCCGGAGGCCATCGTCAATCATCGCTATTCCGAATCCGCCGGGCGAGCATCCAAGCTCAAAGCTTATCTTGTGGAACGGAACCGCATCTTCATGGTCATAAAGAATTTCCCCATCAGAATGCTCCTGGCTGTTCCGTTTTACGCCGTTGCCCGTTTCTGGTGGCATTTCATCTTCATGCTCCAGGGCAAGGGGAAGGCAGCCGAGTTCCGGGAGGAAGGCAATTCTGTATTTACGCTCGTCGCGTACGTCATTCGCGCTCACCTTGCCGCAATCGTTCGTCTGCCTGCACTTTTAAAGGATCGCCGTCGCATCCGAAAGCAAGCCAAAATCAGTTCCACTGCTTTCAAGGAACTGGTTCAAACTTTCTCCATCAGTCCTCGGGAGGTAGCCTCGCTGTGATGGCGCCGTCGGGTGAGGCGCCGCTCCTGATTATCGTTCCCGCTTATAACGAGGAGGGAGCGATCGCCCAGGTTATTCGTGAAATTCAGGAGGCACAGCCGGGTGTTCCCGTGCTCGTAATAGACGACTGCTCCGTCGACTCCACCGCAACTCTCGCCCGCAGGGCGGGAGCCCACGTCCTCTCGTTACCGCATCACCTTGGCCTCGGCGGCTGTGTCCAGGCCGGCTACAAGCTCGCCTATGAGTTGGGCTACGAGTACGTCATTCGAGTGGACGGCGACGGACAACACGACCCTCGCGATATCCAGAAGATCTATGAAGTTCTCCTCAAAAGCCGTTGCGAGATGGTGATTGGCTCCCGCTTTGTCTACGGCGATGGGAATCACACAAGCCTCGCCCGCAGCCTAGGCATCCGGCTCTTTCGGCTCATCCTCCGGCCAATCCTCGGCAAGCCGGTTCGCGATCCTACGTCAGGCTTTGTTGGGGTGAACCGGGCTGCCCTCTCCGTCTTCAGCCGCAGCTTCCCGCTCGAGTACCCGGAGATCGAAGCCCTCGTTGTCCTCCAGCGCAAGGCGTTCCGATTTGAAGAGGTGCCGTGCCGAATGCGGCCCCGGCGCGCGGGGAAAAGTTCCATCACCGCCGTGAAGTCTTTGTATTACATCATCCACGTCCTGCTCGGCGTGTTTGTGAATATCCTGAAATACGAAGGTCGCCGCAAAAGGGGATAGCCATGGATCGACTGCTCAACGTCATGACGTTCTTCAGCGTCAGCCTGATCGCTCTTGTACTGTTCTCCGTACGTCGTTCTCATATACGTGTCGAATATTCAGTGAGCTGGCTGGGCGCTGCTGTTACCCTGTTGCTCCTTTCCCGGTCTCGCAACACGCTCGAATGGCTGGCGTCGATGCTTCAGCTTACGTACGCGCCTTTGGCTTTATTGTTTCTGGTGCTGTTGGTGTTCCTGGTCGTCTTCTACCGCTTCTCAGTCATCATCTCGGAGCTAAAGGACGCCAACATCGCCCTGGCGCAGAAGGTTGCGATCCTCGAGTATCGCATCGAATCGGTTCCGAACAATGAAAAAGTCCAAAGTACCGGCGCCTAAGCCCGCCGCACCTGTCCCCGCTGCCACGCGGAAGTTCAAGACCTGGCATTACGCATGCGCGGTGCTTCTGGCCATCTTTGTCCTGTTCCAGGTCTATGGACCAGCGTTGAATGGTCCCTTCGTCTACGATGATCCGTATCTCCCGTTTGCCGCTCCCGGCTTCGAGGACAGAACCATCAAAGAGGTCGTGCTCACCGTCCGGCCCTTGTTGATGCTCAGCTTCTGGCTCAATCTTCATATTTCCGGGGACCAGCCATACGGGTACCACTTGTGGAATGTTGTCCTTCATTCCATCACAGGCTTTTTTGTATTCCTCATCGTCCTCAAACTGCTGCGTCGCGTGGATCAGGACCGCCAGCGGACCTTCATGCTCGCCTGTTTCGCGAGCGGTGTCTTTCTCCTTCATCCTTTGCAAACCGAGTCTGTTGCCTACATCGCCAGCCGCTCCGAGGCTTTGAGCGTCTTCTTTGCCTATGCCGCTCTTGCGGTGTTTCTGACCCAACCTCCCGAAGGCATCTCGTGGGTCCGCTCGTTCTCGGTCTTAATCCTGTTCGGCTGTGCCGCCCTCACAAAAGAACACACTGCCGTCCTTCCCGCCGTACTCGTTGCGATCGACTATTACTGGCATCCCGGCTTTTCTATCCGGGGCATTCTGCGAAACTGGCGCCTCTATGCCCCGATGGCCCTCGCGGCCGCGGCCGGTCTTTCCTTCGTACTCTGGGTTCTCCGCGGCTCCGATACGGCAGGCTTCGGCATGAAGAATCTCCAGTGGTACGAGTATTTCTTCACCCAATGCCGGGCGATTTGGGTGTACCTGCGGCTGTTCCTTCTGCCTTATGGCCTGAACATCGATCACGATTTCCCCTTGTCGCACAGCATTACCGATCATGGCGCAATCTTCGGTCTCATCGGATTGGTTGCTTTGCTGGCGGCGGCCTGGATTTACCGCAAGCAGTACCCGCTTGCATCTTTCGGAGTCGTCCTATTCTTGATGCTCCTCGCCCCTACATCGTCGTTCGTACCGATTCGTGATACTCTCGTGGAGCGCCGTTTTTATCTCCCCTCCATCGGCCTCCTACTCGTTCTTGTAGACATCCTTCGGAGAATCGAGCTCCCGAAAGCAAAACTTGCGCCGGCACTGGCCGCGGTGCTCATCGTGCTCGGTGTCCTTACCCATCACCGGAACCGGCTCTGGGGAGATTCCCTGCTTCTGTGGGGCGATGCCGTAGCCAAATCTCCCAACAAGGCCCGGCCGCACTCGCAACTCGCCTTCGCGCTGCAGCGGGCAAACCGGTGCGCCGATGCGCTCCCGCATTACGAGAAGGCCTCGCAGCTCGCAAAATCGGATCCGCGCAATCTTATTAACTGGGCCCTCGCGCTCGATTGTGTGGGCCGTCAGGACGAGGCCATTGCGAAGCTCAAACAGGCGCTCGCGCTGGAGGAGACGGGGCACATTTACTCCCTCATCGGCATGATCTATGGAAAACAAGGCCTCCTGAAGGAGTCTCTGGAGGCTCTTGATACGGCCGTGAGATTAGAGCCTCTCAACGACATGGCGTACGTCTACCGCGGCAATGTCTACGTGAGCTCTAATGAAATTCAGAAAGCCATCGCCGAGTATCGCCACGCCCTGGCGATCAATCCACGAAATGAGGTAGCGCGGATGACGCTGATGCGCATTGGTGCAACGACCAGACAACAGAAGCAGTAGGTGAATGTCCGCTTTCCGGATCGGCATCAACGCACTGTATCTGATCCCCGGTCAGGTCGGGGGCAGCGAAATCTATCTCCGCTGCCTCCTCCGTGCGCTTGCAAGGATCGACGAAGAGAACACCTACTTCGTCTTCACGAATCGCGAAACTCAAGCTGACATCGCTCCGGCCGCCCGGAACTTCCACATTGTCCCTCAGCCAGTCCGCGCAACCTTCCGGCCGATGAGGCTGCTGTGGGAGCAAACGATCCTGCCTCGCGAGGCCGCCCGCCTCCAGTTGGATGTGCTCTTCAATCCCGGTTTCACAGCCCCGGTCTGGTGCCCCTGCCCCACCGCAACTTTATTCTTCGACCTGCAGTATAAACGCCACCCTCAGTACTTCCGGTGGTTCGACCTGCCCTTCTGGAAGCTTTTCCTGTGGGCGTCGGTCCGCCGCTCAACCGCCCTCGCGGCCGCTTCCTTTGAGACGCACCGCGATATGGTTCGCTTTTACTCCCTGCGGCCTGACTCCGTCCGAACGATCGAGCTCGGCGTCGATGAACACTTCTTTCACCTCGCAGAACGCCGCCGGACAGAGCGTCAAAAGAGATTTCTTCTGTGCGTCTCGACACTGCACCCGCACAAGAATCTCGATCGCCTTGTCCGCGCGTTTGCACGGTTCCGCGACCTCCGCCCCGAATACCGGCTCGTGATCGCCGGCATGCGCGGCTTCTACGCGGACCAACTGGAGCGCCTGATTCACGCCTTGAAGCTCGACGACCACGTAACGCTGACCGGCTGGATTCCGCGGGAAGACCTCTACGACCTGTACGTCCGCGCCGACGCCTTCCTTTACCCTTCGACATTTGAAGGCTTTGGCCTTCCAGTGCTCGAAGCC
>Ga0207864_1001448_pt1 | contig 26143 bp, 21 predicted proteins | sample HigsolmetaAR202D_FD_184834 | JGI IMG/M metagenome (GOLD analysis project Ga0207864, IMG submission 184834) | Ionic liquid and high solid enriched microbial communities from the Joint BioEnergy Institute, USA - AR20-2-D (SPAdes) (version 2) ... | reverse complement strand
CCTTCGTACAGGGTGGTGTGGCCAACGCGCACGCCAGCCACATCGGTGATGGCGTTGAGCGGGCCGGTGGGCAGGATGCCAGGTGTTATGCCGAGGTCGCGCAGGCGGCGACGGGATTGGTTGTCGGGTTGCGTCATGGATGGGATTCCTTGCAAGCAAAACGATCGGCTGCCGTGATGGCGCCGATCGTTATGATACCGCGAAATGTGTTACTGATTGTTGATCATACGCAACGGTATGGAATCCGTGATGGCCCGTTCGCTCCATAGCCGTTCTCTATGCAGCCAATCGGCATTGAGGTAGCGCGCATCGATGTTGATGGCTTGTTGGTACATCATCCAGCCGTCGTTAAGATGTCCCTTTTGGTGGAGAGCCATGCCCAGGCCTGCGTACGCATCGGGACGCTCGCTGTTGAGCTTGATGGCTGTGCGCCACAGTTCAATCGCTTCGTCGATCTCGCCCCGCTCGTACAAGCAGAAGGCGAGATTGTTGTACGGCTCATGGAAATCCGTGCCGCCGTTGATAGCCGCCTGAAAGTATCGTTCCGCCAATTCGTAGTCGTTGCGCGCCATTGCGTCGATGCCTTGTTGGTTGAGTTCAATATCGGTGCTTGGCACAATGACGGAGATTTCGCCGCCGATCCGAGGGAGGTCTTGGGTCGTGCTGGGTGACTCTGCCTCACCCTTTAGACCCTCGGTTTTGCGTGGTTGTATTGCTACTGTCAGGACAATCACGATAAGTACGCCTGCTAATATAATCCGTAAAAATTTCCCAATATTCAGGCCTTCCCACAGAGATGGTGGTTCGTAAAGCTTGATTGCCTGGTTAAGCAATTCTTGATCGGCCAAGTAGCCAGTGCGATCGAAGCTGCGCCGCTTACCGATGAGCTTGTACGTCTCCTGCTGGATGGCGCGGATGCTGTAGAGCCATTCGAGCCGAGCTTGGATCAGGTCGGGTTGGGTTGGATCTTCGGCTTCGAGATAGAGTTGCTCTTGGGCTTTGAAGAGTTGAGAGAGATCGTGCATATAGCGCGCCCAAAGGCCAGGAGGGAGTCCCTCGTTGCTACGTCGCCGCCGTTCCAATGTTTCGATCTCGAACTGCAAGCGCCGCACTTTGCGCGCATTCAGTTGTCGCTCGATCAAATAGGTATGGTAGCGTAGTTCCTGGAAATAAGTGGTTTCGACATCATATGTTGCCCATTGGCTTAGGAGCGCCTTCATGTCCTTGAGGCGCTGTTCGTACCAATCGATATCGTCTTGGAGCGTTTGGTCGATGCGCTCTTCCAGCATGATTTCGGCTTCGCTGCCCAGTTGCACGGTCTCGAGCGAGGCGGCGAATTGCTGATCGCTTTCAAACTCGCGTAGAAGAAGTAGCTCGAGATATTTTTCCCAGCGTTTGGCATTCCAATACAGATCACGGCCTTCAGGGGTGCGACGACTTTTTTCCACCTGCATGAGTAAGGCGCGGGCACTTGCACGGTTGTTGGAGGTGTTTTTCGCTGCATCCATGTTTGCTCACCATTCTCTTCCATGCTCGTAAGAACTCGTAGTTGTTGGACAGCAAAGCACCCGTACAATGTGTAAACAGTATTGAAGTGCTACGATCAACCACAAAGATGGGTACTTGTGGAATAGTGAAGCCTGTTAGTAGTATAACAGGGGTACTGGTGAATAAAGTGTGATAAAAGATAGTAAAATGTTCATATATGACGATTTAGTGATACAAATGTGAATGTAAGCGGATCGCCGTTTGACGGCTTGTTTAGAAAACGTCGTAAATCAAAATTTTTGCAGCTGTTCCCAATTCAAAAGGAGTCTGCTTTGAAAAGAGTGATACGCGGCGAAAACCTATCACGCTACCCTGAGCATACACTGCTGATCCGCCCGCAAATGAGCACGGTTACCCCGATTTCGGTAGATCGATGCCGCTATTCGTTCTGACGTAATGCACAAAGCGCGCAAGAGCCTTCGCTATGCGCCAATGGAGGTGATGGATTGATAGATTTTTTATCCTTGAGTCCATTGTAGTAGGGCGGATGGTCAACGAGTGTCACAAGTTGGTAGAGCTGTGGAAGTGTTGGGGATGCGAAGAATGGGTGGTAAAGGATGGTTCACTTGGATGGTTACCAGTGAACGAGTATGTTACAATATGAAGAGCTTTCGCAGCGAAAGCGTGTGCGGACTGTTGGCAATCCTACCTGTCTTATAACCTCGATTGCTGTAGAGACGCCGATTGCCAAGCCCTTCCCCGTGTATCAGCCGCTCTCGTACCCACGTTGTTTCACCCTGATCCTGTCGTTTGTCTCCACAGTCGCGATGATGTGGAGCGTACAGTGTCTGAGTGCGTAGTAGCTACATTGTTCAACAGTTACGTGGAGAGAGTTGTATGAAACATCTATTGGTATGCCTGCTGGTGATAGGCTTAACGGCGTGCGGCAGCTCTTCGACTCCAGTAGGGCAAGTGACACAAGTGGTGGCTGAAGCATCTCCTACGCTTGTTTCAACCAATACGCCAACATCTTCGCCTACACCGACAGCGACGCCAACATCTTCGCCTACACCGACTGCGACGTCCATTCCCACTATTACTCCTACGCCAACAATTGCGGAGATTATGGCGGTGACCGCCACTCCAGAGCAACTTGTTCCTGTCCCTGTGCTTCAGAGCGATCCTGCAGCTGATCGATACCAGGGATTGATTGACATATTGCGTGCCGATGGTATGACGGTTAGCGCCGATGATATCGCGATCGAGGGTGATGTTGCGCGGGTGATACGCGAAGATGCGAATGGGATCGTGTTTTTGTTTTATCGTTGGCAACAGGGGACATGGGTATGGTTCGCCTCCGGTACGATGTTTGATCCTGAAAGTGCTGCTCGCCAAGGCATTCCAGAGGCGTTATTGCCTTGATGCTGGGTTGACGCCGTGTCTGAATTTGTTCTACAATCTTTCTGTTATCGAGGCTGCTAAAACAGCAAGCTTTTGATAATCTTCTTCAAACCTGTAAAGGTGATCTGTATGACATTGCCATCAAGTCTCCGAGACAACCACTCGCGTGGATCGGTTGGTGAGTTTCTGCGTAGCGTGATTAAGCCTCATGCGAAACTAGCGATTGTATCAGCCTATTTTACGATTTATGCTTATGAGGCGCTGCGTGCACAGCTTGATCAGATCGACGAACTACGTTTTCTATTCGGTGATCCACAGTTTATTCGTAATTTAGACCCTGAACGCACCGAACAAAAACAGTTTCAGATCGAGCAAGATGCACTTCAACTTCAGAATCAATTGACTCAGAAACGCATCGCTCGTGATTGCGCACAATGGTTACAGGAGAAGGTACAGATTCGCTCTGTGAAGAGTGCGGGGCTGCTGCATGGCAAACTCTACCATATCAACAATAATGAGCATCACGAGGCTATTCTAGGAAGTTCGAATTTTACTGTGCGCGGTTTGGGGCTGAGTGGTAGTCGGAACAACTTCGAACTCAATATGCTTGTCAACGATAGGCGTGACCTCGCTGATTTGCGTTTATGGTTCGATGAGTTGTGGGATAGTAAGCATGTGACTGATGTGAAGGCCGAGGTTTTGAATTACCTTAGCCAGATCTACAGCGACCATTATCCAGAGTTTATTTATTTCAAAACACTCTTCCATCTCTTTGAAGACTATCTTGATGAACAGCGTCGTAATGATCTGCTCACCCAACAGTCGCAGATCACATCAACACAGATTTGGAATGCGTTGTTTGAGTTTCAACGCGACGGTGTGAAGGGCGCAATTTCGCGTATACTCAAACATAATGGCTGTATTATCGCCGATAGCGTAGGTTTAGGTAAAACCTACGAAGCTTTGGCTGTTATTAAGTATTTTGAGTTGCGCAATGATAAGGTGTTAGTGCTGTGCCCGAAAAAATTGCGCCAAAACTGGGTGATTTATCAGGCAAGTAATAATAGTTCTCTTAATCCGTTTGTTGAAGACCGATTCAGTTATACGGTGCTGAGTCATACTGATCTAAGCCGTGAACGTGGTACCACTGGTGATATCGATCTGAGTCAGATCAATTGGGGCAATTACGACTTAGTTGTAATCGACGAGTCACATCATTTTCGCAACAACATCAAAGGTCGTCGTGATGAGGAGGGTAACCAAATCAAACGTACTCGCTACGAGCGTTTGATGGAGGATATCATCAAAAGCGGTGTGAAGACGAAGGTGTTGTTGCTTTCAGCGACGCCTGTGAATAACGACCTCAGCGATTTGCGCAATCAGTTGGCCTTCCTGACGGGAGGGCGCGATGATGCGCTGCGCGAGAGTTTGGGTATTGCCAATATAAAGGATGTTCTTGTCAGTGCACAACGCCATTTCCAAGAATGGATGAAGACGGGAAGCGGTCAAGTCAGCGATTTGATGAACAAGTTGGATACCCGCTTTTTTACGCTGCTTGATGGGGTGACAATTGCTCGCTCGCGCAAACATATTGAGCGTTATTATGGGGCGACAATTGAACACTTGGGTGGTTTTCCTCAGCGCTTGAAGCCCCTTTCCTTATCTCCCGAGATCGATCTGGCGGGTCGCCTGGATAGCTACGACGACTTGAACGATGAGATTGTGAAGTATAAACTTTCGCTTTACAATCCATCGTCATATGTGTTACCAGCCTATGCGAGCAACTATGCGCAAAGTAGGGTGCAGAACTTTAGCCAGAGCCAACGCGAGAAGTACCTGATCGCGATGATGAAGGTGAACTTCCTTAAGCGTCTGGAGAGCTCGGTGGAAGCGTTCGAGTTGACGATGCGGCGGACACTTGAGAAAATCGAGCAACTTGAGGCGAAGATCAAGAACTATATGGCACAGCCTCAGGCGCAGAGCAGTGTATCGACGGATGATCAGGGTTTTGCGGAGATCGATAACGAGGATGATGAGTTACGGGAGGCGCAACTTGTTGGGCGCGGGCTGAAGTTTAATCTTGCCCATCTCGATCTCCAACGCTGGCTTAAAGATCTCGAGACAGATAAACAGCAGATCAATCGCCTGCTCCTTCAGGCCAAGCAAGTGACACCAGAGCGCGATGGCAAATTAAAAGCCCTCAAAGAGCTGATCACTCGAAAGGTGCAGAATCCAACCACCACAAAGCATGATCAACCAAACCGTAAGGTGCTGGTGTTCACTGCATTCGCCGATACCGCTGTGTATTTGTACACGATGCTGCACGATTGGGCACGCCAAGAGCTTGGGATTCATAGCGCTTTGGTGTGTGGTACTGCGAGCCTGAACCGCACAACCTTGGGCCAGAGTGACTTTCATGATATCTTAACGAATTTTTCGCCTATCTCTAAGAGGCGCAGTCAATCGGCACATATGCCCCAAGATGAGCAGATCGATTTGTTGATCGCTACCGATTGTATTTCGGAGGGCCAAAATTTACAGGACTGCGACTTGGTGATAAACTACGACATCCACTGGAATCCTGTCCGCATTATCCAACGTTTTGGTCGTATCGATCGTATCGGGAGTGTGAACAAAACTGTTCAGTTGGTCAACTTCTGGCCGACACCCGATCTCAACAAATACATCAATTTGCGGAATCGTGTTGAGGCACGGATGGCCTTGGTTGACCTTGCTGCTACCGGCGAGGACAATCTGTTAGCTGAGCCAACGATCACAGATGAGAGTCTGTTAGGGTATCGGGATAAACAACTGTTGCGTTTGCAGGATGAAGTGTTGGATCTCGAGGACTTTAACGAGACGATCTCGTTGACTGATTTCTCGCTCGATGATTTCCGTGTGGATCTCAGTAAGTTCTTGTCTCAGCACCAAGAGCGTCTGCGCAAGGAGCCAATCGGCCTGTATGCTGTCGTAGACCACGCTTGGGGGCAGAACGAGCAGATTAAGCCTGGCGTGCTGTTCTGTTTGCGGTATACTGGTGGTAGCGACGAACAACAACGTATCAATCCGTTGCATCCGTTCTATCTTGTGTATGTTCGCGATGATGGTACTGTGCGCTTTGGGTTCAGTAACCCGAAACAGACGCTTGAGGTGTTTCGTGCCTTGGCGCTGGGCCGCACAACGCCCGACCAAGTGCTCTGCGATTGGTTCGATAAACAGACGCAGAACGGCGCTGAGATGTCTCACTATTCTTCTCTGTTGCAGGCCGCTCTACAGGATATCGAGCAGCGTTTTGGCAGCCGAGTTGTGACACACATCCAACAGTCGCGTTCGGCATTGCTACCCGTTGCGCCCCCACCAAGCAGTCGATCTCAGGAATTTGAATTGATTACCTGGCTAGTTATTCATTGATGGTTGGATTGTGCATTGTGATTGAGGAACACTCCGACAATACCAACGTGTTGGTATTGCTCTGTTCTGAATAGGCGTGTTGATTATGACATCAGTTGCCCTTCGTGAGAGCATTTCGCAGGCCTTGGCACAATTTGAGCAGGCAGATCTTCGGAGCACTGCCGAGTACTTATTTGGCTTGCTCGGCTATAAAAGTTCGCGCCGTTACGACTTGCCCGATACGAGTGCTGCTACGTTTGCACAGCACTACGATCAACGGGGAATGCTCACCGATAAGGCGCAGATGGGCCAGTGGCGCTCGATTGAGATGCTGTTTCAAGTAGGGCGTGATGAATTGGTAGCTTCGTCTCAAATGTCGCAGTCTGCTCCGCAGTTTGAGCCGCAGATCTACCACTCATTTCTGTTTTTTACGATCGATCTCCTGCCTAATCAGAATCAGAGCGCATATACGCGCAGTGAATTGGCGGCGATCACTCGTGAGTTGAACCGCCTTTTCCCAATGCCTGTGAGTGTGCTGTTTCGCTTCCCGGTCGACTCAGAAGACAAGGTGCAACTGAGTTTGGCGATAGTGACGCACCGCCCCAATAAGCGCGATGAACAGCGTGATGTGCTCGAAAAGGTGTCGCTGATTCATGCGATCCGTCCAAAGCGACCGCATCGCGCGCATATCGAGGTCCTCTGCGACTTGGCCTTAGATGCACTATCTAGCCGTTTTGCGGTCTTCAACTTCGAGGACTTGCAGCGGGCTTGGGCACGCACGCTCGATACCAGCGAACTGAATAAGCGCTTCTACCGCGAACTGTCCGATTGGTACTTCTGGGCCATCGATCAGGTAACGTTCCCTCAAGGTGCTCAGCGCGACCCAAAGCAGCGCAACCCAATGAGCATGATCCGCTTGCTGACGCGGGTGATGTTTGTCTGGTTCCTTCGTGAGAAACACCTGGTGCCCGATGAGCTCTTTACGCGCAAGGATCTGGAACAACTGCTCGTTGATTTCTCGCCCGAGAGCAGTAGTTACTACAAGGCGATCCTGCAGAATCTGTTCTTTGCCACGCTCAATACCGAGATGGATAACCCTAAACTGCCGCGCCGCTTTCGGAGCAAGCACAGCTCGGGCGGGCGCGATGGCCATTTCGGTATTTCGTCGGTCTATCGTTATGAGGATTACTTTCGGGATGCGCAGCAGGCGCTCGATCTGTTTAAGCATATTCCCTTTCTCAATGGCGGTTTGTTCGAGTGTCTTGATCCCATCGATAATCGTACCGTCGATACACTGGTCGATGGCTTCTCGGAGATGAAGGGCAACCCGCTGCACGTGCCGAATCGGCTCTTCTTTGATGGTCCCGATGGCATTGTTGACCTGAATAGTGTGTATGGCACACGGGGACGGCGTTACCAAGTTCGCGGCTTGATCGATATCTTCGAGAGCTATAAGTTCACGATCGCCGAGAATACGCCAATTGAGGAGGAGGTGGCGCTCGATCCCGAGTTGTTGGGCCATGTATTCGAGAATCTGTTGGCGGCCTATAACCCCGAGACGCGGTTGACGGCCCGCAAAGAGACAGGCTCGTTCTATACGCCCCGCAATGTGGTCGAGTATATGGTCGATGAGTCGCTGTTGCTGCTCTTTCGCCAGAAACTCACGGGTCAGTCGCTCCCAAGCTTTACGCTCGAGAACGAGGCGCAGGACGGTGATGAGGCCGTAGTAGCGCGCGAGGCGACGCTCGATGAACGTTTGCGTCTGCTATTGGGCTACAACGATTACGCAGCTGAGGCGCTGTTCACCAAACAGCAGATTCAGCAGTTGGTTACGGCGATCGACGATCTTAAGATCATTGATCCTGCGGTTGGCTCCGGCGCATTCCCTATGGGTGTGCTGCAAAAACTGGTGCATGTGCTGGGCAAGCTTGATCCGCATAATCGGCTGTGGAAAGAACGCCAACTCGCCGATGCGGAGCGGATTCCCGATGTCGAGGCCCGCGAGGCTGCCAAACAGGGTATCGAGGAGGCGTTTGAGCGTAACGAACTCGGCTATGGCCGTAAGCTATACCTGATCGAGAAATGCATCTACGGCGTGGATATCCAGCCGATCGCGGTGCTGATCGCTAAGTTGCGCTTTTTCATTTCCTTGCTGGTTGATCAGCGGGTGGATGATGCGCTGCACAACCGTGGCGTGCGTGCATTGCCCAACTTGGAGACGCGCCTGGTGGCCGCCAATAGTTTGGCCAAGCTGCATAAACAGCAGCTCACTTTGCCCAATCCAGATATCATCGACCTTGAGCAGCAATTAGCCGATGTACGTTCACGCCATTTTAGCGCTCGCACTATTGCCGCCAAGCGGAGATATCGTGATCGGGATCAGGAGCTGCGTGCGCAGCTGCAAAGCTTGTTACAGGATGAGGGTTATGCGCCCGAGCAAGCCGAACTTATGGCGCAGTGGGACCCCTACAACCAAAATACATCCGCTAACTTTTTTGATCCGAAATGGATGTTTGGCTTGGATCGGGGCTTCGATCTGGTGATCGCGAACCCGCCCTATGTGCGCCAAGAGCAACTGAAAGAGCGCAAGCAGTGGCTGCAATCGCAATACCCTCATGTGTATAACGGAACCGCCGATCTGCTGGTGTACTTCTATGCCTTGGCGCTCGATCTCTTGCGCGATAACGGCGTACTCTGTTTTATCACGTCCAACAAATATCTACGGGCTGGCTATGGCAAGCAGTTGCGTAGTGTGTTGGCACGCGAAACGCAGATCGCGCAGTTGATCGATTTCGGCGACGCCGCGGTGTTTACCGCGATCGCGTACCCCAGCATCATTGTGGCCGAAAAGCGTGCGCCAACTGAGGAACATCAACTGCTGGCATTGAACTGGAATCCGAATACCCCGTTATCGCAGTTTACGCAGGAGATCGAGCGTGCCCGTGCGCAAATCGCTCGACCTGGCCCGAACGCGCCACTGGTGTTGCAGAAGCGCCTTACCCCCGATGGTTGGCGGCTAGAGGGCGAGGCAACCCAACGGCTGTTGGATAAACTGCGCCGAGCTGGCAGACCATTGGGCGATTATGTGGGTGGTCGTTTTTATCGAGGTGTGTTAACTGGCTTGAATGAAGCCTTTGTGGTGGATCGGGCCACCCGCGATCGTCTGATCGCTGAGCATCCCAGTAGCGCTGAGTTGCTAAAGCCCTATCTACGAGGGCGTGATGTTAAACGTTGGCGGGTGGAAAATCCTGATTTATGGTTGATTTTTACACGGCGAGGGACCAATATAGACTCGTATCCAGCTATTAAGCAACATCTTAGTGCGTTTAAAGATGCTCTTATGCCTGGAACAGGACGTAAACCAGGTTCTTATGAATGGTATGAGATCCAAGATAATGTTGCCTATTGGCAGGAATTTGAACAGCCGAAGATTATCATTCCCGCAATTGTTGCTAATACATCATATGCAATTGATCAAGATAACTTTTTTAGTAACGATAAGACTTCTATTTGTATACATCCTCATATCCACTATCTTGGAGCTGTATTAAACTCACAAGTGTTATGGTGGTATATTCGACAAATAGCAGCGACACGGCAAAATGGCTATTACGAGTTCAAGCCTATGTATGTGACACAGCTACCCATACCCATTTCAAGCTCAACAGCAGCGATTGATGATCTGGTGACACGGATTTTGGCGGCCAAGCAGCAGGATGCCAAGGCCGATGTAAGCGCTTGGGAGGATGAGATCAACCAGCGGGTCTATGCGCTATACGGGCTGCGGAGCGATGAGATTCGCCAGATCGAGGAGACGGTGGGGGCAGCGGGCGCTAGCGATGAGCAGCAAGGGGATGAGCAGTGACATTACCATTCGATCCTGCGCAGATCAAAATCGACAGGCCGCCGTTTAGCGTTTTTGAGATATTGCGCAAGATTGGGCAGGGTGCCATTACCCTCAACCCCGATTTTCAGCGCAATGTGGTTTGGGATGCGACGCAACAGAGCCGCCTGATCGAATCGTTACTGCTCCATATCCCATTGCCATCCTTTTATCTCGATGCCAGAGATACCACCAATCGCCAGGTGATCGATGGCTTACAACGCTTGACTGCACTTCTGAATTTCTGCCAAAAGAAGACTTTACGGCTGCAAGGGTTAGAACTTCTATCAGACCTCAATGGCTTAACGTTTGATGATTTGACACCTGAACAGCGCACAACGATCGAAGATACAAAACTCACCATTATCGAGATCCAGGCTGGCACTCCCGAGCAAGTCACCTTTCATATCTACCAACGCATCAATACGGGTGGTCTGTATCTAAACAACCAAGAGATTCGTCATGCGTTGTATTTAGGTAAAGCATCGCAGTGGTTGAAACAGCAGGCCGAAACAGAGATATTCGCATTGGCCACCAACAACCAGGTGGATGATACCCGTATGCAAGCTCGCGAATGCGTGTTGCGATTTATAGCGTTCCGATTATATGATTATCAAAAGGCATTTGCTGATGCGGGTGTGCATTCATTCGATGAACTGCTGAATCGCTCGATGCAGGAACTGAACAGCATGAGCGACGCGCAGCTCGATCAGTATGCGAATGATCTGGCTGATAGCTTGCGGAAGGTGTACGCTCTTTTTGATGAACTCGCCTTCCGAGAAGTGCGTGAGAATCAGCCAACCGGGCCATTCAACAAAGCGCTGTTCGAGATATGGACGAACCTGTTGACGCGTTACCCAATCGCGACGTTGGAGACAGACCCTGTCAAAACAGCATTGCAAGAAGGTTCGTTGGAATTAATGACTAACGATGCGGCTTTTTTTGCAGCTATCCAGCCAAATGCCGATACTCAAGAGCAGATAGCCTATCGTTTTGGTGTAGTGAGTAGCCTCATCCAAAGTGTTCTAACATAAGAAAGCGAGTGCCTTGTGAGCACTGATATCCAAGAACTAACTGCCGCAGATGTAGGCATATCTAGCGATCAGCAGATCGATATTGTGTTGCGCCTGATGATCAGCAACGACGGCAAAGCCACGACCGCAATGTGTTATGAAGCTGTCGAACGGATGATGGAAGGGGCGCGCTTATCGCAGCAGGGTAAAGATACCTTGCGCTCGTTGATCAGTCGTGACGCCGTGGGCAAGGGTTGGGTGTACCCGTACGATGGTAGTAAAGAGTGGCGGATTACTGAGGCGGGCCGCAACTATATCACTGGGTTAGCCGACCCAGAGGGCAGCGACGACAGTGCCAATAATTTCGGCGATTATCCCATCGATAGTTTGTTGATACGCACGGAACAGCGAACCGTATTCGACGTTATTCGGCGTATCAACAACAATCAGTTTATTCTAGACCCCGATTTCCAACGAGATTTCGTGTGGGATCTCAATAAGCAGAGTAAGTTGATCGAATCCACCCTACTGCGCATCCCTCTGCCAGTGTTTTACCTAGCCGAAAACAATGACGGCAAAATTGTGGTTGTTGATGGATTACAGCGCTTAACAACCTTTCGACGCTTCCTCAACAATGAGTTTGCGCTCCGTGGTTTAAGTGGCTCTAATGAATCGTTGAATAAGAAGTTTTTCAAGGATCTGGAGCCTAAACTACAAAATCGTATCGAAGATACCCAATTGATCCTCTACCTCATCGATTCGAAGGTGCCTGATCGCGCCAAGCTCGATATTTTTGATCGTGTGAATAGCGGTGTAGCGCTCAGTCGCCAACAGATGCGGAACTGTCTGCATGTTGGCGATGCGACACGTTGGTTGCGTGATCGTGCGGAGAGCGAGATCTTCAAGCAGGCGACGGGTTCGAGCCTTAACACCAAAACTATGCGTGATCGGGAAGCGATCAATCGCTTTTGTGCCTTCTATTATTTCGGTGTGGAGGGTTATCGCAAGCAGGGCGGCAATATGGATGATTTCCTGGCCGAGGCGCTCACACACATGAACCGATTAGGCCAGGCACAGCTCGCACGCAACCTGACACCTGATTTTGAGCGTAGTATGCGCAATAATCTTCGCGTGTTTGGCAAACACGCTTTTCGGAGGCATACCGCGCCGGATGGTCCTCGTAGTGTATTGAATATTGCGCTTTTTGATGTCTACTCGATCCTCATGATTCGTTACTCGGAAGAGTTCGTTGATCGAAATGTAGATGATTTTCGGCGCCGTTTTTATCAACTTCAACGCGAAGATGCTTTCCGCGAGGCGATCACGTATTCCACGAATGATGTGCGGCGTGTTGAAAAACGCTTCAATCTCATCGAGGATTTTCATATTGGATTGCCCGGCGACATCAAGTAAGGAGAGACCATGCTGCAACGAATTACACTTGAGCATTTCAAGTGTTTCCAGAAGTTGAGCCTGCCGCTTGCTCCTCTGACATTGCTATCTGGTCTCAATGCGTCGGGAAAATCGACCAGTATTCAGGTACTGGTGCTGTTGCATCAAACACTCACGGAAAGCCCCGGCAGTCCTGGTCTGATCTTAAACGGTAAAAATGTGACCCTTGGCAGTGCCGAGGAAGTCATCAACCGTTTGAGTGGGCGAGATCATTTTCTTTTAGGTATTGAGAACGAGCAAGTTGCGGCTCAATGGTCTTTTAAGGCAGATAAAAATGAGACAGATACGATGTCTGCACCGCTTGCAGAACTACTCTGGCGCGATTTCGATACTGGCGAGGAACAAACGTTAACACCCAAGGTTGGAGAGCCTGTCTATCAGTTGATTCCAAGAAGTGATTTGGCCGCTTCACAAACTGCGAGTCAGGTGCTTGCATCGCTGTATGAGACAATTACAACCTTGACATATATTTCGGCAGACCGGATCGGCCCTCGCGAGACTTACCCCGCCAGCAGTCGTGCTCAACAAGATGGAGTCGGCGCGCGCGGCGAATATACGCCGTGGTACATTCACCAGTACGCGGATCTCGAGATCCCCAGTGCTATGTGTCAGCCGGAAGTACCACCTCAACTGAAACGTCAAGTTGAGGCTTGGCTAGCGCATTTCTTTCCTGGGAGTGCATTTGATCTTCAACCCATTGAGCGGACCAATCAATTTCGTTTACAGCTACGTACAAACGCAGCAACGAACTTTCATCGACCTACAAATGTGGGGTATGGACTTAGCCATGTGTTGCCTGTGATTACCGGCTGTTTGGGGGCAGTAGCATTTGCGCAACATCAAAAGCGTATTGCGCCATTGGTATTGATTGAGAATCCGGAGTTGCATCTACACCCGGCTGGCCAGTCAGCGATGGGCGTATTTTTGGCGCGAGCAGCGGCAACAGGTGCACAAGTGATCATTGAAACGCATAGCGACCATGTACTCAACGGTATTCGTCGGGCTGTAAAGCAGCAACTTATTGATGCAGATCGGGTTACTTTGAATTTCTTTTCAAATCAAACCGATGATCCATCTGCATCTGTGGTTCAGCCCAAACTCTATATCGATGGTGGAATTGATCCGTGGCCCGCAGGCTTCTTCGATCAAATCGAGCAGGATCTCATGGAGTTGCTGTGATGTATATTTTTATCAATAGTAAATCCTGTGATGAACAAGCCGTTGCCTATGAAGATGTCATTTCGACTATTCGGATATTGGCAGATATTTGTAGGCATCTCCAAGAGACATATAGTGATGTAGAGTTTTATCGTGATACAGTTATTGTAAACCGGATGATAAGTAAAGATGTCTTGTTTAAAGATGCGTTGATTAGGTATATGAAGCAGGCTTCTGGTAGGGAGCGTACATTATTTACGTTTTTATTTGATAGTTTGACAAAGCGTCCATTCGCGCACAATCGATTTCCTGAAATTGTTAACATTGAATGTTGTTGGGAAGAAAGCGTTTCACCTCATGATGGAGATGAAACTGGATATGCTATTTCTTATGCGGCCCATTTTTCGTCAGATCAATTTAAGGGGATTGAAAGTACATGTGCTGTACTAAGTTTGAGAAATCATTCATGCTATAACAAAATGATGATAAATGTGTTGTATGGTCCAGAATCTGAACGGAGAATTGTATGGAATATTTCGGAAAAATCCCATTTTCTAATGCATCGACGTAAATATGAAAAGAATCAAAAGCATAGCGTGCCGAGCGATCTTGATGGTTATGTAGCACCAATGACATTGGATGATCGCGAAGCCGAAATGGTACTGAATCAAGGTATAAAACTTGAAGGAACAAGACGTGTTATTGCTCGTAAAGATGGAAAAATTTATATATTCCCTATGCACTTAGAGGGTACCATAGAGGTGCAGCAAACAGATGAAAAAGAACTAGATGACTTCCTTTGTGAGGGTTATTATCACGGTTATGAATGTACTCCTCAAGATCTCCGTAGTAGAGATGCTGCTCTCTTCTCTCAGCTCAAAAAAGTCTGTCATTGGCCTGAACTCGATATCTAATACCTCCTTAACTATCTCCTGACTCCACCAACGCATCGCCGATCAGCAGGCAGATGCGGGCCAGCGCCAGCACGTGCGGTACGACTGAGGCGCCCTCCCATTGCAGCGTGTGGGTTTTGCGCTCAAGCGCGGCTGATAACGCCTCGATAGCGGCGAGGCTGCGCCCGAAGCCCAGCGCCCCACCGAAGCGCGCCAACTCCTGCCAGCGCTGACTCGTGCGGCTGTCGGCCCGTTGTAGCCCCACCACCAACAGATCGCCGAGCGCCGCTTGTACCCGCGACCAGTACTCGCTCAGCGGGTCATGGGTGGCGGCGTGCTCAGCGGCGGGCGCTGCAATGGCTTCGCGCTCGGCGTCGGGCGGCGCGATCCACGGCAGTACGGCGAACCGCGTTGCGCCATCCTGGAATACCACGGCGGTCGGCGCGATCTGCGGGCCGTGCGCGCTCAGCGTGACGTGCCCAGCCACGAAGCGCACGTCGTTGGGGTGGCGTTGCAGCGCCGCCAACAGTGCCTCGACGCCGTGATGCCCGCGACTTGTGTACGGATGGTGCAGCAGAAGATGATCGCCATCGGCGTCGCGGAGTTGCGCCCGAACGGCTTGCTCGTGCGGGATGAAGGCCGCCGCATCGACAGCGGCCACGGCGCAGACTGCGAGACGCTCGGTGAGACGGCGGGTGGTTGTGCGGCGATCCGTGCGCTCAGTTCGGCGATGCTCTCGGCCAGCAACGGCGCTCGCAGCGTCTCCCAGTTGTAGGCTTGCGCGAGGGCGCTGGCTGGTGCACGACCGAGCTTGAGTTCGCCGTTGGCGAAGCGCCGCGCGCTTTTGAGCAGCACTTGACCGCTGGCGAACGCCTCTAGGTTGATGCCCTTGGCGATCGGCGTTTGGGCGTAGTGACGCCACGGATTCGGCTGCACGGATGGCTCGCTGGGGTCGGTGATGGCGACGCGCACCACGGAGAGCGCGCCCGAGTTGATATCTTGCTGGTAGGCGGTGAGTTCGGCTCCGCCGCGCCGCACCTGCACGCTACAGCCCAAGCCCACGAGCCGCGTGGCTTCGAGGCGCGTTTCGGCGGTTTGGTTGCTGCCCCGCACGAACAGTTGTGGCACCGCGCCCGTATTGCTGCGGATGGCGTCGCTGCGCACGCAGAGTTCGCCGAGCACGCTGGTGACGATGCTTGGGTCGAAGCGCGCATCGTGGGCGGCGTAGGCATCGTGTTGCTGCGTGAGTTCGGCGAGCGCATCGGCGGGCCATTGCAGTTCGGCGTCGCGGCAGCGCTGCTCGATGCGCCGCAGCTTCACCAACAGCGCGGGCGGCGCGTTGCTCAGCCCCAGCACGATGAGTTCGCCGAGGGCCTGCGCTAGGTCATCGAGCAGATCGGTGGGGAGCAGGGCGGGCACGACGGCTGTTTCGATGATGCCACTGGTGGCGTTCGGGTCGAGTTGTCGGAAGGCCAGCACCGCCAGTGGGACGTGGCGGCAGGGCGCGGCCTCGGCGCAGTCGCAGTGGGTGTAGCGTGGGTCGCTGGGCACCAGGAAGCGCACGGCGATGCCGAAGCCGTGCAGGTAGGCGCTGGGCTTGCTGCTGCGCACCAGTTCGATCACTTGGCCTGCGGCGTGGGTTTTGCGCGCCCAAGTCAGTGCTTCGTTGGCGCAGACGCGCGCGAGCGTTGCGTCGTCGATAGTGCCCGGGTCCCAGGTTTGCGGTGGCTGGGCGGGCGCCTCCTGCGCGGCGAACTGTTGGTAGGCCAGCACCGAGCGCAGGATGTGGCGGCAGATCGTGGTGGCGGGGCAACTGCAACGGGCGGCGCTCAGCGGTTGCCCGGCGGGAATGCGGCAGGTCGTCTCGTCGCTCCAACCGATGGTGAGGTTGCCCTGTTCGTCCTCGGCGATGGTGTAGAGCAGTTCGCCAGCCTGTAGTTCGGCTTGGGCGCGCTTGACGAGACCTCGATTGGCGATCAACGTCAGATCGTCGGTTGTGAGGGCGAGCAGGTCGGTTCTCATAGCGTCGATATGCCTATCTTGGCTACCCGTGTGGCTAGCAGTGGCTTGCAGAATCGAGGTGGCCTGCGCATGCTGCCAGCGTTTCTTTCACCCAAAATATCCTACAGTACTTTTTGCGCAACCCAGTTGGCGAGTTCGCCCGGGGTCATCGCGCCGACGTGCGCGCCGAGTTTGACCAAGTGCTCGGCGGTGGTGCGGTCGTACACGGGCTTGGCGTCGCTGTCGAGCGCAGCCAAGCCGAGCAGGGTCACGCCGCTATCGACCAACTGCTTGGTGGCCGAGTAGAGCAGGTGCGTTGGTGCGCCCTCGTAGAAATCGGTGATCAGGATGACAATCGTGCGACGAGGGTTGTCGATCAATTCGGCGGCGTAGCGCAGCGCATGGCCGATGTCGGTGCCGCCGCCGAGTTGGACGCGCATCAGCGTCTCGACGGGATCGTTGCAGTGGTCGGTCACATCGACGATCGCGGTGTCGAACAGGACGAGGTGTGTGCGCAGCGCCTTCAGCCCTAAGAAGATCGCGGCGGTGACGGCGGCGTGGATCACGTTGTCGAGCATACTGCCGGATTCATCGACCAAAATGATGATCTGCCAGCGGTCGGCTTGGCGGCGCACTCGCGAGTAGAAGTACGGCTGGCGGATGAAGAGTCGCTGGCTGTCGCGATCGTAGGTGCTGAGGTTGCGGCGGATGGTGGTGCTTGCGCTTCGCCGAACAGGGTGTGCGCGATGTAGCTCTTCTCGCGCGGCGTGAAGAAGGTGAACGCTAAGCGCATGGCGGGCAGCGCCAGCAGGAAAGCGTGATTATCGAACGCTTGCACCATGCGATCGATGCTGGCGAGCAGGTCGGGGTGGCGTTGGACGGTCTCGCGGGCGAGCGCGAACAGGCCCGTAAGGAAATCGCCGATCTGTTCGGGCGCGGCGCTGAGTTGCAGGTCGGCCTGCACCCGTTCGAGCGTGGCCGCGCCCAGGCTCCAGAGCATGCCGGTGGCCGCGCCACGCAGCAGCGGCTGTTGGGCGTGGGCGGCGGCGACCCGTTGCAGCAGTGCCGCGAAGGTGGCGCGGTCGAGCGCAAGCTGCTGTTCGCAGGCCTCGAAGCTGCGCAGCAGGGCGTTGAGGCTGTGCAGCAGTTGTTTCTCCTGGCCGAGTTGGTAGACCAACAGTTCGAGCAGCCAGAGCGCTCGCTGGAACACTTCGCGCAGCAGCGTGCCGAGCATGGGCCGACCGAGCGCACCCAGCACATCGTCGTAGCGGTAGAGGTGGAGCAGGTGCCCGAGCGCTTCGGCAATGCTCATGAAGTCGCTGTCCTGGCGCACGCAGTCGCGGAGGCGATCTAGCAGCGGCTCGATCTGGTCGAGCACTCCCGCTAAGCTTGCGTCGAGCAGGAGGCGTGCGGCCTGTGCGGCGTTATGCTGCAGCGCTGCGCTCTGCTCGGCGAGGCGGGCGCTGGCGGCTTCGGCGAGCGTGGAGCCGTAGATCGCCGATTCGATGCAGCCCGCCTCGAAATCGGGCGACCACACGATCTCCCACGCCTCCCAAACCGTGGTGAGGTCGTCGCGGCTGGCGAAGTTGGTGCCAGCGCGCTTCAGGAATCCGCTCAAGTTCAGCAGGCGTAGTTGGTGCAACGTGCGGCTGCCCGCGAGTTCGGTGGCAACGCTGAGATCGAGCCGGACGGTGCGGGCTGCGTGCTTGGTTCGAGGCTATGTTGACGCAGTTGCTCGCGAATATCCTCGACAAGCGGCGGGAGTTGCATGCCTGCCGCAAGCGCGCCCCGTTGGTCGCCGCGAAAGACGCTGAGCAGGGCGTCCAAGAACGGGTGGCGCGTCTGTGGGTCGATAGCTTCTTTGATCAGCGAACTGGTGATCGCGTCGATCAGGTCGAGCCGCCACGGTTCGGCGTGGCCGCGTAGGGCGGCGAGCGCTTGGGCGCTGGTCTCCACCGCGATCAGGTCGGCGGTGCTGGCGATCTGGCCGCGCTTGCGCAGTGTGTTTGTGGCGTTGGCGAGCAGGACGCGGTAACTGTTCTCTCGCTGTTGTTGGCGGTCGCGCCACATTTGGCGGTAGAAGCCGGGACTCGGCATGCCCGCCTCGTAGCCCGTCAGGCTGTCGAGCCGCGCCTCGCTGAAGGGCGTGAGCGCGATGCCCTGGTGCTGCGCGCCGCTGGGCAGGCTTTCGAGCAGCGCTTCGTCGCTGGCGGCGTCGGGCAGGTGGCTGAACAGCGCGTAGCTGTGGAATCCGCCTGTGATCACGAGCAGTTGGCCGTTGAACTCGGCTTGGGCGCGGCGGATGTGCTGGCGCATAAAGGCTTCGCGGCGCAGATCTTCCTCGCGAATGAACGGGCTACTGGCGCGAATGTGGTAGCACAATTGGTGGATTCGTTCGAGCAGTTGGATAGGATCGGGGTCTGGCTCGATTTCGGCGAGACGATCCCATAGCGCATCGAAGTCCTCGACGCCGAGTTTGCGGCAGAGTGTGGGGATGTACGGGTTCTCGCGTAGCTCGTGGTCGGCGTAGCGGTGCGCGTTGCTCTGCTGATCGGCGAGCGCGGCCCACGGCAGATCGATGAAGCGCACCGCCGCGCCGATCTCGTGGGCGATGTGCAGCGCTTACCATTCGGGCGAGTGCTCGCAGAAGGGGTAGAATGCGCCACGCCGCTGCCCATCGGCCTGGGACTGAACATAACTGTAGATCGCAATCGGCAGTGTGTGCGGCAGGCGCAGTTTGTCGAGCCGTTCGTTGAAGTCGGCTGGGCCTTCGATCAGCACGGCGGCGGGCCGCAGGCGCAGCGCAAGGTCGCGTACAAGCCGCGCGCATGCGGGGCTGTGGTGGCGCACTGGCACAAAGATAATCGGCTGATTGAGATCGAGCAGGGTTGTGTTCATGCGTTTGATGGTTAGTACAGATCTTGCTCAACGAAAACGTATTGCCCTAAATATACTGTTTTGGGATTCTTTGACACTTTTCTTTTCAACGAAAGCATTGTCATCCTGAACGGTCGAAGCCCTGAGCGAAGCGAATGGGGAAGGATCTCAACGCGCACTACAATGCGGAACAATGAGATTTCTCACGTCGCCTAGCGGCTCGCTCGAAATGACAATGGGAACTGTGAAAGATTTAGAAAACAATGCACTAAAGTGCTGTTCACCGCCGAAAAATGCCAATGATCAGCAACGTATAGCCAGCGATGAGCAGGAGCACGGTGGGGAGGCTGAAAAGCATCACTAATGCTGGTACGCTGAGAGCGGATGCGCTTGATATGATCCAAGGCAGGGCAAGGTTGCTGGCTATGTTGATCAGTTGTGCGAGCAGCAAACAACCGAATCCAAACAGAATGAGCAGATATTTTTGTCGATTTTCGTTGAGACGCTGGATTGAGAGCACCAAGCCAACCGTAAGAATGGCGAAGATGGCGATTTGCGGTATGGTGCTGAACAGTTGCTCCAGAAACATTGACGATCCCTCACACTAATTCTTCATGCAATGCGTGATAAAAGGCTTGCCAGAGCGGATCGCGTCGCTCTTTGACCACGTGATTGGCATAGTGTCGCAGTTTGTCGCGATCTTCGGAGGTGTCCTTGATGGCTGAGCCAAGCATGCTTTGAAGCAGGTGTGCGGGCGTCGCGGTTTGATTGTCGTAATAGTAGGCGTGCAGGCCCGCCGCGAAGCCGACGGTGACGGCCTCCAGACGCGGATCATCGGTGTGAGTTTGCGGGCGCTGGTATCGTTGCCCAACAAGCCCAGCGCGGCCATCGCCCAATTCTCTTTGCTGATACCGCTGCCGATCAGCCAATTTTCGAACAGCGCCCAAGCGAACGAGTCGAGTTGTTCTGGATCGAGATGTTGTTTGATCGCAACGATGAAGGGATGCGGTTCATCGAGTGTGCTCTGGCGCAGGGCTTCTAATAGCGCTTCCCGTTGCTGATCGTTTAGAGCATACTGATCGACCGTGAGCACGGGCAGTTCGGCGGGTTCGAGCCAAGTGGTCGGTTTGCGTTTGGCGGGCTTGATGGTGCCGAGCGCTTCGCGCAGCCAAGCCGGGGTGGTGTTGGCGTCCAGCCTGGGTAGCGACGTTTGGGCCGCATCGAATAGCGCCCGATGCAGGGCCCTCACTCGGTTGGCAGGCAGGTCCACCAGCGCCGCCGCGATCAGTTCGGCATAGGCGGAGCCACGTCGCAGGTGGCGCAGCAGGAACTCGGTGGCGGGTGCAGCGAGTTTGTGGCGCGTTTCGACCAGCGGCAGCAGTCCGGCGATCGCCTCGTGTGGGTGGGCATCGAGCCAGGCGCGGGCAAGCTGCGGTGCGCGCGATTGCAGCATCAGTTCGAGCATCGGCACTGCCATTTTTGGGCTGCGCGATGCGGCGAATGTCTTCAGCAACTCAGCGGCACTATCCTTACTACCCTCGGCGAGAATAGCGTCGCGCACTAGATCGAGGTGACTAAACTCGGTGTGGGCCAGCCAGGCAGCGATATGCTCGCTTGAAAAGAGCCTGAGCTTAAGGCGCTGCATATGCTCAATGACCAATTGCGGGTCTTGAAGGCCCAAAATGATATCTTGCGGGCGCTGGAGGTGGGTGTAGCCGAATTCGAGCAGGTTGAAAAGCGTTGAGGACCAACTGTTGATCAGTGCCAAGAGATCGGCCTGATGGCTGCCGAGCATCGCCGCGAAGTGAAATTCGGGCGGAGTTAGGCGATACTGCTTCGGATCTGGCCATGTGCTGATATCGAGCCGCTGCGGGAGCGACGCAATAGCCTTCTCGCGCTCGGCTTCGGTGAGATAGGGCAGCACATAGCGGTGCAGCCCCGTGTTGATCTCGTAGACTGGAGGGACGCTATAGCCAATGCTTGCTTGTACGAAGGGTTGCAGCTTTGTGTAGAGGAAGCCGAATAGTTCCTCAAGCGGCATAAACGCTGTCATCAAGTTGACCCAAAGATCTCGCCTAGAAGCGTTTTGGGTGAGTGGCACGAGATTATAGGCTTCTTCTGCGCTGAGGTTGCCATGGATGGAGCTGTTTGTGAGTTTGTTGATGACCTTTTGAACGCCCTTGATGTGGGTGTCACTGAGCACAATCAACCAGAAGTGCGCCTCCTCGCGGCTCGGCAGCGGCGGAATCTGTGTGAGATGCCAGTTCCACCCCCAGCTATACATCTCGTTGACGACCTGTCGTAGCCGTTTCAGCGCATCGGCCTTGTCGAAGGGCGGCTGACTGGTTGGGCGCGGCAGCGGCGCGGTCTTGCGCCAATTGGCCCAAAACCAGTCGGTCGGTTCGAGGGCGAGTTCTTCATCGCTGGCGCTCGGTAGCGCTACGGGTTCAGATTCGGATGTGGGCGCAGGTTCAGGTACGGGGGAGGGTGCAGGCTCGGGCGTGGCGGTGGTCGCCACCTCAGAGTAGCCCTTCTTCAGCTTTTCGGCGATCTGTTTCTCGGCGAACTGCTGAGCGGCCTGCGCCGATGCGTGCGTTTTGTTCTGGGTTTGCCCGTTCGTGCCGATCCGCCCGAACTGAATCGTCGTCTGATTGCCTGTGCAGGTGATGCGCCAGAACTTTGCGGATGTGGCATCGTGGTACTGGAACTCGCGTTGCATAGACATCTGCACCCTTCTCGCTAAGTGGAAACCGTGCTACGCCTTGATTATTGCCCGAGAGCACGACAACGACTGTCGCACTTCTACCAGGTACAACGCCCGATTGCAGCGCCACGTTTCATGGGATGCTGAGCACTCCGATTAGCCCTTCCAACGGCGAGCATCGGCGACGCGCCCAAACACCAGCAACTTGTCGTTGGGTTTAATCTGCGTGCTCGCATCGGGATGCAGCAGCAGTTGATCGTTACGCCAGATCGCCAGCACCGTCAGGCCGTGGCGATGCCGCAGGTCGAGCTCGGCCAGGGTTTTGTTGTGCATGCTGCTGAGAGCCAGCATTTCGATCACGCCAACGTCGGGATCGAGCTCCAGATAATCGACGAAGTTGACCGCCGAGAGCCGCCGCGAGAGGCGGATGCCCGCATCGAACTCGGGCAGAATCACCTCGTCGGCGCCGACCTGCAGCAGGATCTCGCGCTGGGTCTTGGTGCGCGCTTTGGTGATCAGGCGGCGCACACCCAGTTTGCGCAACTGCACCGTCGCGAGCAGATTGCTCTCGAAATCGGTGCCGATGCAGACGATCGCGGTGTCGAACTGGTCTGCGCCGATCTCGCGCAATGCGTCGATCTTGGTGGCATCGAGCTGCAAAATGTGGGCAAATTCGCCGGAGAGCGCCTGGACGCGCTGGTAGTCGCTATCGACGGCGAGCACGGTGTGATTGAGCGCGATCAGCCCCTCGGCGAGGCTGGTGCCGAAGCGCCCAAGCCCGATCACCAAAAATTGCCGCTGATCGGGTAGCAGGTTCGGGCGTCGCCACTGGCTGCGTGGCACGCTGACTTGGTCGTTGGATTCTTGTGGAGGCGTACCTCCTCGATGCAGTAAGCGCTGCAACATGTGAAACATAGTGATTCACCGTAGTTAGCCAAGCACGATTTGCTCGGCAGGATAACGAATAAGAGTTGGACGTTCGCGTTGGACAAAGAGTACCACCAGCGTCAACGGCCCTAGCCGTCCCCAAAACATCATCAGGATGATCACGAGTTGCTGCCAGCCGTTGAGCGTATTGGTCACCCCGAGGCTGAATCCCGTGTTGGAGAAGGCGCTGATCACCTCGAATCCCACTGTCAGCAGCGAGCCAGCGCCGCCGAGCAGGAGCAGCAGTGTGGCGCTGAAGCAGAGCAGGGTGGCGATCGTCATAATCGCCACGGCTTTGCTGATGGTTTCGAGCGGCAGCGTGCGGCGGAAGATGATCACCTGCGGCTGCCCGCGCACCATCGTGTGCAGGGTGGCGAACAACACTCCCACGGTGCTGAGCGTGACACCGCCTGACATCGAGGCCGGCGCGCCTCCCACGAACATCAGCAAGAGCAGGACCAGTTTGCTCGCTTCGCTCACGTCGCTGATCGGCAGGAGTGTGATGCCTGCGGTGCGCGCCGAGACGCCCTTGAACAGCGCGACCCAGAACGCTTCGGCGCTAAACACTCCTCGATCTGCTCCCGCGATCGCTTGATCGAACAGCAGCATAATCACGGTGAAAATGGTGAACAGCGTGGCGAGGCTGACGATCAACTTGGTGTGAACCATCAGGCGGCGCTGCCAAGGGTAGGTGATCAGGTCAATCATCACGAGCAGCCCCAACGCGCCGATCGTGATCAGCACCATCAGGACAATCAGGGTGAACGGGTCGCGGTCGAAGCCGAACAGCACGCTATCGACGCCGCTGTACAGGTCGAAGCCCGCGTTGCAGAAGGCGCTGATGCTGTGAAAGACTGCGAGGTAGGCGGCGCGGTCGAAGCCGAGCGTTGGCCCCCAGCGCAGCCACAGCAGCAGCGCGCCGACGGCTTGGAGGCCGAGGATGGCCGAGACCATGTAGAGCGTGAGTTTGCCAATGCCAATGGTGTCGAAGACGCCGAGCGATTGGCGCAGCAGCATCCGCCCGGCAATGCCGATCCGGCGGCCCATTAGCAGGAAGATCAGCATTGAGAAGGTGACGAAGCCGATGCCTCCAACTTCGATCAGCACGAGCAGCACGATCTGCCCGAACAGGCTGAGGTCTTGGGCGATGGTGATCACGTTCAGGCCCGTCAGCGTGACGGCACTGGTGGAGGTGAAGAGCGCCTCGTTCCAAGTGAGTTGTTGGTGTGTGCTGGCGAGCGGTAGGCGAAGGAGCACGGTGCCGCTGAGGATCAGGGACATGAATCCCAGCACCAGGATGAAGGCGTTGCGCCGCACGGCTGCGTTAGGGTGGCTGAATTGAATAACGCCTTCGGCGCGACTATAGGGCGTGTCGTGTTTCATCGAAATTGATGATTACTCTTTTTGTTTGAGATGCGCCGCCGTTTGATTGCGGCCTGCCATTATACACCGCTGTTGCGGTGTGTGGGTGATGGTTGGGCGGTGCGGTTGTGGTCAAGTTGGTAGGGCGTGCTCGGCTGGCAACGCAACCGCCCGATACGAGCCGTGGCTGTGACGCAGCCCAACGTGCACTCGTGAGCGGAGGCATGACAGGCGGCGCTGCGGCGCTGGCGGCTTCTCTTTTCCTCTAACAATAAACGGTGACAATGCACGATAAGTGACGCTTTGAGAGCGTATTATTGACGATAGTAATTGCGGGTGCGACGCAAGAAACTATGCTATGATGAAGAGGTGATCCCGCATGGCCTGTTTGTATGCGCCAATCGTTCGATGCTATGACTCAGATGAAGTATCGTGGTGGATCTGAGGCGAACATCCCGTGGGGTGTGTGGGCCTCGGTGGCGCGCCGTGCTGATGCGCCCGCTGTTGGGACGGGCGATATTTGGCGTGGTTTGGAGCGCCGCCTGATTTCGCGCAGTGCGCCGCCCGCCGAGCCATGGGCCGACCTGCAGCGGCGGGTTGACCCGACGCTGTACTGCCCTCGTGCGGTGCCGGATGTGGCCGAGGAGCAGATCAGCGAGGGCGATCAGGTCTACACGGTCATCCGCAGCCCGCGCGGCAACTATCTGCGCTTGACACCTGTGCAGCGGGAGATCTGGCATCAGATGGATGGCACGCGCACGGTGGCGCAGTTGGCCACGCAGGCGTTTTTGCAGTTCAAGCAGTTGGTTCCGGTGGGCGATCTGGTGACGACGCTCAAGCAGGAGGGCTTCCTCACCGATGAACCGGTAGGCGTGTATCGCGCGTTGCAGCAGCGGATTGTGGCGTACACGCCCGAGGGTTGGGGCCGCCGCGTGTTGCGTCTGTTCACCGGGCAGCGCTGGCAAATCCCGAACGTCGATGGTTGGTACGGCGCGCTGTATCGCACGGTGGGGTGGTTGCTGTTCACACGCGCCTTCGCCGTGCTGTGGGCGCTGGTGGCGCTGGCGGGCTTGGTGGCGTTTGTGCAGATTTTGCGCGGATCGGGCCAACGCCTGCTGTTCACGGCCACCGCGACGGCGCCGCTGGAGTTGGGCGCGCTGTGGTTGGCGCTGCTGGTGTCGTTCCTGCTGCACGAGAGCGCGCACGCGCTGGCGGTGAAGCATTTTGGCCGCGATCTGTTCGGCGGCGGGGTGATGCTGTATTTCGGCACGCCCGCGTTTTTCGTCGATACGAGCGATATTTGGCGTTCGCCGCGCCACGCCCGCATTCTGGTGTCGGCGGCGGGGCCGATGTCGGACCTGTTTGTGGGCGGTTTGGCGGCGTTGCTTGTGGTGTTGCGCCCGGAGTTGGCCTTCAACACGGTAGCGCTGAAGTTGGCTTTCACCTGTTATATCGCGACGCTGGTCAACCTCAATCCGCTGCTCGAACTCGATGGGTACTACATGCTGGTCGATGCGCTGCGGCTGCCGGACTTGCGCCGCCGTGCGTTGACGTTCATTCGTGACCAACTGTGGGGGCGTCTGCGGCTGCGGCT
>Ga0207864_1001438_pt1 | contig 26262 bp, 20 predicted proteins | sample HigsolmetaAR202D_FD_184834 | JGI IMG/M metagenome (GOLD analysis project Ga0207864, IMG submission 184834) | Ionic liquid and high solid enriched microbial communities from the Joint BioEnergy Institute, USA - AR20-2-D (SPAdes) (version 2) ... | reverse complement strand
AAATGCTACGAACGCACCACGGAGAGCGAACAGGCGTTCATTCTTGTGACTATGATTCACCTTATGGCTCGGCGACTAAGCAACTCCTAGCTTTTTGGACACGCTCTTACGATGCGTCGAGAACCACTTTCATGCACACATCGCGTTCGTTCGTGAACAAGTCGTACGCTTCGGCCGCCTGCTCCAATGGAAACCGATGGGTGATGATATACGTGGGATCAAAGCCCGGCTTACCATTACCTTGGATGCGTTCCAGCAGCGGCTGCATGTAGGTATGGACGTGGGTTTGCCCCATCGCCATCTTGAGCCCCTTGGCGAAAGCCGCCCCCAGCGGCAACTTGTCGGGAAATCCACCGTACACGCCGGGAATGGATACCGTTCCGCCCTTGCGGCAGGAGTAAATTGCCTGACGCAGGGCGTGGATGCGATCGGTGGTCAGGTACATGGCGTGCTTGACGCGATCGTAAATGGCATCGAACGCGGTGCCGTGTGCTTCCAGGCCCACGGCGTCGATGCACGCGTCGGGCCCCATGCCCGAGGTGAGATCCCGCAGCGTCTCATCGACGTCCACTTCGTCAAAGTTGATCGTCTCCGCCTTGCCGTGTTTGGCGGCCATGTCCAGCCGCATCGGCACGTTGTCGATGGCGATCACACGTTCGGCCCCGAACCACCACGCACTCTGGATGGCGAATTGCCCCACGGGGCCGCAGCCCCACACGGCCACGGTATCGCCGGGCTGAACGTTGCAGTTCTCGGCGGCCATGTACCCGGTGGGCAGAATGTCGGACACGAACAACGCCTGTTCGTCGGTTAGGCCCTCAGGCACCTTAATCGGGCCTACATCGGCATACGGTACGCGCACGTACTGGGCCTGGCCGCCGGCATACCCACCGTACAGGTGCGAATACCCAAACAAGCCCGAGCCGGAGTAGCCGTAGAGCTTTTCGGCCATCAACGCGTTCGGGTTGGAGTTGTCGCACAGCGACCACAGCTTACGGTTGCAGAAGAAACAGTTGCCGCAGGCGATGGTGAAGGGCACAACAACACGATCACCGACCTTGAGGCTTTTCACCTTGGGGCCCACCTCAATCACCTCGCCCATGAATTCATGGCCGAGGATATCACCTTTTTTCATGGTGGGGATCACACCGTCATAAAGGTGAATATCCGAGCCGCAGATGGCTGTCTTGGTAATGCGGAGGATGGCATCGCGAGGATTGAGAATCCTGGGGTCCGGTACCTCCTGCACCTGCACATCCTGCTTGCCCAGCCAACATACGGCTTTCATGGTTCGCACTCCTACCGTGGTAATCCTTGGAGCAGGCGGCAACGGATTGCCGGACAACGGTCAACACCGGGGCGTTTAACGATCGGTAATGCATGGACGAGAAGTTTCTGGTTGCGGGCCGAATCGTAGTCCGTACAGCGGCCCCTACTGAAGTACGTCCCCGACGTTAGCCACCGCGGGGTTGGCCGATCACCGTGGGAATCTCGCCGGCTTCCATGGCAGCCTTGAAGTTCTTCAAATCGGCTTCCACTTCCTGTTCCAGGTTCTTGCCCAGCAGCCAGGCGATGGCGTCGCCGATCTTTCCGCCCGGCGGGTTGTACTTGATCGACACGCGCACTTCGGTGCCGCGGTCGTGCGGCAGCTTGCGGAAGTGAATGCTGCCGGCGGTATCGATGTCGCCGCCAGGCAGCGATCGCCATGCGATCATTTCGTTCTCGCGTTCATTGATGATCTCGGCATCCCACCGCAACGTAATGCCCAAGGGGCCCTTAGCCGCCCAGTGCATGATTTGCTTGTCCTTGGCTTCCACGTAGTCCAGGTGCCGCATCACCTTGGGCAGGTTCTCCACGTCGCGCCAAAAGGCGTACAGCTTCTCGGGAGGGCAGTTGATGGTGATCGTTTCTTCCACGCGGGTGCCCGCCTGGGCAGGCACGGCCGTTGCCGAATTGTGTTCGGCCGTGTCGATGCCCAGGGCCTCGTACGCGCGGCATTGGCCGGTGACACCGCGGTAGATCAAAGCAGCCCCGGCTCCCAGCGCCAGCAAACTGCCCAGGCCACGGCGGCTTAGTCCCAGCAGCGCGATGGCGGCTCCGGCACCCGCCGAAATCCAACGCTCGGTGTTGCCGACATTCGTGCGGCTACAGGTGTGGCTGCCCGCCGCCGGCATCTCGGCCAGTGCCGGAAAACCTTCCTGATAGTCCGGGGGCGACATGGCTTCAGAGTGCGAACCGGCCATTAGGATTCTCCTGAAAAGAAAGCGCCGATCGGGCTGTCCGGCCCAGGCGGCGCAGCAAGGGCATCAAACAACGCGGCAATCTACCTGGGCAAATGATGTGCCACCCGGCGGTAGCCAGCGGGCAAACTGCCAGGCGGCTGTGCCCCCCAAAACATGCTGTGATCAGCTCGTAGACGCCGTGCGTTCGACGTACTGCCGCCAGCGCTGCACCGTCACAAACTGCTTGCCCAGCGGCTCAAATCCGGCCAACTGGCAGTCGTACGACGAATCGAAGATGCGAAACTGCGTCGGGATATGAGGCGAGCGGCCCAGGTACGGCTCGCGGTCCGGGTCGCCCGGCCGCCAACCATAGACCTGCTCGGGGCCTTCCAGCTCGATGTCTTCCATCACCGCGGCCTGGCAGCCATCCAGACGGGGATCCTCGCGAGTGAACACATAGGTGTCGTCTTTCGGGTCGATCACCAGGTACATGATGCCTCCTCCAGGTTGAATGGCTTGCTAGCAGCTCACATCCATCGTGGCGCGCGGCAGCCGTCATGGTCGCCACACGCGCAGCGAGCAACCGTCCGCGATTTACGACCGATTGCAGCCCTCCTGCCGCGGTCGCGGCTACCCGCCGCACCTTCCAACTGCTGATGCGATCATCAGTTGCACCAGCCTGGCCGGAAGCGAAGCGCATGCCCTCCATGCAATCGTATCCCGGGGGCGACAACTTGACCGCTCGCGCCCGGCAGCGTGGGGGACGTGTAGAAGCAAATCCCGTTCCCTGAAGCGGGTGCGACGGCTACCGCGCACAGCGCGCAAAAAAAAACAGCCGCCCGTTCCGGCGGCTGCATGGAAGACGCTTAAGCATTCGCAAGGCACGAGGGAGCGATGAACGCAGGCCGCCCCCTCACTAGCCGTTCTTCTGATCCTGGCCCGTGTCGAGCACCGCCAGGAACGCCTTCTGCGGAATCTCGACGTTGCCGATGGCTTTCATCCGCTTCTTACCTTCGCGCTGCTTGGCCCAGAGCTTGCGCTTACGGGTAATGTCACCGCCATAGCACTTGGCGGTCACGTTCTTGCGAATGGCCGAGATCGTTTCGCGGGCAATCACGCGGCTGCCGATGGCCGCTTGCAGGGCCACCTCGAACATGTGCCGGTCGATCTCGTTGCGGAGCTTCTTCACCACCGCGCGGCCGCGCCGTTCGGCGTCGTCGCGATGGCAAATAATGCTCAAGGCATCCACACGCTTGCCACCCACCAGGATATCCAGCCGCACCAGGTCGGCCGGGAAGTAGCCCAGCAGCTCATAATCCATCGTGCCGTAGCCACGGGTGATGCTCTTGAGCCGGTCGTGCATGTCGTAGATGACCTCGGCCAGCGGCAGGTCATACACGAGCATGGCCCGAGTTGGCGACAGATACTCCGTCCGCACGTACACGCCACGGCGATCGGCACACAGCTTCATCACCGCGCCGATGTCGTCGGTCGGAAGCACAAAGTTCACCCGCACCACCGGCTGGCGGAACTCCTGAATCTGGCCGGCGTCGGGCACCTGCTGCGGGTTGTTGATCAGCAGGGTTTCGCCCTTGCGGGTCACGATCTCGTAGGTGACGTTGGGCGCGGTCTGCACCAGGTCCAGATCGGCTTCGCTCTCCAGCCGCTGCTGGATGATCTCCATGTGCAGCAGGCCCAAGAAGCCGCAGCGGAACCCAAAACCCAGGGCGTCGCTTGTCTCTGGGATGAACTCGAAGCTCGGATCGTTGATCGAGAGCTTCTGGAGCGCATCGCGCAGCTCCTCAAAGTCCTCGCCGTCGGCCGGGTACAGCCCGCAGTAGACCATCCGCTTGGGCGCTTCGTAGCCGGGTAGGGCCAGCGACGGATCGGCATCCACCGCGGCCACCGTATCGCCGATATGCACATCGTTGATCGATTTGATGTTGCAGATCAGGTAGCCCACCTGGCCGGCCTGAAGCTGCTCGCACGGCTGGCGCATGGGCGTGAACTGGCCCAGTTCGAGCACTTCGTGCGTGGCGCCCACCTTAAGGAACTTGATCTTCTGGCCGCGGCGGATGGTGCCGTTCATCACGCGCACGTAGGTGATCGCGCCGCGGTACTCGTCGTAGTGCGAGTCGAACACCATCGCCTGCAGCGGAGCCTCGGGGTCGCCCTTGGGAGGCGGAATCCGCTCGACAATCGCCTTGAGCAGCTCGTCCACGCCCAAGCCTGTCTTGGCACTGACCAGCAGGGCCTCGGAGCCGTCCAGGCCCAAGCTGGATTCCAGTTCGTCGAGCACCTCGGACACGCGGGCGTGCTTGAGGTCGATCTTGTTGACCACTGGCAGGATTGCCAGGTCGTGCTCCAGGGCCGCGTAGCAGTTGGCCACGGTCTGAGCCTGCACGCCCTGGAACGCGTCGACCAGCAACAGCGCGCCCTCGCAGCACGCCAGGCTCCGCGACACCTCGTAATGGAAATCGACGTGCCCCGGTGTATCGATCAAGTTCAGCTCATACAACTCGCCGTTGTGCTGGTAGTGCAGCCGGACCGCCCGGGCTTTGATCGTAATGCCGCGTTGCCGCTCCAGTTCCATATCGTCCAGGATCTGGTCGCGGAGCTCACGTTCGGAGACCGCCCCGGTGATCTGCAACAACCGGTCGGCGAGCGTGCTCTTGCCGTGGTCGATGTGGGCGACGATGGAGAAGTTGCGGATATGCTGGCAGTCGAGCTTCATGGAGGGTTGCGCGGACTCGGCCGCTAGTTGTAACTTATTCGCACACAATGGATTGTGGTGAAATAACACCAGCCGCCAACGGCCGGGAGCTCCTGTCCCCGGCAGCAGGGGTGCAAAGGCCGGCGCTGCGGGCCACGAGCGCGGCCCGCCGGCAGGGCGTGGCGGGATGCAACGCGGGTACGGAGGGCAGAGGGCGAAAAGGCGGGAACATGCCCTCTGCGGCGGCCACCTGTTGGTTCATTCTTCCCCAGAGCCGCGGGCGGTTCCATCCCTGGTTCTGAGCATAATTTCTTCCCGCTCAGGCGCATACGTGGAAAATGCCGGTTTGCCTGCCGTAGCCGGGAACTGGCCCAGCTAGCAGCCCGCCGGAGCCAGGCGACCATCGAGATCCCGCCCCGGGAGGACGGTTTACGCCAGGTCGCGGTACTCCCGCCGGGAGAAGATCAGCGTCCCTAGCAGCAGCCCTCCCACGGTGATTGCCACCAGCGCCCAGGCCGAGGTCGCCGCCGGCAGCGACTCGAACACGGCCGGCTCTTCCAGAAACCGGTCGCCCACGTGGCGGTACATGATCGACCGCCCATAAAAACTGATTGCCACACGTTTAATGACGCCCGGCATGTTGCCCAGCAGGGCCTCCATGAACAGGGCGTATACCAGCGCCGTGATCGTGGCGTGGCGGAACATCACCGCAAATAGGTGAAACAGCGAGACATACGCCACGGTCATGAGAAAGATCGGCGCCAGGTACAGCCGGAACGCCCCATCGCCGCCAGCATGGCCCGCCAGGTGGCAGTACAGGTAAAAGCTGCCGATCACCATGGTCAGCACGATCGGCAGCGTGGCCGCCCACTTGGCCAGCAGGATCAGCCAACGAGGAATCGGCCGCACCAGCAGAAACAGCAGCGTGCGGTCCTCGCGGTCGCCGCCGATGCTGCTGGTGGCGTACGCCAGCGCGCAGATCGGCAACAGAAACAGCGTAAAGACCTGCACCACAAAAACTTCGCTGAACCGGCTGAAGGCGTCCATGGCCGGCATATCGTCGAGCCACCGCCGCCAGCGGACGATGAACAGCGCTGCCCCGGCCAGCGGAAACAACACCATGAACGTGTTGAGCGACCAGAACAGCCGCCGGAACGATAGCCACACCAGCGTGATCCACGCGCGAAACAGCCTCATGACCCTCGCGGCTCCAGGTAGGCGAACACGGCGTCGGCCCCGGCATCGAGCGTTTCCAGCCGCGTGAGTTCCAGCCCTTCCTCCACAACCAAGGCGTTAAGCTCCGGGAAGAACTTGGCCGGCTGGTGGACGCGAACCGTCAAAACGTCGTCGCGCACGTCGACCGAGGTCACACTGTCCATGGCCACCAGCAGGCTGGCCAACCGTCGCGGCTGACTGCCCGAGAGGCCCACCGTCAGCGGCTCATCGGCCAGCCGGCTGCGAATCTCGGCCAGCGTGCCCGAGGCCAGCACCCGCCCTCGGGCCATCATCAGGATGGAGTCGGCCAGATCTTCGACCTCTGCCAAGAGGTGCGTCGAAACCAGCACGGTTTTGCCCCGGGCCGCCAGCCGGCGGAGCAGGTCGTGGATCTCGCGGCGGCCGCCGGGGTCGATGCCGGTCAGCGGCTCGTCCAGCAGGTAGATCGGCGGATCGTTCACCATCGCCTGGGCGATCTTGATCCGCTGCCGCATGCCGTGGCTGTAACCGGCGATGCGGCGGTCGGCCCGTTCGGTCATGTTTACCTCGGCCAGGGCCTGCTCGGCGCGCTGCTTTGCTTCGCGCCGCGAGTAGCCATAAAGCCGGGTCATGGTGTACACGAACTCGCGGCCGCTCATCTCCTCGTAGAAGGAGTTGATGTCGGGGCAGTAGCCGATGTCGCGTTTGGCCCGATAGCTCCAGGCCGAGTTTGGCCCGATCCGCACCTTGCCCATGGTGGGCCGCAACTGGCCGCTGGCCAGCTTCATGAGCGTGGACTTGCCGGCGCCGTTGGCTCCAAACAGCGAGGTGATGCCGGGCCCGATGCGGAAGCTGACATCGTTGACGCCGATCACCGGGCCGTAGAACTTGGTCACTTGCTCGAAGGTGAGTTCCATGCCCAGTTAGCGTAACAATCCCCGTGCCAACCGGGGAGGGGCAGAGGAAGCTGCGCCCGGTCCGCGGTTTTCGCCGCCCCCAGCCATGACTCAATTGACGCCCGCGAATCTGTAGGCCGGGTGCTCGCCCCCGGCAATGGAGCACGATGGCCGCGCACGCTCCCGTATTAGGTTGCTTGCGCGCCACCGTTTAACGGTAGATGCAATGGTGCTTGCTTTAGCAATACCACGTCGCGCAAGTGCCGGGGGCTGCCCCCAGCCTGTAATAGCTTGCGCCCGTTCAAAGCACGGCTCGCAGAACCGTGGCACGCGTCGTATACGGTCATTTCACGCGTGTCAGGGCGTGGCGGCAGGCACGGTGGCATGAGCAATCAGCCAAACGAGGGCGGGTAGGGCGATCGGGTAATCGCCCTCTTCCAGACCGGCAGCCCACCCGGCGGAGCATGGCAGGCTCTGCGGAAGGATTACGCATTCCCCCCGGAACTGTGGTACCATAAGAGCCCAGCTTCGGGGGGCGAGCGTGCGTTCCCACGGCGTCCCCCCAAGCCCAAGCGACGGTCCCTCCGCCGGCGGTTCACGGCCGCTGGCAGTTTCCGGCCTGAACTTCAACAGCGGGCACGCCCATGCTTTCCAGCCTGCCGCTTGCTGCCTTGCCCACACTGGTTGCCGCGCTGAGCCTGGTCACCGCGAGTGCCGCCACGGAGGCGGCCGCGGCGGAGCCGGTGCAGTTCAACCGCGACATCCGGCCGATCCTCTCCAACCACTGCTTCAACTGCCACGGCCCGGACGCCAGCACGCGCGAAGCCGATTTGCGGCTGGATACCCAGGCGGGCCTGCTGGGCGATGGCCAGGACGCTGCCGGCGTGGTCGTGCCGGGCAAGCCCGAGGTGAGCCTCCTGTGGCAACGAATCACGGCGGACGATTCGGCCGAACGGATGCCGCCGCAAGAGTACGGCAAACCACTGTCCGACCAGCAAAAGGCCCTGATTCGACGTTGGATCGAAGAGGGGGCACAGTGGCAAGGACACTGGGCCTTTGTCCCGCCCACGCGTCCGGCGGTCCCGCAGGTTGAACGCGGCGACTGGCCGGCCACCGCCATCGATGCGTTCCTGCTGGCGCGGATGGAGGCCGCCGGCGCTTCGCCTTCGCCGCCGGCTGATCGGGTTACGCTGCTGCGGCGGCTATCGTTGGATCTAACAGGCCTGGCGCCCACGCCCGAAGAAGTGTCAGCGTTCCTGGCGGACACGCGTCCCGGTGCCTGGGAGCGGCAGGTGGAACGGCTGCTGGCTTCGCCTCACTTTGGCGAACGGATGGCGGTGTACTGGCTCGACCTGGTGCGCTACGGCGACTCGGGCGGCTACCACAGCGACAACACGGTACACATCTCGCCGTATCGCGATTACGTGATTCACGCGTTCAACGACAACCTGCCGTTCGATCGCTTCACGCGGGAACAGTTGGCGGGCGATCTGCTGCCTTCGCCCAGCACCGAGCAGATCGTGGCCGCCGGCTACAACCGGCTCAACAAAACCACCGAGGAAGGCGGAGCCCAACCGCAGGAATACCTGGCCAAGTATGCGGCCGATCGCGTCCGCGCCACGGCCGGAGCCTGGTTGGGGGCGACACTCGGCTGCGCGGAGTGCCACGATCACAAGTACGATCCGTACACGATGCGCGACTTCTACAGCTTTGCGGCCTTCTTCGCCGACGTGAAGGAGCAAGGCAAATACGGCGGAAACGGCAAACGCGATCCTGAGCTGATGGTGCCGAACCGTTTCCAGGAAACGCGTCTCAATCAAATCGCGCAGGAAGAAATGCAACTTGAAGCGGCGCTAGCCAAAAGCCCCGCCCCCGAGGAACAACCGGCCCTCAAGCAGCGGCTGGCCGCGCTGGCTGCCGAGCGCAAGGCGATCGAAGCCAACTTCACCCGCACGATGATTACCGTGTCGGTCCAGCCGCGCGAGATGCGGATTCTGCCGCGAGGCGACTGGATGGACCGCAGCGGCGAGGTGGTGCAACCGGCCGTGCCGCGGTTTCTGGAATCGGAGTCGCTGCGGCAAACGGCATTGCAGCGGCGGCTGACGCGGTTGGACCTGGCCGGTTGGATCACGTCGCCGGATAACCCGCTAACGGCACGCGTGTTCGTCAACCGGTTGTGGAAGCTGTTCTATGGGGCCGGGCTGTCGCGTGACTTGGACGACGTGGGCGCGCAAGGCCAATGGCCCACGCATCCGGCGCTGCTCGACTACCTGGCGGTGGAGTTCGTCGAAAGCGGCTGGGACATCAAGCACATGGTACGGCTGATGGTCACGGCCCGGGCGTACCGCCAGACGTCGCAACCTTCGCCCGAGTTGCTTGAAACCGATCCGGCCAACGAACTGTTTGCCCGGCAGAACCGTTGGCGGCTGGAAGCCGAGTTCATCCGCGATCACGCGCTGGCCGTCAGTGGCCTGTTGGTGCGGCACCTGGGCGGCAAGAGCGTGTATCCGTACCAGCCGGCCGGGTATTGGGACCATCTGAACTTTCCCACGCGCAAGTGGGTGGCGGATACCGGAGCCAATCAATATCGCCGAGGGCTGTACACGCACTGGCAGCGGACGTTCCTGCATCCGATGTTGCTGGCGTTCGACGCCCCCAGCCGCGAGGAATGCGTCGCGCAGCGTCCCGTATCCAACACGCCTAAGGCGGCGCTCACGCTGCTGAACGATCCCACGTTTGTCGAAGCAGCCCGCGCACTCGCCGCCCGCACGCTGCTGCAAGGCCCGGCCGACGACGATGCCCGGCTCACGTGGCTGTGGCAGCAGGTTCTGGCCCGGCCGCCGCTGCAAGCAGAAAGCCAAGTGCTGGCCGAGTTGCTCGCGGCCAACCGCGAGCATTATCGGACCGCGCCCCAAGAGGCCAAGAAACTGTTAAGCGTGGGCCAGGCGGTAGCGCCTGCGAGCCTGGACGCCGCCGAGGTTGCCGCCTGGACGGCCGTTTGCCGCACGCTGCTGAACCTGCACGAAACGATTACGCGCGAGTGAGGCTGAGACCTGTCCCGGGCGTTCCGCACGCCCTGCGCGCCCCGCATGCCGCACTCCGCCCGCGTCCATGACCAGGTACCTTCTTGCACCTACAAGCTGCATCGGCACCGACCATGAGCTATCCCGAACTGACGCGCCGCTGTTTCCTGGGTCGCACCTCGCTGGGCTTGGGCGCCGTGGTGTTGGCGTCGCTTGAAGCGACCGAAGCCCGATCGGAAGCTGCCACGCGCGGCTTGCCACCGGGCGTGCAGGGCTTTCCGCAGTTTCCGGCCAAGGCCAAGCGGGTGATCTTCCTGTGCATGGCGGGCGGCCCCAGCCACCTGGAAACGTTCGACTACAAGCCGGAGCTGGCCAGGCTGCATGGGCAGCCCATTCCCGAGTCGATCACGGCCGGTCAGCCAATTGCGCAGCTCCAGGGCCAGAAGCTGGTTTGCCAGGGACCGCTGCTCAAGTTCCGCCGCTGGGGCGAAAGCGGCCAGGAGATCACCGAGATCTTCCCGGCCATCGGCTCGGTGGCCGACGAGATCGCCATCGTCCGCTCGATGCACACCGACCAGATCAACCACGATCCGGCGCATACGGTGATGAACACCGGCACCTCCATCTCGTGCCGGCCCAGCATGGGGGCCTGGGTGACATATGGGCTGGGCAGCGAATGCCACGACCTGCCGGGCTTTGTGGTGCTGACCAGCAAAGGCGGACGGAATCCCCAGCCCATCGCCACGCGGCAGTGGCATAGCGGCTTTCTGCCGAGCCGGTTCCAGGGCGTGGAGTTTTATTCGCAGGGCGATCCGGTGCACTACGTGCGCAACCCGCTTGGCGTCGACCACGAGCGACAGCGGCAAGTGGTGGACGCGGTGGCACGGCTCAACGCCATCCGCCAGCAAACCGTGGCCGATCCGGAAATCGCTACGCGGATCAGCCAGTACGAAATGGCGTTTCAGATGCAAATGAGCGTGCCGCGGCTGATGGATATCTCCGACGAGCCGCAGCACGTGCTCGATGACTACGGCGTCCGCGGGGCCGATGGCTCGTTCGCCTACAACTGCCTGCTGGCGCGACGGCTGGCGGAACGGGGCGTGCGGTTCATCCAGCTCTATCACCGCGGCTGGGACCATCACAACGACCTGGCGCGGTTCATCAAGGTGTGCGCCGACCTGTGCGACCGGCCCACGGCCGCCTTGATCCGCGACCTCAAACGGCGCGGCATGCTGGACGAAACGCTCATCATCTGGGGCGGCGAGTTCGGACGCACGCCCATGGCGCAAAGCAACAAGGGCGACGTGGGCCGCGACCATCACATGCGGGCGTTCAGCATGTTCTTGTGCGGCGGCGGTGTTCGTGGCGGCATCACCTACGGTGCCACCGATGAGCTTGGCTACCACGCCGTCGAAAACCCGGTCCACGTGCACGACCTGCACGCCACGATGCTGCATCTGCTGGGCATCGACCACCGCCGGCTCACTTACCGGTACCAAGGCCGCGATTTCCGCCTGACCGACGTGGGCGGCAACGTGGTCCACGATCTTCTGGCTTAACCGCCTGCCTGCTGATTAACGTATGGGAGGCAATTCGCCGCCGCGCGATCGCCGTCCCGATATCATCCATTCGTCAACCCGCTGACAGGAACTTGCCGTGATGCCAATTGCTCACCGCCGTCGTGTTCGCTGTGGTTTGCTTGCGTGTGTTGCCTTACTCGTCGCGACTGTGTGCGGCGGTGCGGCGGCGCATGCCCAGGACCCGACGCCCAAGGAAAAGTTCCACATTTACCTGTTGATCGGCCAGTCGAACATGGCAGGGCGGGGCCGCATGACCGCGGAAGACCGCCGCCCGCGCGAAGGCATCCTGATGCTCAATGCCGACAACCAATGGGTGCCGGCCGCGCACCCGCTGCACACCGATAAGCCGACTGCCGGCGTGGGGCTGGGCATTTCGTTCGCCGAAACCATGGCCAGGCACAACCCGGGCGTAACCATCGGCCTGATTCCTTGTGCCGTGGGCGGAACGCCGCTGTCGCGGTGGAGCAAGGGCGGCGATCTGTACGAGGCCGCCGTTGCCCGGGCCAAGATCGCCATGGAAGCCGGTCAACTGCGGGGCATCCTGTGGCACCAGGGCGAGGCGGACAGCTCCAGCCAGAAGAACGCCGCCAGCTATGGCGAGCGACTGGCCAAGATGGTGGCCGACCTGCGTGAGGAGCTGGGCGCGACAGATGTGCCGTTTGTCGCCGGCGAATTGGGTTACTTCTTTATCGAGTCGCCCAAGCGCGGCCCCCATACCAAAGTCGTAAACGAACACCTCAAGCAGATCAGCCAGAACGTGCCGCTGTCGGCCTGCGCCAGCGCCGAAGGGCTGGACCACAAGGGCGACGAAGTCCACTTCAGCAGCGAAGCCCTGGTGGAGTTCGGCCGCCGCTACGCCCAGTTGATGCACAAGCTACAAACGCAAGGGGCGGCAGACAGCAAGTAAGCATACCGCTGTCGCGGCTGCGGCCAGCCAAGCTGCTGCGCCGCCGTTAGTGGCCCTTCTTCTCGGGTTCGGGCGGCGGAGGCATCAGCACCGGGCCAGGCATTTGCGCGCCGCACTCGGCACAGGCCACGATCGAACCGGTGGCCATGTTGCCTTGCACGGCGGTGCGACACATGGGGCAGGCAAAGACCGACTGCTCGTGGATGGCCGCTCCCGGTGCGCGCAAGAACTGCTGCTGGCAGCCAGGGCATACCATCACGTGCCCGAAGACGGACGACTTGAGATGCACCTCTGCCTTGCAGGCCTTGCAGGGAACGGTTTCAGGGATTGCGGTCTTGGCCATGGTGAAAGTGCCTGGCTCGGGAAGGGATACGATTGGCAAGGCAGCCGGGGCAGCCCACGCATTCGACGGTAGGAGCCGACGGGGGACGTGTCAAGCTGCCCCCTGGCAGCGGTGGAACGGGCGTCGCCGGATTCGCGGCGGCAGCGTCGGGCGACAAACGGCGAGCCCCGGGCCCTCTGGTCTTGGCCCCCGCGCTGCGTTTCAATGGGCAGCGTGCGGCGCGGCAAGGAGTCTGCGACCGCCTGCCGTTCTCATCTTTTGCGCGCAGCGACGATGGCAAAGAAAAAGCAATCGGCCGAACCTGTGGCCGCCAACGGGGCATCGATCAACGATATTCAGCGTCCGGCCGCCGAGGTCTTGTACGCCGACGAGCTCCAGCGGCTGGCCGAGGCCGAAGGCAACGCCCCCCGCCCGCCCGGCTGGAAGCTCTCGCCCGCCTCGGTGCTGAAGTTCGTCGCCGGCGACGAGTCGCTGGGCATCACCGAAAAGTTTGTCGGCCGACGGAGCTTTCTGGAACGGGCGATCGTGGCCCTGGCCACCAACCGGGGGCTGATGCTGATCGGCGAGCCGGGCACGGCCAAGAGCCTGCTCAGCGAGCTGCTGGCCGCGGCCATCAGCGGCGATTCAACGCTCACCATCCAGGGCAGTGCCGGCACCAGCGAAGACAACATCAAGTATTCGTGGAACTACGCGCTGCTGGTCTCCGAGGGGCCCAGCGAGCGTTCGCTGGTACCGGCGCCCCTGTACCGCGGGCTCAAGGAAGGCAAGATCGTCCGCTTTGAGGAAATCACGCGCTGCCCGCTGGAAATCCAGGACACGCTGCTCTCGGTGCTGAGCGATCGCGTGATGAGTATTCCGGAACTGGAAGGCGAAGGCCGCACGCTGTTTGCCCGGCATGGCTTCAACGTGATCGCCACGGCCAACACCCGCGACCGCGGCGTCAACGAGATGAGCGCGGCGCTCAAGCGGCGGTTCAACTTCGAGACGGTTGCCCCCATCCAGGACATCCAGCTCGAAATGGAACTGGTGCAGCGCGAGACCAATCGGCTGCTGGCCCGCTCAGGCATCCCCGTCGCCTTGCAACCGGACCTGACCGAGATTCTGGTGACTACCTTTCATGAACTGCGGATGGGCCGCACCGCCGATGGGCAGGGGCTGGAACCGCTGACCACGGCCATGAGCACGGCCGAAGCCGTTTCGACCGCGTATGCGGCCGGTATCCACGCCTACTACTACGGCAGCGGCAAGGTGGAGCCCGACCATGTGGCCCAGCACCTGGTGGGCGCGGTGCTGAAAGATTCGCCCGACGATCTGAAGAAAGTCCGTCACTACTTCAACCACGTGGTGAAGAAGCGGCCCGGGCCGCTGTGGAAAGCGTTTTACGAAGCCCGCGAGCACCTCGACTAACCGCAGCGGTCTGGCTCCCGGCACGGCCGGCAGTCACGCCGCGCGGTCAGAATCCGTGCAGAAGTGCCAACGCGAAACAAAAACATTCTTTTCGCTTACCCTGCCATTCGTGTGGCAAGCAGTCCTCCGCCTGCTAGGATGAATGCTGGTAGGGCGGCACCGCGTCGATTCCTGTTTCGATCGTAGGCACAGGAGCCAGCGGTTCATGGACGCCTCCCCTCAGCACGCGGCGCTGGACCGGCCAGCCAACTCAAGTGAGGAAACGCACTTCCGCCGCACGGCCGACGTCATCCCGGCCATGATCTGGATGACCGACGCCAACCACCTCTGCTCGTATCTCAATCGCAGTTGGCAGGAGTTCACCGGACTGACCGTGGAAGAAGGGCTCGGCCGGGGTGTTACCGCCGTATTCCACCCCGACGACCGTGCCCGGATCACCGAGCAGTTTCTTCAAGCGGCCCAGCGGCTGGAACCGTTCGCGCTGGAGTACCGTATCCGCCGCGCCGACGGCGAGTATCGCTGGGTGGTCGGGGAAGGCCGCCCACGCCTGAATGAACAGGGGCAGCTCCTGGGCTACGTGGGCTGCGTGATCGACGTCCACGATCAGAAGATGACCGAGGAAGCCCTCCGCCAGAGCGAGGAAGAGCTTCTCCGGCTGAACGACACGCTCGAACTGCAAGTGGCAGAGCGCACCCAGCAGCTCCGCGAGCGCGAAGCTCGCCTGGCCAAGCTAGCCTGGGAGCTAACCCGAGCGGAACAGTGCGAACGCACGCGGCTGGCGCGCGTGCTGCACGACCAGGTGCAGCAGCTCCTGGTGGCCGCCAAGATGCGGATCTCGCTGGCCTCGATGGACGCGGTAGTCGACAGCGTCAAAGCCGATCTGAACACGGCCCAGGGCATTATCGACGAGGCGATCGAAACCGTCCGCACCCTCTCGGTTGAAATGTGCCCTCCCATCCTGCACGTGCGAGGGCTCGGAGCCGGCCTGCAATGGCTGGCCACCAAGATGCACCGGCAGCACGGCCTGACCGTGGATATGGAAACCGATCCCGGGGCCGATCCAACCGACGCCACGTTGCGAGACCTGCTCTTTCAGACCGCCCGCGAACTGCTGCTGAACGTGGTCAAGCACGCCCAGACCGATCATTGCCAACTGCGGCTGCGCCGGCAGCAGCAGCGGCTGGTACTGGAAGTCATCGACCAGGGCGTCGGCTTTAGGCCTCAGGCGGAACCCTCGCCTGCGGAATCCTCCATCGGGCTGTTCCACATCCGCGAACGACTGCGGCACGTGGGCGGCGAACTGGAGGTCGCATCTGCGCCGGGGCAGGGGACCCGGGCCACCGTGATCGTTTGATATGAAGCCCCCCAACCAGGGCCATCAACCCTGGTGTGGGGAGTTGGCGGGCGGTGGCAATTTGGGACAACCAAGGTTAGTCTGTAATTGCCCGCCCAAACCGCGCTGCTGGAAAAGCACAACCGCTGGTAGTCGCAGGCGGTCGTTGCCGCAAAGTCAGCCGTGTCTGGTTTGTCACCTGCCGGTCCGATTTCCCCTGCCTATGGAAACGCTGCTTATGTCTTGGTTGCGTCCCGTTCGTCGCAAGGGCCTGTGGTTTGCTGCTTCGATCGCCGCACTTGGCGGGCTGATCGCGGTCGCCGTTCCTTCAGCAGATGCCCAGCCGGCCGATTCGCAGCCCTCCTCCCAAGCCCAGCCCGCCGCCCCGCGCGGCAATCGGCCGCTTTCGCCGGAGGAATCGCTGGCCCAGGTCAAACTGGCGCCGGGCTTAAAGCTCGAACTGGTGGCCGCCGAGCCGATGGTGGTGGACCCGGTGGCGATCCGGTTCGACGCCCGCGGCCGGATGTGGGTCGTCGAGATGCGTGACTATCCGCACGGCCCGCGCGAAGGCGAAAAGCCGCTGTCGCGGATTCGCATCCTGACCGATACCGACGGCGATGGCCGCTACGACGAGGCCGTGACCTTTGCCGATCACTTGTCGTTTGCCACCGGCGTGCAGCCGTGGGGCACGGGGGCGTTTGTCACGCTGGGCGGCCAGTTGGCGTACTTCCCCGATGACGACGGCGACGGCCGGGCCGAGGCTCCCACCGTGTGGTTCACCGGCTTTGCCGAAGAAAACTCGCAGCTCCGCGCCAACCACCCGCGGCTTGGCCTGGATAACCAGATCTACGTGGCCAACGGCCTGCGGGGCGGCAAGATCCGCGACGCCCGCCGCCCGAACAGCGAAGTCGTCTCCATCAGCGGCATGGACTTCCGCTTTGATCCCCGCACCGGCAAGTACGCGCCGGCCACGGGCGTGGGCCAGTTCGGCCTGGCGTTCGACGATTACGGCAACCGCTTCGTGTGCAGTAACCGTAACCCGCTCAAGCACATCGTGCTCCCCGACGAGGTGCTGCGCCGCAACCCGCAGTTGGCGGCTCCTTCGGGCTCGCACGACGTGGCGGCGTATGGCGAAGACTCGCGGGTGTTTCCGATCAGCAGCGCCTGGACGACCTCGAACCTGCACGCGGGCCAGTTCACGGCCGCCTGCGGCGTGATCATCTACCGCGGCGACGCGCTTCCCAAGCAGTACCAGGGCGCGGCGTTTGTGTGCGAGCCGACGGGCAACCTCGTGCACTGCGAGATCATGCAGCCGGCCGGCGGCACGTTCACCTCCAAGCCCGATCGCGAAGGTGTGGAGTTCCTGGCTTCGGCCGATGACTGGTTCCGTGCCGTGAACCTGGAGAACGGCCCGGATGGTGCCCTGTACGTGGTCGACATGTACCGCGCGGTGATCGAACACCCGCAGTTCATGCCGGCCGAGTTGAAGAATCGTCCGGACCTGCTCTGGGGGAACGAATGCGGCCGGATTTACCGGATCGTGGCGGAAGACGCCCCGCCGCAGTTGGAAAAGTATCCCCGCAACCTGCAAGCGCTCTCCAGCGAAGACCTGGTGGCCCTGCTGGACCACCCCAACGCCTGGCAGCGTGAGACGGCTGCCCGGCTGATCTACGAGCGGCAGGCCAAGGAAGTGGTGCCGCAACTCAAAAAGCTGGCCGTGTCCGCCAGCCGCGACACCGGTCGCATCCATGCCTTGTGGGCCTTGCACGGCCTGGACGCTCTGGACAACCAGCAGATTCTGGCCGCGTGCGGCGATGCTTCGCCCCGCGTGCGTGAGCAGGCGGCCATCCTGTCGTCCGGACGGTTGAAGGACTCGGCCGAGCTGCGCAAGGCCGTGCTCAAGCTGGCCGACGATGCCGACGTTCGCGTGCGTTTCCAGACCGCCGTGGCCCTGGGCACGGTGGAAGGCGACGACGTGACCGCCGCCCTGGCTCGGATCGCCCTGGCCGAGCCGGCCGATCCCTGGACCCGCATCGCGGTGGCTTCGGCCGTGCCCAACCGGGCTCACCTGCTGCTGAATGCCGTGGTAGCCGAGCTTCAGGCCGACAAGAACCGCAAGATCGCCGGTGGCGAGCAGCTTCTGCTGGAAGAGCTGGCGGCCCTGGCCGGTGCCGGTCCGCAGGAACATCGCCTGCCGGCGCTGAAGCGGCTGCTTTCGCTCAAGGCTCAGACGGGCGACAACCCGATGCCGCTGTTTGCCCTGACTCGGCGTTGGACCGACGCGGCCCGGCGGCAGGATCGCTCGCTGAAGCTGAGCGCTGATCTGGAGCCGGCCCTGGGCGAGCTGCTCAAGCAAGCCAACACCGTGGCCAACGATCGCTCGGCCGATCCGGAGCTGCGGCGCGAAGCAATCAGCCTGCTGACTTACGCCGCCGACGGTGCCTCGCTCGATACGCTGGCACGCCGCGAGTCGAACCAGAGCGTGCGGCTGGCGGCCCTGAACGCCTTGGCCCAAAACGGCACGGTCGAACAGTGGGCCCCGATCTTCAAGAACTTCGCCGGCGAATCGCCTGGCGTGCGCCGCGGCATCATCGACGCCGCGCTCACCCGGGTTCCGCTGACCGCTGCGCTGCTGGACGCCATCGAGGCCGGCTACGTACGGCCGACCGAACTGGACCAGGTTCGCAGCGGCCGGCTGCTGCGGCACGGCGATCCGCAGATCCGCCAGCGGGCGACCAGACTGCTCGCGGCGGCGGTGCCTGAGGACCGCCAGAAGGTGCTGGAGGACTACCAGCGGGCCCTGGACCTGCCGGCCGACCCGGTCCGCGGGCAGGTGGTGTTCCGCCAGCGGTGCGCCTCGTGCCACCGGATTGGCGATATCGGCGTGAACGTCGCCCCGGACATCTCCGACTCGCGCACCAAGACGCCGATCCAGATCCTCACCGACATCCTCCAGCCGAACCGGGCGATCGACAGCAACTACATCAGCTACACGATCGTGACCACCGACGGCCGGGCCCTGACGGGCATCATCGCCTCGGAAACCGGCGGCAGCGTGACGATCCGTCAGCCGGAGAACAAAACCATCACGCTCAGCCGCGAAGAAATCGACGAAATGCAGTCCAGCGGCGTGTCGTTGATGCCCGAGGGGCTGGAGAAAGACATCACTCACCAGCAGATGGCCGACCTGATCGCCTTCATCAAGAACTGGCGGTACCTGGACGGTCAGGTGCCACTGGGGAACAATGCTGGCAACTAAGGCCTAGGACGCACCTGTCGCGAGCGTGTTTTGCCGCACGGTCGCCGCCGTTCCGGCCCCCAGCGCGAGGCTGGTGCGCGTGCCGCGGCTGCGGTCATACACGCGTGGTGCGTTCCAGGTGTCCTGTTCCCCAAACAACCTGCTTGGTGAGGAGTTTGCCATGAATTGGATCTTCCCCCGGTTTATTGGCGGCCTGGGGGCCGTGTCGCTGCTCTTGGTGCGGTTGGTCGTCGGCGCAGCGTTCATCCTGCATGGCCTGCCCAAGCTCCAACGGCCGTTTGGCTGGATGGGCGAAAACTCCGAGATCCCCGGCCTGCTCCAGTTCATGGCAGCCATCACCGAGGTCGGCGGCGGGGCCCTGCTCATTTTGGGAGCCCTCACGCCGCTGGTCGCGGTGATGCTGGCCGGCGTGATGGTGGTCGCGGTGCTGTTCCACCTGGGCAACGGCGATCCGTTCGTGGCACCGGGCAAACCCAACTACGAACTGGCCCTGGTCTACCTGGCGCTCAACGTGATGTTCTTCTTCATCGGGCCGGGCAAGCTGGCCATCGATTACGCCGTATTTGGGCGGAAACGAGCCGCGGAATAACCCCGCCGGAGCTTCGACGCTTCCCAACGGGTGGAAACCCGCCGGAAAGTCGCCAGCGCCGATGCTTTTCGCACTGCGGACGCTGCGATATGATCGAAACGAGGTGCTTGCCGCGCCCCGCTTGCGGGTAGGACAGCAGCCGCAATTTATTACCCAGAAAGACTTTATCTGCTGATCCCCAGCTAACTCCACCTGTTTGGGAAGATGTCGACTCGAGTGAAGATTGCTGCCGCCCAAATCGATGTCGCCTTGGGCCAGGTTCACGCCAACTTGCTCCGAATCGAAGACATCGTGGCGGTTACGGCCCGCGCGGGCGCCAAACTGGTCGTGTTCCCCGAATGCGCCCTGACCGGGTACTGCTTTAACAGCCTGGAAGAAGCGCTGCCCTATGCCCAGCCGGTCCCGGGGCCGGCGACCGACCGGCTGACGGTAGCTTGCATCTGGCACGACGTGCACGTCATCGTCGGCATGCTCGAACGCGAGGGCGACCGCCTCTACAACACGGCGGTGCTGATTGGCCCGTCGGGCGTGGTCGGCCGCTACCGCAAGGTCCACCTGCCGTACCTGGGCGTCGACCGCTTCACCACGCCTGGCGACGGCTTCAGCGTGTGGGACGCCGGCAGCCTGAAAGTCGGCATGAACATCTGCTACGACGGCGCGTTCCCCGAAGCCTCGCGGGTGATGGCGCTTCAGGGGGCCGACCTGATCTGCCTGCCCACCAACTGGCCGCCCGGCGCCGAAACCACCGCCGATTACGTCATCAACACGCGGGCGCTGGAAAACAACGTGTACTACCTGGCGGTGAACCGGGTGGGCGAGGAGCGGGGCTTCCGCTTCATTGGCCGCAGCCGGATCTGCGCCCCCAACGGCCAGACGCTGGCCGAGGCCGCCCACGACCAGGAGATGCTGCTGTACGCCACCATCGAGCCCGAGGTGGCCCGCGACAAGCACATCGTCCGCGTGCCCGACCTGCACGAACTCGATCGCTTCGGTGACCGCCGGCCCGATACCTATGGGCTGATCACGGTTTCCACCGGCCGCGAAGGCCAGCGGCTCACGCCCAAGAGCCAGCTTGGTTGTGCCGGCTGTGCCGCGCCGCCGCAGGTGAGCCAGCCGCAACAGCAGCCGCAGGAAGCCGCCACCGAGGGCTGCAACGGTCACTACGACGACGGCATGGCCGAGGACGCCCTGCATCAGCAGGAAGCCTCGCACGCGTAAGCGGCGCAGGGTGACCTGAACGAACATTGCCCAGACCGCAAAACGCCCGGTGGCGCATCAGTGCCCCTCCCGGGCGTTTTTCATTTCTCCTGCTCCAGCTAGCCGGCCCGGCTGGTTGCACACGGCCGCGCGCTATAAGCCTCACATACCCTCACCAAATGCAACCAGCCGCGTTCTCCGAGGTGGAGAACGCGGCTAGCGCAGTTCGTTTTCGGCTGCGGTGCCGCGAGCCCCAGGCAAAAGGTTCCCAGGCTGCCGGGGCAGCCGAGAGCTGTATCGCAGCAGCCAAGCCGCGAGCTTACCGCGACATGAACTCGACCACCGGACCGATTTCAACCGGCAGGCTGATATCGTGCTTGGCGTCGGGCAGTTGGCTCACGGTCGCCGTCAGGTTCTGCTGATCGAAGGTGATCCAGTCGGGCGGGTTGGGAGCCTGCGACTCCATGATGCCGCGGTAGAGTTGCACCACGTTCGGGCGGTTCTTCACCGAAACCACGTCGCCGGGCCGCAACAGCACCGAGGGGATATCGCACTTACGGCCGTTGAGCAGGAAGTGGCCATGCACGATACCCTGGCGGGCCTGGGCGCGGGTGACGGTGAAACCGGCGCGGCGGACCACGTTGTCCAGCCGGCGTTCGCACAGTACCAGCAGGTTACCGCCGGTGTTGCCCTTCATGCGGCGGGCCATGTCGAAGTAGCGGCGCAACTGCCGCTCGCCCAGCCCGTAGTAGTACTTGATCTTCTGCTTCTCCGTCAGGGCCATGCCGTAGGTGGAGCTTTTCCCGCGGCGGGGACGGCCCGCGGCGCCAATGACTTCCGGGCGTCGATCATAGGCGCGGCCTGCGCCGGTGTTCTCGAAGATCAAGCCGCCGAGGCGTCGATTCACCTTCGCCCGCGGCCCCGTGTAGCGTGCCATGCTGTAAACCTCGTGGAGGAATGGTCTGTCAGGCCCCCCTGGCCTGGCAGCCAACCGTCAAGAATCCTCAGAATTTGCTTGGAAGTCGATCGCGCGCCACGGCCACGCGGGCCGTGCCGGGCAGGTGCGTCGGGCTGGCAGGGCAGTGCTTGCCGCGTTTGGCCCCCACACCTGGGGACCTAGCGCGAACGCCAGCCGCGCGAGACCGGTCATGATATAACGAATGGCCGCTAGATTTCCATAGGGGAGGAGGCAATTTTTGCCTCGCCGCTGGTCTCTGCACGGCCGATCGCCGCCCGCCGCGCTTGCGCGGCCATTTCCACCGATATTGCCGGTAAAACCCTCACGCAGGGATGTTCTCCGCAGCGGTCGCCTGGACGTCGCCATGATCTAAACTTGCGCTAACTGGAGCGATAGCGCAAAGTTTGTGGCGACGACGCAGGGAGCCGCTTTTCAGCCGGCCTCCGTGGCATCGCCTATCGGTTCCCCCGCACAGCCCGCCGATGGCGACCTCCGATCCCCAACAACTCGATGCCCACGAGGCCCCGAACCGCGGCACCGCCTGGTTTTACCGGTTGCTGGCCGCGGCGGCTGCCCTGGTCGTGATTCTGCCGGCGTGGGACGCGGGGCGGCAACTGCTGCTGGGTACCCATCATCTGCGTACGCCCAGCTTCCTGGTCTGGGCCGCGCTGCAACCGCTGCCCTCGATGTACAACTTCGGCAATCAGGTGTGGGTCAGTCCAACTCCGTTGACCGACGAGCAACGCCAGGACCGCCACCACCTGCCACCCGAGGCCACCACGCTGTGGGTGAACCATTACCCCACGCGGATGATGACGTTCGGCGCCCAGCGGGCGGCCCTGGTCCACCAGCCACGGCCGATGCACTACTACCTGCGGAGCCGGTTCGGCGACAACCAGGTCGACTCGCACTACCTGCTCGAACCGCAGCTTGATGAGAAGCCCGCCGTGATCGTGAAGCGGCTCCCCCTGGAATCGGGGAGCCAGCCATGACCGCATCGCCGCTGGCCGCCCCCACGAGGGAACTGGCGACTTTGCCTCTGGCAGACCAGCACACCGTTTTCGGTCCCGCCCCGGCCCGAGCCGCGGAAGCCACCGCGCCGGCCGAAGTCGTCCGCCAGGCGTTCAAGGTGGCGCTGGCCTTCTGGCTGGCAGGCTGGGTGGTGAAGGTGCACTTCTTCTGGCCGTATTTCACCTGGGTCTGCCTGGACTACCCGTTGGTGTTTGACTTCTTCCCGGCCTGGGCGGCATCGCCCTGGGTATCGCTGGCGGCGTATCTTGGCCCGCTCGTCGTCGGGCTGGCGGCGCTAGGGAGCGACGCGCCGCGGCTCTGGCGCTGGGCCTGCGCGGCGCTGACTGCCGGTTCGCTGCTGCTGTGTGTCCACCAGAACAGCTACAACGACGCCACGTTCATTACCTCGTTCTGGGCGTCGCTGTGGATGCTGTGGCTGGTCACGCGAGGAACCAGCTACAGCGAGATCGCCCACCACGGCCCGCGATTAGCCCAGGCGGTGATCTCGCTGATGTTCCTGGGCGGCGCGATCGGCAAGCTCACGCCCGACTACTGGAACGGCACCGCGTTCTACCACCTGTACTTCCAGCAGAAGGCGAACTTCATCTACCCCTGGCTTCGCAGCCACCTGAGCGACGAAACGCTGCTGACGCTGGCCGCAGTGTTCTCGCGGGCGGTGATCGTGGGCGAGTTCGCAATCGCGGCCCTGGTCTGCTTCGCCTCGCGGCAAACTCTGCTGTTTTCGGTTGCCGCGATGGTCACCGTAGTGGCGATCTCGACGAACTTTCTGTTCTCCGTGATGGGCTGTCTGATCGGCATCGCCCTGGCTGGCGCACGATTGCCCCGGCTGCGTGAAGCAGTGCAAACATCGGCAGCCACTAGCTGACCGTGCCGATGTAGATCTGCGATTCCCATTGTGCGGCATACCGCTGTAGCGCTTGCCGCACGCGCCGCTCGCTGTCCCCACCACTGTCGAGGCTCCAGGCCAGCAGCGTACAGATCGGTCGGCCGCGTTCGATGACCGTGCCGGGCTGCGGGATATCGGCCACACCGCCGTAGATGTCATCGGCAATTGGAAGATCCGGCAGCTTGTCAACCTTATCGGGAACGCACCAAGCCGCGTCCATCATGGCGTCGCTGAGCCGCTGATCAACCTTCACGTCGCGTCGGGCGAACAGAATCGCCTTGGCCGCCTGGCCGCCATCGAAATCGATTGCCTTAGGCAGTGGTCCCCCCATGCAAGCCGCTTGATGCAGATGGAAAGTATGCTGGAACAGGGCCAAGGGGAGGGCGATTTCCAGCACTTCGACACTGGCCGTGTAACGCGGGTTGATCTCCACAGGCCAGAACTGGTGCGCCCCCTGAGGGCCACCGGCCGTAGCGATCAGATCAACGCCCACCAGCCCTCGCAGCCCCAAGCGGCGAAGCACCTCTCCAATCGTGTGCAGTTGTCGCAGGCCAGCCGGATACCTCTGCGGCTCACGCCATGGCCCGTAGGAACCACCGTATTGAAAGCCGCTGGCTCCATACCACGATTGGCCGATCAGTTGCCGCGTGAGCCCCAGGAACAACGCGTGCGATGGGCCCACAACGTACACCGCCGCGCATGGTTCGCCCGGCTGGAACTTCTGCCAGAATCCAGGTTTAGGCGATTCCGTTAACTGCTCCGCAGGCCGGATACCGGCCCCGCCGCCAGACGCCGCCGGCTTGAACAACCAGCCCTCTCCCGGCGATGGTCGATCGCCAGACAGCCAGGACAGGGTAGGGATGCCGGTATCGCGAAACGCTTCACACCAGATGGCTGGATCGCGGGCTGCTCGAACCGCATGGCCATCGCAGCCCCAAAGCGGCGCCACGGCCGCCATGGCATCGATCAGATCGGGGTGGTTCTCTAGCGCCCCGGTATAAAGCCAGGGCAGGGGAGTGCTGCCTATTGCAGCGGCTCTCGCTGATTGCTGCTCCAACCAGCGGCGCAAACCTCGCGGGTATTGTTCCACCTGCTGAACCGCAGCCAGCGCCGCCAGGTCGCGATCAGCGAACAGGTCGCATGCCGCCACATTGAACCCAGCCCGGCGTGCCGACGCGGCCGCTGCCCGGGCACTGGCGCCCACAATCAGCAGACTCGTTCGATCGGTATTCGCGGCAGCAGGCATGTTGCGTGGTACGAGCAGTCAGCGAAACCATGGCCGCCTGCCCGTTTACCCAGGCAGGGCAAGTCCTCGCTTGTACCTCAGACCGCACCGGTAAGGCCAGTGGCACCTGCCGCGTGTTTCTGTCGCCAGGCCGTGCCGAGCATTCAACCGTAAACTTGGTGGCTGCGAGCGGCCACTTTACGGCTACTTGCCGCTCTCTCCCCCGCGTATCCGCAACAAGGTCCCGGATTCGGCCGATTGCGTCGGCGTATAGCTTTCGCTTCGCCAGGCGTCCCTGCCCGTCGCGTCTTCCCGGCCGACGTCGGTTCCCAGTCCCAAATAGACGTCGCCGTTGACGATTTCGAGCGATCGCGCAAACGTCGGTTGGGTCAAGCGGATCAACGATCGCCAGGCGAGTCCGTCTTCGCTTTTCCAAACGCGAATGACGAACCTGGCTCCACCATCAACCGGGGTGCTCGTCAGCAGGTAGGCGGCCTCACCACGAACTTCCACATCCCAAGGTGTGGTATCGGTCGGCAACTTGACGCGGCGAGTTTGAACGTCGCCACGCCGCAGCGAATCGGCAGCAAAGAGCCCAAGCGGATACGTCTGATGATCGTTCCACCTGGGACCTGCGATATAGAGCAGCCGGTTCTTCAGCACGCAGTCGCGACTGATCTTCCAGAGCCCCTTGCGATCTTCGACGTCGGGAAACAGAGCGGCGGCATCCAAGTCGGTACGCGACTCCCATTTCTCGCCGTCGAACTCCAGCGGGAACGTGGCGCGGCGAGCATCTCGACTCACCACCGTCGCATTGGGATCCGCGAGCATAGCGCCCCAAGCAAAGACTCGACCTTGAAATGTCGACAAGCCGTACCGCCGCGCTGCGCCCGATTCGGCGACGACTGACCAGCTTTGCCCGTCGTCGACCGATGTGGCCAGCGTCGGAGTGCCGTCGGTCCCGAGCGCCGCGATGAGCTGCCCTTGAAAAAGGGCCAGGTCGTAGGTGTGGAGACCTCGGGGAACCGTACGCCGTTTATGCCAAACACCGCCGTCGCGGTAATAGACGTTCCCCAGTTCCCATCCCTGGCGAGGATCATGGCCGGCGATCCACAGGCGACCGTCAAGAACGCGAAATCGGTCAATCTGCTCTTCCGGAAGAACATATTCTTCGACAAATCGGTTTTCTGCCGGCAGGTACGCGAAAACCGGCGTCGGTCCCGCGTTTCGGTCCGGCCCCACGTTGCTGCTGTTGCCGGTCGCCACAAACAGGCGGCCGTCGAACCAAAGCAGGTCCCAGATATTACGCGCATACGGACCGCGGCTCGACACAACGCCGAGGACCTCTACGTCGGTGGTGACGTCGCGTTCAGAGACTGTCTTCAAATGTCTTTTCCGCGTGCCAGGCGGCGTGACATCAGTGCGATCATGCTGATATAGATCATCGCTTCGCTGGTCTCCGGGTTGCGTTCGTAGTCTTTGCTATGGCGGCGGTATT
>Ga0207864_1001432_pt1 | contig 26340 bp, 23 predicted proteins | sample HigsolmetaAR202D_FD_184834 | JGI IMG/M metagenome (GOLD analysis project Ga0207864, IMG submission 184834) | Ionic liquid and high solid enriched microbial communities from the Joint BioEnergy Institute, USA - AR20-2-D (SPAdes) (version 2) ... | reverse complement strand
GCGGGCGAAGTGGAGATCGAGGGCCCGCAGCAGGTGCGCGACCGCCTGCGGGTGCTGGGCCGCGAGGCGGTGGAAGAGCCGCATGACGGAGACCGCGTGGCGTTCGTACTCGTGCTCGCCCGTGAGCGCGCTCAGGCGCAGCAGCGCGTACGCGGCCGCCGAGTTCCCGGAGGGGATGGGGTGGTCGTCGAGGTCCTTGCGGCGCGCGATGGGCGCTTCGACGTCGCTCGCGGTCGTGAAGAACCCGCCGCGCTCGGAGTCCCCGAAGCGCGCGATCATCTCGTCGGCGGTCTCGCGCGCGGCGTCGAACCAGCGCTCCTCGAAGCTCGCCTCGTACAACACGAGCAACGCGTCGGTCAGGTAGGCGTAGTCCTCCAGGTAGCCCGGGATGCGAGCCTCGCCCTCCTTCCAGGTGCGCATGAGCGTCCCGTCCGGGCCGCGCAGCTGCGACCAGAGGAACTCGGCTCCCGCGAGCGCGGCGTCGAGGTAGTCGCGGCGGCCGAGCACGGCGCCGACGTCGGCGAGCGCGGCGACCGCGAGCGCGTTCCACGAGCAGATCCGCTTGTCGTCCAGCCCCGGCCACACGCGCCGAGCGCGCGCCTCATACAGCGCCTCGCGGGCCCGCGCCAGCGCCGCCGGGGGCTCGGCATCCGGCTCGGCCGCGACGTGCAGGACGTTGCGGCCCTCGAAGTTGCCGCGCTCGGTGACTCCCCACCAGGCGAGCAGCTCGTCGGCGGAGTCGCCGAGGCCCGCGTCGGCGAGCGCCGCGCGGAGCTCCTGGGCGGTCCAGGTGTAGAAGCGGCCCTCCTCGCCTTCGGAGTCGGCGTCGAGCGCCGAGTAGAAGCCGCCCTCGGGCCCGCGCATCTCACGCAGCATCCAGTCCAGCGTGCGCTCGCAGACCTCGCGCCAGCGCTGGTTGCCGGTCGCCTGCCAGGCGTGCAGGTAGGCGCGGGCGAGCAGCGCGTTGTCGTAGAGCATCTTCTCGAAGTGGGGGATGAGCCAGTTGCGGTCGGTCGCGTAGCGGGCGAACCCGCCGCCGATCTGGTCGTGGATGCCGCCGCGCGCCATCGCGTCGAGCGTCGTCGTCACGAACTCGCGCTCTCCGCGCGCGAGCAGGAACTCGAGCGTCGAGGCGGGCGGGAACTTCGGCGCGGTCCCGAAGCCGCCCCGCTCGCGGTCGGCGAGCGAGAGCAGCGCCTCGGCCGCCTGGTCGAGCTCGGCCGGGGAGGGGTCCTCGGCCGAGGCCTCGATGCGCGCGGATGCGCCGAGCTGCGCGCGGATGCGCTCGCCGGCCGCGGCGATGCGGTCGCGGCGGTTGCGCCAGGACTCCATCACCGCCTCCATGACCATGCGGAAGCTGGGCATGCCGTGCCGCGGCTCGGGCGGGAAGTAGGTGCCGCCGTAGAACGGCGTGCCCTCGGGGTCGAGGAAGACGGTGAGCGGCCAGCCGCCCTGCCCGGTCATCGACTGCACGGCCTCCAGGTAGACCGAGTCGACGTCGGGGCGCTCCTCGCGGTCGACCTTCACGCAGACGAAGTGCTCGTTCATGTAGGCCGCGGTGTCCGGGTCCTCGAACGACTCGCGCTCCATCACGTGGCACCAGTGGCAGGACGAGTAGCCGATCGAGAGCAGGATCGGCCGGTCCTCGGCCCGGGCCCGCGCGAGCGCCTCCTCGCCCCAGGGGTACCAGTCGACCGGGTTGTCCCTGTGCTGGAGGAGGTAGGGGCTCGTCTCTTGGGCCAGGCGGTTGGCCATCCCCTCCGAGGCTACCCCGCCGCGCTCGGGGCTACGCAAAGCGGGGGTTGGAAATCTCACCCGGGCGCCGCGCCCGCCGCGCCATAGCGTCGCCGTGAACGCCCGCGCTCGACCTGCGGCGCGGGGAGAGGAGGAAGCGGCAGATGACGACCACGGCGGCCGACTACGAGGCGATCAAGCGCAAGCAGAGGGGGATCTGGGCGAGCGGCGACTACGCCTCGATCGCGACCCTGATCGTGCCGGTCGCCGAGACCCTGTGCGACGCCGCGGGCCTGCGCGCCGACCAGCGGGTGCTCGACGTCGCCTGCGGTACGGGGAACGCCGCGATCGCGGCGGCGCGGCGCGGCGGGCGCGTGACCGGGCTCGACTACGTGCCGGCGCTGCTCGAGCGGGCCGCCGAGCGGGCGCGCGCGGAGGGGGTGGAGGTCGACTTGGTCGAGGGCGACGCCGAGGCGCTGCCGTTCGCGGACGAGGAGTTCGACGCCGTCGTCTCGGTGGTGGGCGTGATGTTCGCCCCCAACCAGGAGGCCGCGGCGCGCGAGCTCGCGCGGGTCTGCCGGACGGGCGGCACGATCGCGCTGGCGAGCTGGGCGCCGGACGGGTTCGTCGGCGACCTCTTCAAACTGGTCGCGAGCTACCTGCCCCCGCCGCCGAACGTGTCGCCGCCCGCCTTGTGGGGGACGCGCCAGCGGCTCGTCGAGCTCTTCAGCGGCGAGGTGCGCTCGCTCGACACCGAGCCGCGCGTCTTCCGCTTCCAGGCGCCGAGCGCCGCCGCTCTGGCCGACCTGTTCCTCACGCGCTACGGGCCGACGCTGAAGGCGTGGGAGGCGCAGGACGACCGCGGCCGCGAGGCTCTCAGGGAGGACTTCATCGCGCTGATCGCACGCTACGACGACGACGAGCCGGGATCGGTGAGCGTCGCCTCGGACTACCTCGAAGCGGTCGCCGTCCGCTAGGCCGGGGTGACCTTCTTCCAGATCTCGGCGAGCGCGTCCAGCTCCTCGTCGGAGAGGTGATCGAGGAAGTGGCGGCGCACGCCCTCGAGGTGGGCGGGGCGCGCGGCGTCGAGCTTGGCGCGGCCCTTGTCGGTGAGCACCGCGTGCCAGCCGCGGGCGTCCTCGGGGCAGCGGGCGCGCTCGACCAGGCCCTGGCGCTCGAGGCGGTCGACGAGGCGGGTCAGGCCGCTGCGGCTCAGCAGCAGCGCGTTCGCGAGCTCGCCCATCCGCAGGCGGTTCTCGGGCGCGTCGGCGAGCGCGATCAGCACCTCGTAGGAGGTGAGGGGGAGGTTGTGGTCGCGGATCAGCTCCGCGTCCAGGCTCCCGACGAGCTCGCGGTACGCGCGGAGCATGCCGCGCCAGGCGGCGAGCTCCCTGCTATCGAGCTGCGCTGTGCGGGTATCGGCCCGGGTGGACACGTCTCAAGACTACCGGTAAAGAGCGATGTAGTTGCACAATCAATTACTTTGCAAGTATAGTTGAGTGCACAACTACCCCACCCGAGCACGCACCGAAATGAGGTCTCCATCCAGATGAAGCTGAACGGCATCCACCACATCACCGCGATCACCGCCGACGCGCAGCGCAACATCGACTTCTACGCGGGCGTACTCGGGCTGCGCCTGGTGAAGAAGAGCGTCAACCAGGACGAGCCCAGCGTCTACCACCTCTTCTACGCTGACGAGCAGGGCTCGCCGGGCGCCGACATGACCTTCTTCGAGTTCCCGTACGCGGCGCCGGGCCGCCCGGGGGCGGGCATGATCCACCGGATCACCTGGCGCGTCGCGTCGACCGACGCCTTCGGCTTCTGGGAGCGGCGGCTCGCCGAGGCCGGCGTGCAGGCCGAGGCCACGGACGAGTACCTGCGCTTCAGCGACCCCGAGGGCCTCGCGCACGAGTTCGTGGTCGCCGACGTGCCCGACCAGCCGCTGATCGCAGACCACCCGGAGGTCCCGCGCGAGTTCGCGATCCAGGGATTCCACGGGGTGCGCGCGTACGCGTTCGACCCCGAGCGCAGCAAGCGGTTCTTCGAGGAGACCCTGGGCTTCGAGCCGAACGGCGACGGCTGGGAGGTGCGCGGCGCGACCCGCGGCGGCCTCTACGCCTACGACGAGGCGCCCGCCGAGCGCGGCCTGCAGGGCGCGGGCACGGTGCACCACGTCGCCTGGTACTCGGAGACCGAGGATCACGAGCCCTGGCGCGAGCGCATCGCCGCGGCGGGCGCGCGGCCGACGCCGGTGATCGACCGGTTCTGGTTCCGCTCGGTCTACTTCCGCGAGCCCAACGGCATCCTGTTCGAGCTCGCGACTCCCGACCCCGGGTTCGCCGTCGACGAGGACCCCGAGCACCTCGGCGAGAAGCTGATTCTCCCGCCGTTCCTCGAGGACAAGCGCGAGCAGATCGAGGCGATCCTCAAGCCGGTCCGCAACCCGCGGCAGAGCGCCCGCGCGTGAGCGACCTGGTCACCGTCGTCCGCGAGCCCGCGGAGGAGCCGCAGGGCGCGCTCGTGCTGAACCACGGGCGGGGGGCGGACGAGAACGACCTGTTCCCGCTGCTCGAGGAGCTCGATCCCGCCCGGCGCCTGCTCGGGGTGACGACCGGGGCGCCGCTCGTGAACGTCCCGCCGGGCGGGCGCCACTGGTACATCGTCCCGCGGGTCGGCTACCCGGACCCCGACACGTTCCAGGCGAGCTACGCGCTGCTTTGCGAGCGGCTCGACGCGCTGCTCGCCGAGCGGGGGATCGGCTGGGAGCGGACCGTGATCGGCGGCTTCTCCCAGGGCGCGGTCATGTCGTACGCGGTCGCGCTCGGGCCCGGCAGGCCGGCGCCCGCGGGGCTGCTCGCCTTCAGCGGGTTCATCCCGACGGTGCCGGGCTGGGAGCCCGAGCTCGAGGGGCGCGAGGGCACGCGCATCTTCATCCACCACGGCAGCGGCGACCCCGTGATCTCGGTCGAGTTCGCGCGCCGCGCCCGCGAGCTGCTGCGCGCGGGCGGGCTCGAGCCCGAGTACCTGGAGACCGAGGCGGGCCACTGGCTGCCGCCCGAGGCGCTCGCCCCGGCCAAGCGGGTGCTGCTCGAGGCCGTGCCGGCCTGACCGCGAACTCGCGAACACGCGTCCCACGACTTCGCGGTTGAGGCTCCAGGGGAGCCGTAAGTGCGACTTCGCGGGGGGTGGGGCCGTGAGTCGCGGTTAGGACTCAGCCCGCTCAGCCGCGCTCGGATGCGAGCGCGGGCGCGGCCGCGGCGCGCGTGGGCGCGCCGGGGGCGCCGGGCGCGAACGGCAGGCGCCGCGGGATCGCGAGCGCGACGAGGAAGGCGAGCGCGGTGCCGACCGCCGAGAGGATGAAGGCCGTCTCGAAGCCGCTCTCGGCGGGCAGGCCCGTCGCGGCGACGATGTGCCCCGCGACGACCGCCGCGGCGATCTGGCCGCCCAGCGAGCCGCCGATCGTGCGCATGATCGTGTTGATGCCGGTCGCGACGCCGGTGCGCGTGGGATGGACGGCCTGCACGACGAGGTTCGCCATCGAGGCGAACGAGAGGCCGATCCCCGTGCCGATCATGCCGCTCGCGAAGTACACCCAGAAGCGCTCGGCGTGGGCGAACACGAGGAGCACGAACGCCGCCGAGATGATCACGCAGCCGATCAGGAGCGGCAGGCGCGAGCCGAAGCGCCCCGAGAGCGCGCCGGCGAGCGGGCCGCCGACCAGCATCGCGACCGCCGACGGCGCCATGAACAGCCCCGCGCCGATCACGTCCTCGCCGAACCCGAACCCGGTCTGCACGGGGAGCTGGGCGAGCATCGGGATCAGGATGAACGAGCCGAACATCCCGAACCCGATCAGGGCCGCGGTGATGTTCGTGGTCATGACCGCGCGCTCGCGCATCATCGTCATGTCGACCAGCGGCTGGGGCTGGCCGCTCTCGTAGCGCACCCAGATCACGAGCAGGACTGCCGCGAGCGCGAACAGGCCGAGGATCTCCGGCGAGCCCCAGCCCCAGCTGTTCGCCTCGCTCACGCCGACGAGCAGCGCGGTGAGCGCGCCGGCGAGCAGCGCGGCGCCGCCCCAGTCGATGCGGGCGGGGGCCCTGACCGGCGACTCCGGCACCCAGAGGATCACGGCGACGATTGCGAACGCGATGAAGACCGAGGCGAGCCAGAAGATCGCCTCGTAGGAGAGGTTCTCGACGATCACCCCGGAGAGCAGCACGCCCGCGCCGCCGCCGATCCCGAAGATCGCGCTCACGAGCCCGATGCCGGTCGCGACCCGCTCCGGCGGGAACTCGTCGCGGATGATCCCGAACGAGAGCGGGAAGACGGCCGCGGCCATGCCCTGGATCGCGCGGCCCGCGATCAGCACCTCGATCGAGTGGGAGAGCGCGCACACGACCGAGCCCACGCCGAAGATGCACAGCGCGATCACGAGGACCCGCTCCTTGCCGAACATGTCGCCGAGGCGGCCCACGATCGGCGTCGAGACCGACGCGGTCAGCAGAAAGCCGGTCAGGACGAAGGTGACCGTGGTCGTCGAGGTGTGGAGCTCCGCCTGGATCGCGGGCAGCGCCGGCGCCACCATGGTCTGCTGCAGCGCGAAGGCGAGGGTGGCGGTGAGCAGGACCGCGAGCGTCAGCCCGTAGTGCTGGCGAGGCTCGCCGCTCAGCGCGCCCGCTCCCGGAGGCTGGTCGCGGAGGAGGGGCCTCGGGAAGCCAGCCGCTTGCTCTTCGCATCTACCGAGGGCACCGCACCAAACATAGCGGCCTACTTGCGCCCGCAACCGTCCTCGGGTCGCTGGACTGCGTCCGGCCCATATGCGAACATGTGTTCGTGCGCTGGGAGAACCTGACCGTCGGCAACGAGGAGCGGAGGATGCTTCCGGGGATCGGCGATCCGGCGGTGGTGCGCACGTTCGACGCCCCGGAAGCGCTCGACATCCGCTTCTACGAAGTGCGCGCGCGCTCGGCGATCAACGAGGTCCCGAAGCGCTCGCGCATGCCCTTCCGGTTCACGATCAACCCGTACCGCGGGTGCGCGCACGCCTGCACGTACTGCTTCGCGCGCCCGACCCACACCTACCTGGGCTTCGGCGCGGGTCGCGACTTCGAGCGGGAGATCGTCGTCAAGGTCAACACGCCCGAGCTCGTGCGCGCGGAGCTGGCGCGGCCCTCCTGGAAGGGGGACCACGTCGCCTTGGGCACGAACACGGACCCCTACCAGTGGGTCGAGTCGAAGTACGAGCTGCTCCCCGGCGTGTGGGAGGCGATGCGCGACTTCGCGAACCCCTGCTCCGTGCTCACCAAGTCGCCGCTGCTTCTGCGCGACATCGAGCTCTTCAAGCAGATCCGCGAGCGCACGGAGTTCAGCGCGAACCTGTCCGTGCCCACGCTCGACGAGAAGGCCTGGCGGGCGAGCGAGCCGCACACGCCGCACCCGCGCCGGCGGCTGGAGGCGGTCGGCGAGCTCAACCGCAACGGGATCCCGACGGGGATCCTGATCGCCCCGCTCATGCCCGGGATCAACGACGACCCGCGCCAGGTCGAGCGGATCCTCGAGATCGCGGGCGAGATGGGGGCGGTCGGGGTGACCGGCATCGGCCTGCACCTGCGCGGCGAGGTCCGGCAGGTGTTCCTGGACTGGCTGCGCCAGTACCGCCCGGACCTCGTCGAGCGCTACGAGCGCCTGTACGCGCGCGGCGCCTACCTGCCGCGGGATGAGCGCGCCCGCCTCGCGGCGCTCGCGCGCGGCCGCCGCGGCCCGGCGCCGCGCACTGCGCGCGCGGCGCGCGGCATCGGCGCGCGCGCCTCGGGGAACGCCCGCCCAGCCCGGCGTGCGCGCGGCGAGCGACCGGCGCCGGACGGGGAGCGGAGGACCCCCGCGCCCGCGGCCGCTCAGGGCCGGCTGTTCTGAGCCGCGACGGGCCGCGCGCCGGCGTCGGCGCCCGGCTCGGGCATCGACCGGGCGCGCAGCGCGAGGGCGAGCGCGAACGCACCCACCGCCGCGCCGGCCGCGGTCGCGAAGGCCGCCCGGTAGCCGCCGAGCGAGGCGGCCAGCCCCGCCACCGGCGAGCCGACCAGGAAGCCAAGGTCGAAGAAGGCCGTGTAGGAGCCCATCGCAACGCCCCGGCGCTCCTCGCCCACGCGCCGGACGACGATCAGCGCCAGCGAGGGGAACACCAGCGAGACGCCGGCGCCCGCCAGCACCGATGCCACGAGCGCGGTCGCAAGCCCGCCGGAGGCGGCGAGGAGCACGAGGCCCGCGGCCTCGGTGAGCGTCGCCGCCAGCACGCAGGGGATCGGGCCGAAGCGGTCGGGCAGGCCTCCCGCCAGGACCCGGGTGAGCACGACCGCCGCGGCGAACGCGGTGAAGGCGCTCGCGGCGTGGCCCGCGCCGACCGCGTCGAGGTGCAGGACGAGGAACGCCGAGATCGTCGCGTAGCCGATCATCGAGAGCGAGAGCCCGAGGCCCGGCCCGACCGCCTCGCGGGCGATCAGGGTGCGCAGGCCGAGCGCCGCCCGCGGGCGGGCGGTGCGGCGCTCCGGGACCCGGGAGGCGATCGCGGCGCCGAGCAGCGGGGCGGCCGTCGCGCACGCCCAGACCGCCTCGTAGCCCCAGGCGCGCAGCACGAGCTCGCCGATCGGGGCGCCGAAGGCCACGCCGAACCACACGGCCAGCCCGTAGAGGGCGATCAGCCGCCCGTGCCGCGATGGCGGCGAGAGGTCGATGACCCAGGCCGAGCTCGCCGTGTACGCCATGCCCTCGCCCATGCCGACGAAGAGCCGGGCGACGATCAGGCCGGGGACGCCGGCGGGCAGGAAGTGCAGGGCGCCGCCGAGCGCGTTCAGCGAGGCCCCGAGGACGACCGCCCGCCTCCGCCCGCGGCGGTCGGCGAAGTGGCCGGCGAGCGGCCGGCAGGCGATCCCGCTGAGCGCGAACGCGCCCGTGACGATGCCGACCGCGAGCGACCCGGCTCCGAGCGGGCCCTCCACGTAGCGGGGCACCACCGGGAGGGTGACGCCGATGGCGAGCAGGTTGAGCGTGGTGACGGCGAACAGCGCGGCGAAGGCGCCGCGCGCGGGGCCGCGGTCGCGCGAGCCGGCCGTCGCCGCCGGCTGCGCGCTGGCGGGCCGCGGCCGGCTCACCCGCCGTCGCGCAGCGCCGCGCGCTTGATCTTCCCGCTCGCGGTCTTGGGGAGCTCGTCGGCGAAGTCCACGATCCGCGGGTACTTGTAGGGCGCGGTCTGCCGCTTCACGTGCTCCTGGAGCTCGCGCCGCAGCTCGTCGCTGGGCTCGCCGGAGCGCAGGACAACGACCGCGCGCACCACCGAGCCGCGCTCGGGGTCCGGCGCGGCGACCGCGGCCGCCTCGGCGACGGCGGGGTGGGTGAGGAGCGCGGACTCGACCTCGAACGGCCCGATGCGGTAGCCGGAGGAGAGGATCAGGTCGTCGCTGCGGCCCTCGTACCAGTAGAAGCCGTCCTCGTCGCGGCGGACGATGTCGCCGGTCGCCCACCACTCGCCGTCCACGAGCCGCTCGCGCGCGTCCTCGGGGCTCTCGCCCAGGTAATGCGAGAAGAACGTGGGGCAGCTCGAGGCGCGCACCTGAAGCTCGCCGGACGCGCCGTCCTCGGCGGCCACGCGCAGCTCCATGCCGGGGAGCGCACGTCCCATCGAGCCGGGGCGCGGGCCGTCCCCCGGGAGGTTGCCGGTGAGCTGGCCGGTCTCGGTCTGGCCGTAGCCGTCGCTGATCACCAGGCCGGTGGCCTCCTCCCAGGCGTCCATCACCTCGGGGTTGAGCGCCTCGCCGGCCGAGACCATGCGGCGCAGGGAGGGGAGGGGGCGGAGCTGCGCGCGCTTGGCCATCAGGCGGTACTCGGTGGGGGTCTGGCAGAGGACGTTCACGCCCTCGCGCTCGATGATCTCGAGGCGCTGCTCGGGGTCGAACCGGCCCTCGGCGAGCACCGCGACGGCGCCGCAGAGCCAGGGCGCGACGAACACGTTGCGGGCGGACTTCGACCAGCCGGTGGCGGTCGTGCACCAGACGAGCTCGCTGCGCTTGGCGCCGAACCAGTGCTCGGCCTGCACGCGCTGGCCGAGCAGGTAGCGGGTCGTGTGCACGGCCCCGCGTGGCTCGCCGGTGGTGCCCGAGGTGAACACGATCAGCGCCGGGTCCTCGGGGTCGAGATCGACCACCTCCGCGGGCCACTCCTGCGGCAAATCCTCGTCCAGGATGCGCTCGAACTCGCCGAGCAGGAGCGTCGGCACCCCCTCGGGGAGCTCGCCGAGCAGCCGCTCGTCGATCACGCAGAGCCTGGGCTCGGCGGCGCGCACGCGCAGTTCGAGGTCGTGGCGGCGCAGCTGCGTGTTGCAGGGCAGCGCCACAGCGCCCATGCGCCAGCAGGCAAGCAGCGTGAGCACCCACTCGATGCGGTTGCCGACGAGGGTCATGACGACGTCGCCGCGGCGCACGCCACGCGCCCAGAGCGCTCCCGAGACGCCCGCGCTCATCGCGACCAGCTCGCCGAAGTGCCAGTAGCGCCGCGAGCCGTCCTCGGCGAGGGCGAGCAGCGCGCGCTTCGAGGCCGGGAACTGCTCCATCACGTCCTCGATGAAGTTCATGGGCCCCAAGTCTTACGGGTCGGCACCGCGGGAGCGGACGGCGCCCGCGGGCGCCCGGTCAGGGGCGCCAGATCCAGGGCTCGAACCCGGCGCTGCCGTTGTCCGCCGTGAAGAAGAGGGAGCGGCCCACGGGCGTGAACGAGTACGGAAGGGACGAACCGGACGGGTTGAGCTCGAACTTGCGGGTGCCGTTCGGCTTGCCGTCGGTCACCCACAGCTCGTAGTTGTCCGGGGCGCTGGAATCGGTCGCGCTGAAGACGACGCGGCCGGCGAAGCGCGTCGGGTCGCTGAAGTAGATCATCGAGCTGCCCGCCGGGTTGATGTCCCTGACCATCCGGGTTCCCTTGGCCGTGCCGTCGGTGACCCACGGCTCGAACCCGTGGGCTCCGTCGTCGCCCTGGAAGAAGGCCCGCTTGCCGAAGGCGACGAACTGGTACGCCTGGAACGGATCCGGGCCCGTCACCACGTCCTTCACCAGACGCGTCGTCTTGCCGGTCCCGCGGGTGCGCCAGAGCTCGTCGCCGTGCGTGCCGTCGTCGGCCTTGAAGACGAGGAGCTTGCCGACCTTCGTGAGCTCCTCGGGCCCGCCGTCGGCCGGGCCCGGGCCGATGTTCTTGACGAGCTTCGTCCCGCGCTTCGTGCCGTCGGTCCGCCAGAGCTCGTTGCCGCGGCTGTCGGTGCCGCTGAAGTACACGTGCCGGCCCAGGCGTACGGGGGGCACGGCGGATATGACCTCTACCGGGGCGATGCGGCGCGTCCCGCGCTTGGTGCCGTCGGTGCTCCAGAGCTGGCGCACGCCGCCGGAGGACGCGGCGAATATGAGGCGCCCCTTGAGCTTCACGCCGGTGAGCTCGTAGCTCGCGAGCGCGTCCCCCGGCCCGGGGTTGATGTCACGCACGAGCTTCGTCCCGCGCTTGGTCCCGTCCGTGCGCCAGAGCTCGAAGCCGACCGCGTTGCGCTTGCCGACGAAGTACAGGAAGCGCCCGAGCCGCGCGAACCGCACGGGGTCGTAGATGCCGTCGCCGGGCCCCTTGTTGATGTCACGCACGAGCTTCGTCCCGCGCTTGGTCCCGTCCGTGCGCCAGAGCTCCATCCCGTGGGCGCCGTCGTCCGCGGCAAACAGGATGCGCTTGCCCAGACGCGCGAACCCGTGGGGGTTGGAGGGGTCGGAGCCCGGCCTGATCCGCTTGACCAGCCGGGTGCCGGAGGCCTTGCCGTTCGTGCGCCAAAGCTCGGCGTCGATCCCGGAGTCGGCGGCCGCGAACAGCGCGAACTTCCCGACCCCCGCGAAACCCGTCGGCGACGAGCCTTCGCCCGGCGCCGTGTTCAGGTCGGCGATCAGGCGCGGCTTGGCAGCGAGCGCCGACGCGGCGCAGAGGAGCGCGCACGAGAGCGCCAGCGCACAGGCGCGTGCGAATCCCCGAGCGAGTCCCCGACGGCTTCCCATACCCAGTGCGCCGAGGCTAGCGGATGGGGCGTCAGCGGGCGAGCGTCGTCTCGTCGTAGAGCTTGTGCACGGTCACGGCGCCGGGCGGCGCGGCGTCCAGGCACAGCCCGCACAGCACGCACTCGTCCACGTTCTCGCGGACGATCTCCGCCCCCGAGTCCGTGGCCTTGAAGATGTCGACCGGGCAGGCCTCCTCGAGCCTGCGCGCGAGCTCGGGGTCGCGCGCGGCCTCGTCGGTGAGCTCGATGCCGATGAAGACGTCGTCGACGCGCACGCTCACGCCGCCACCCCCAGAAGCTCCTTGACGCGGTCGGGGATCTCGTCGATGCGCTCGACCACGGGGATGCCGGCGGCCTCCAGCCGGGCGATCTTCTCGGTGGCCGAGTCCTCCTTGCCCTCGACGATCGTGCCGGCGTGGCCGAAGCTCATGCCCCGCATCTCCTCGTCGTCCATGAACTTGCCCGCCATGAACGCGACGATCGGCAGGCGCGAGTCGTTGCGCTCGCGCCAGTCGACGAGCTCGGCCTCCATGCGCCCGCCGGGCTCGGTGTAGATCACGATCCCCTCGGTCTGCTCGTCGGCCTCGAACAGCGGCATGAGCTCGGCGTAGGTGGAGCCGATGATCGCGTCGCCGCCGATCGAGATCGCGGTCGAGACGCCCAGGCCCGCGGCCGTGAGCGAGGAGGAGATCTCGGTGGTCATCCCGCCCGAGCGCGACATCACCCCGACGCGCCCCGGCTGGTAGGCCTTGGCGGCGTCCTTGGCGGGGCCGCCGATGCCGCCCATCTTGCAGATGCCCGGGGCGATCAGGCCCAGGCAGTTGGGCCCGATGATGCGCGCCCCGCGCAGATCGGCGAGCTCGACCATCTGGGCCACGTCGCGGCGCGGGATGCGCTCGGTGACGACCACGATCAGCTTGATCCCGTTCTCGATCGCCTCGAAGACCGCGTCCTTGGCGAACGCGGGGGGCACGGTGACGACCGAGCCGTCGATCGGCCCGCCGTGGTTCTCCACCGCCTGCTCGACGGTGTCGAAGACGGGCACGCCGTGGACCTCGCGGCCCTTGCGGCCGGGGGTGACGCCGCCGACCACCTTGGAGCCGTAGTCGAGGCACTCCTTGGTCAGGTTCACGGCCTCGCGGCCGGTGATGCCCTGGACGATGAAGGTGAAGTCCTCGCTGAGCAGGATCGCCATCAGCTCGCCTCCCCGTTCGCGCTCGCGCCCCCGCCCTGGATCTTGGCCACGGCCCGGCCGGCCGCCTCCCACATCGAGACGGAGCGGTCGCAGTACTCGACGCCGTAGCGGTCGAGGATCTTGTAGCCCTCCTCCTCCCAGGCGCCGGGGATGCGGAAGATCGCGATCGTCTCGGCCGGATCCTTGCCGAGCTCGAGGCACGCCTTGATCACGCCGCGCGCGACGATGTCGACCCGGGTGTTGGAGACGATCGACATCATCACCGCGATCTTGTCGACGCCCTCCTTCTTGAGCACCTCCATCGCGAGCCCCTTGGCCTTGGCGACGGAGGGGTTGCCGCCGATCTCGGAGTAGTTGGCGGGCTTGCCTCCCTGGGCGCGGACCGCGTCGGTGAGCGTGAGCGAGCCGCCGCCCGCGCCGATCACGAGGCCGAGGTTGCCGTGGAAGCCGTGGTCCTTGCCCTGGATCACGCCGCGGTGGTCGGCGGCGTCGATCGCCTTCACGTTGCGCTCGAACTCGGAGGGCTCGTACTGCTCGCGCGGGTCGCTCAGGTCGACGCCGAGCTCCTCGAGCGCCTTGCGGTGGCGGAAGACGGCCTCGTTCTCCATCTCCATGTGCGCGTCGAGGGCGACGAAGGAGCCGTCGGAGAGGCGCGCGAGCGGGTTGATCTCCGCGAGCGTCATGTCCCAGTCGCGCTGCAGGCGGGCGAGCCTGGCGAGCACCGCGGTCGCGCGGTTGAGCTCGGAGCCGGTGAGCCCGACGCGCGCAACGACCTCCTTGGCCTGGAAGTCGGAGATCGGCAGGAGGTTCGAGAGGTGGCCGCGGCCCACGTGCTCGGGGTGCTCCTCGGCGACCTGCTCGATGTCGATGCCGCCCATGTCGCTGAACAGCATCATCGGGCGCTTGGCGCGGCCGTCCCAGAGCACCGCGGCGTAGTACTCCTGCTCGACCTCGGCCTTCGGGTCGACGAGCACGCCGACGGGCCGGTGCCCGTTGATCTCGAGATCGAGGATGGCGGCCGCGTGCTCGGCGGCCTCGTCGGGCGTGTCGGCGAACCTCACGCCGCCGGCCTTCATGCGGCCGCCGGTGAGGACCTGGGACTTGATGACGGTCGGGCCGCCGATCCGCTCAGCCGCGGCACGCGCCTCCTCGGGCGTCGTGCAGAACCCGTACTGGGTCACGGGAATCCCGGCGCGTTCGACGATCCGGCGTGATTCGTACTCGTAGAAGCGCATGGTTTCGGCGCGTCTCGCTGGGCGCGCGGCGCGCACCCTATCGCTGTGCGCGCCGGCTTGCTGCACTTTGGCTTATGTCCCGAATCGCGCATAAGTAAGCCGAAAATCGGCACATCGGGGCGCTGCCTCGCGGGGCGGAAGTGCGACAGAATGGGCTCTCGCGAACCGCGGGGGAGTCAAGAGGTGCGACCACCCCGGCGCTGACCTTGGAAGGAGAACTTCTCAATTGAGCGACACGGCAGCCGCTACTGACGTTCCGACGAAGCATCGCGAGCTGATCAGGTGGGTCGAGGAGATCGCGGAGCTCACCAAGCCCGACTCCGTGTACTGGTGCGACGGCTCGGCGGAGGAGTACGACCGCCTCTGCCAGGAGCTCGTCGACGCGGGCACCTTCCGCAGGCTCTCCGAGGCGAAGCGACCCAACTCGTACCTGGCCTGGTCGGACCCGTCGGACGTGGCGCGCGTCGAGGACCGCACGTTCATCTGCTCCGAGCGCGAGGAGGACGCCGGCCCCACGAACAACTGGCGCGCGCCGGATGAGATGCGGGAGGAGCTGCGCGGGCTCTTCGACGGTTCGATGCGCGGGCGCACGATGTACGTGGTGCCGTTCTCGATGGGGCCGCTGGGCTCCGACAAGTCGCACATCGGCGTCCAGCTCACCGACTCGGCGTACGTCGCGGTCTCGATGCGGATCATGACCCGCATGGGCAAGGGCGCGCTCGACGTGCTCGGCGAGGACGGTGAGTTCGTGCCCTGCGTGCACTCCGTGGGCGCCCCGCTCGAGCCCGGCCAGGAGGACTCGCCGTGGCCGACGAACCGCGAGGTCAAGTACATCGTCCACTACCCGGAGACCCGCGAGATCTGGTCGTACGGCTCCGGCTACGGCGGCAACGCGCTGCTCGGCAAGAAGTGCTTCGCGCTGCGCATCGCCTCGGTGATGGCGCGCGACGAGGGCTGGATGGCCGAGCACATGCTGATCCTCAAGCTCACCAGCCCGGAGGGCGAGGTCAAGTACGTGACGGGCGCCTTCCCGTCGGCGTGCGGAAAGACCAACCTGGCGATGCTGATCCCGACGCTCCCCGGCTGGAAGGTCGAGACGATCGGCGACGACATCGCCTGGATGAAGTTCGGCGAGGACGGCCGCCTGTACGCGATCAACCCCGAGGCGGGATTCTTCGGGGTGGCGCCGGGGACCGGCTACCACACGAACCCCAACGCGATGGCGGCGGTCGAGCGCAACACGATCTTCACCAACTGCGCGCTCACCGACGACGGCGACGTGTGGTGGGAGGGCATGACCGAGGAGCCGCCCGCGCACGCGATCGACTGGCACGGCAATGACTGGACGCCCGACTCCGACGAGCCCGCCGCGCACCCGAACGCGCGCTTCACGGTCTCCGCGGCGCAGTCGCCGTCGATCGCGCCGGAGTGGGAGGACCCCAAGGGCGTGCCGATCGACGCCTTCCTCTTCGGCGGCCGCCGCGCGACCGTGGTGCCGCTGGTCCGTGAGGCGTTCGACTGGGAGCACGGCGTGTTCCTCGGGGCGACGATGAGCTCCGAGCAGACCGCCGCGGCGTTCGGCACGGTCGGCCAGCTGCGCTTCGACCCGTTCGCGATGCTGCCGTTCTGCGGCTACAACATGGCCGACTACTTCGGCCACTGGCTGCGGATCGGCGAGCAGGCCGACCCCGAGAAGCTGCCGAAGATCTTCTACGTCAACTGGTTCCGCAAGGGCGCCGACGGCCAGTTCCTCTGGCCGGGGTTCGGCGAGAACAGCCGCGTGCTCGAGTGGATCTTCCGGCGCTGCAACGGGGAGGCCGAGGCGGTCGAGACGCCGATCGGGCTGGTGCCGGCGCCCGGTGAGCTCAACACCGAGGGCCTCGACATCTCCGATGAGGCGCTCACCGAGCTGCTCACGGTCGACGAGGACGCGCTGCGCCAGGAGCTGCCGCAGATCGAGGAGCACCTGGCCCGCTTCGGCGACCGCCTGCCGCAGCAGGTGCGCGCCCAGTTCGAGGCGCTGAAGGCGCGGCTGGGGTAGCGCGAACGCCCGGGGGGCGGCCGCATCGAGCGGCCGCCCCGGGCCCCGTTTGGCCCCCGATGGCGTGGTCGCCTCCACGCCCGCCTGACACAGATGTGACGAGAGTGATACGCGCGGCGGCCGTCTAGCCCGCGAACGCGCCGAGCAGCTTCGGGGCGACCTGCTTCTTGCGGCTCATGACGCCCGGCAGGGGCAGCGAGCCGTTCTCGAGCGGGCGCCCGAAGGCGCGCTCGATCGCGCCGGTCTCGCCGGCGGCAAGCAGGTCGGTCCCCTGGGTGAGGATGTCCGTGACCATGAGCGCCGAGAGCGCGTGCCGGTGCGACTCGCGGTAGCGCTCGAGCGCGGCGCGCAGCTCGTCGGCGCGGTCGAGCAGGCTGACGCCGACGACCTCGATCTGCGCGATCGACATCGTCCCGCCGTTGGCCAGCCGGTATTCCTTGGCGTCGCGAGCGATGATCTCGTCGGCTGGGACGTCGGTCACGTCGGAGCCCGCCTCGAACATCTCGCGGCCGAAGGCCATCGCGTCGATGCCGAGCTCGCGCTCGAGGAACGCGACGACCTCGCGGTCGCGCTCGGTCGCCGTCGGGGAGTTGAGCAGGACCGTGTCGGAGAGCACGGCCCCGAGCAGCATCGTCGCGGCCGGGCGGCTCGGCTCCATGCCGTTCTGGCGGAAGCGCTCGACGACCAGCGTCGCGGTCGAGCCCACCGGGTCGAAGGTCGCGCGCACCGGGATGCGGGTCTCGATCGAGCCGATGTGGTGGTGGTCGAGGATCTCCACGATCTCGGCGTGCTCCACGCCCGGGACGCTCTGGCCCTGCTCGGCGTGGTCGACGAGCAGCACGCGGCGCGGCCGCGGGGCGACGAGGTCAGAGCGGGTGATCAGCCCGATCGGCCTGTCGGACTCGTCGACGGCGACCGCCGCCCGGTAGTGGACGTCCTTGATGTCCTCGGCGATCTCGGTGACCAAATCATCCGGGTCGACCGTGAGCGGGTCGGTGTTGGCGAGCGCCCGGCAGGGGGCGGCGAGGGTGACCATCCGGCTCGAGACGTAGCTGTCGAGGGGGGAGAGGACGACGGTCGTGTTGTGCCGCTTCGCGAGCTCGAGGATCTCCGCGGACGGGCGCGCGCCGTTGGAGAGGATCAGCAGCGCGGCGCCGAGCTCGATCGCCTGGCGCTGGGCGTCGTCGCGGTTGCCGGCGACCACGACGTCGCCCTCGGAGATCTTGCTGTCCGCGTGCTGGGGGTCGATCGAGTGCACCCACACGCGGCCGGCCACGACCTTGTCCTCGCCGCAGAGCAGCTCGCCGTCGAGCACCTCGACGATCTTGGAGACGGCGGTGTGGGCGTCGACGAGGCTCGAGGTGGTGCGCGACTCGCGGATGTAGCGGTGCGCGAGCGCGCGCTCGGTCATCACGCCCACGAGCCTCCCGTCGTCGTCGACGATCGGGACGATGTCGAGGTTCTCGCGCGCCATCGTGAGGCCGACCGAGCGCACCGGCTCGTCGTGGCGCGCCACGGGGAACTGCTCGCGCATCACGTCGCTCACGCGCAGGTGCACGTGGCTCATCAGCTTGGGCGCCTCGCACCCGGCGCGCTCGAGCGCCCACTTGGTCTGCGCGTTCGGCGGGCCGAGGCGCACCGGCACGTACTCGTTCTCGGGGTCGAGCCGGTTCTTGAGCTCCGCGTAGCCGATCGCCGAGGCGACCGAGTCGAGGTCCGGGTTGCGGTGCCCCGTTACGTAGATCCGGCGCCGCTTGGGCAGCTCGTGCGTCTGGGTGATGGGCGGCCGCGCCACGGGCACATGATGACGCCGCAGCCGATGCCGCAATCAACCACCCATACGGTGGTCGCCTCCACGTCCGCTCGGCAGAGATGCAACGAAATCGATATGGCGGGACGCGAGCACGGTGCTGATCTCGCCCGCGAGCCTCGCTGGGTCGTCGCGCACCTGCCCGGTGGTCACCCGCATCGGTGTCAGGCCCGCGGTCACCAGCGCGCGGTCCCTGGCGCGATCGAGCTCGAACGCCACCGTGCCGCCGTGGCTCGCGCGATCGTCCAGTTCGACCACTAGTCCCGCCTCTCGCCAGAGGAAGTCGACCTCGTAGCGCTGCCCGTCGATCAAAAGCACCGTGTTGACCTCCGGGAGCGGGAGCCCGTGCCGGACGCAGAACCGCAGGAACTGATCCTCGGCGCTGGACCGCGTGCGCGATGTCCGCCGGCCCTCGATCCCGACCAGCCTCGCCAGGCGCTGGCGGCCGGCCGCGAACGGGTGGCGCTCGAGGACCTCGGCGATGTCCGCGTCGGTGACCAGGCCGTTGAACTCGGCCTGGCGGAGGATGCGCGGGAGGCCCTCGATCCCGGAGGCGGCGAGGTCGAGGAGCGTGCGCGCGACCGTCGTAGCCGGGACGCCGTCGACGACCTCGATCTCCTCGAGACACACGCGCGCTCGCCGGATGAAGGCCCCGGGCCGCCGGCGCCGCGGGGCCGGAGCGAGCACGCAGACCGTCTCCTTCGGCTCGGGTGTGATCCCGCGGAGCGCGGTCGCCGAGAGCTCGCCCGCGACGCCCTCCGGGCCCACGGAGAGCAGCGCGGCGCTCAGCCGCGCGCGGAACGTCCGGGTGTCGTGGCCGACCGCGTAGACCCCCGGGTACACGTTGCGCAGGCGGCCGTGGTCGCGTCGGTGCTCGATCGCGCGGCGCCCGATGCCGAGTTGCAGCAGCTGCCGGCGGCCGACCACGCCGTGCTGCTCGCCGGCCACGCGCGCGATCGCCTCATCGTCGGGTTCCTCGCCGCGCTCGATGCGCTCGCCCGAGAGCAGCGTGGTCGCGTACGTCGTCGTCATGCCGCGACCTTGACGCGCAAAGCGTCATGCGTGGCGCGCGGCGTGTGACGACTTTCGCCGCAGGCCGTTGCGATTTCGTTACATGTCGGTCAGGCGGGCGTGGGGGCGACCACGCTCCACGGGGCCAAACCGGCCTGGGGTTAGAGGCCGTACGCCTCGCGCAGCTCCGGGTCCTTCGCGGCCAGCATCTCGGCGAGGTCGACCATCACCTTGCACTGCTTCCAGGTGGCGTCGTCCTGCATCTTGCCGTCGATCATGTGGACGCCGCGGCCGTCGGGGATCGCCTCGATCACCTTCTTGGCGAACCTAACCTCCTCGGGGTCCGGTGAGAACACGCGCTTGGCGATGTCGATCTGCACCGGGTGCAGCGACCAGGCGCCGACGCAGCCGAGCAGGAACGCGGCGCGGAACTGGGCCTCGCAGCCCTCGGTGTCGCGGATGTCGCCGTACGGCCCGTAGAACGGCAGGATCCCGGCGGACGTGCAGGCGTCGACCATGCGCGCGATCGAGTAGTGCCACGGGTCCTGCTGCGCGGTCGCGCGCGGCGCCTCGGGGTCCTCCGGGTCGGGATCCTCGATCACCCGGTAGCCGGGGTGGCCGCCGCCGACGCGCGTCGTCTTCATGCGCCGCGACGCGGCGAGGTCGGCGGGCCCGAAGCTCATGCCCTGCATGCGCGGGCTCGCGGTCGCGATCTCCTCGACGTTCACCACCCCGAGCGCCGTCTCGAGGATCGCGTGCACCAGGATCGGCCGGTCGAGCCCCGCCTTCGCCTCGAGCTGGGCGAGCAGGCGGTCGACGTAGTGGATGTCCCAGGCGCCCTCGACCTTCGGGATCATGATGACCTCGAGCTTGTCGCCGATCTCGGTGACGAGCCGCGTGAGGTCGTCGAGGACCCAGGGGCTCTCCAGCGAATTCACCCGCGTCCACAGCGCCGTCTGCCCGAAGTCGACTTCCTTGGCGATGCGGATCAGCCCCTCGCGCGCCGCTTCCTTCTTGTCGACCGGCACCGCGTCCTCGAGGTTGCCGAGCAGGATGTCGGCCTGCTTGGCCATGTCCGGCACCTTCGCCGCCATCTTCTCGTTGGACGGGTCGAAGAAGTGGATCATCCGCGACGGCTTGAACGGGATCTCGAGCACGGGATCCGGCGCGCCGATCGCAAGCGGCTTGGCGAAGTCACGGGGGTTTCTCAAGAGAAGCCTCCTGGTATTGCGGTTCCCTTCCGCCGCGGAACGCTACTGCGCGCGGCGCCCCGGCGGGAACGGTTGGCCCGCCGCCCCGCCGCCCGTCGGCGGACTACCCTGGCCGCGATGGCGACGGTGCGCCCAGCGAGAGCCGACGAGGTGGACGCGGTCCTGCCGATGTACGAGTGGCTGTTCGCGCCGCCCGGCAGCAGGCCGGCGCTCTGGGACCCCGAGCGCGCCCGGGACGCGCTCGCCGAGGCGATCACGGCCGACGGCTGCGAGGTCCTGGTCGCTGACGAGGTTGATGAACTCGTCGGCCTCTGCACCGTCTACCTCGACCTGCACTCGGTGCGCTTCGGCCCGCGCGCCTGGGTCGAGGACCTCGCCGTCCACCCCGAGCGCCGCTCGCAGGGCATCGGCAAGGCGCTGCTGGACGCTGCCAAGGACTGGGCCCGCGTGCGGGGCGCCACGCACCTCGAGCTCGACTCGAGCTTCGCGCGCCAGGACGCCCGCCGCTTCTACGAGCGCGAGCGGCCGAGCTGGAGCTCGCGCAGCTTCGGCTGGCATCTCTAGCCCAGCTCAGATGCGGGTTCCGGCGCCTGCCCAGGGGTATCCTTCGCGCGGCCGCCGGCTCCAGGCCGGCGCCACCGGAAGGGGACCGAACGCGAGACTTTTGAGAGAGGAGTCATGGCCCTAGCCCCCGCGACCGCATACGACCTGACCGACGAGCAGCGGGCCATCATCGAGATGGTCCACGAGTTCGTCGACAACGAGATCATCCCCGTCGCCGAGGAGTACGACGCGGAGGACAAGTTCCCCGAGCCGATCGTCGAGCAGATGAAGGAGCTCGGCCTCTTCGGCGTCACGATCCCCGAGGAGTACGGCGGGATGGGCCTCGACCTCACCACCTACGCGATGATCGTCGAGGAGCTCTCGCGGGGCTGGATCTCGATCTCGGGCGTCGTCAACACCCACTTCATCGGCTCGTACCTGCTGATGAAGTTCGGCACCGAGGAGCAGAAGGAGTACTTCCTGCCCAAGATGGCCACGGGCGAGCTGCGCGCCGCCTTCTCGCTGTCCGAGCCCGAGGCCGGCTCCGACGTGCAGAGCATCAAGACCACGGCGCGCAAGGGCGACGACGGCCGGTGGGAGATCAACGGCCAGAAGATGTGGGTGACCAACGGCCTCGGCTCCGGCGTCGTCTTCGTGCTCGCCAAGACCGACCCCAAGGCCGACCCGCCCTACCGGGGCATGACCTGCTTCATCACCGAGAAGGAGCCCTGGGCGGAGCAGAACACGGGCGACTTCGCGGGCCTCGACATCCCGCCCAAGATCAAGAAGATGGGCTACAAGGGCGTCGAGTCCACCGAGCTCGTCTACAACGGCTACCGCTGCCCGCCGGAGCGCATCCTGGGCGGCGAGGAGGCCGGTCTGGGCCAGGGCTTCAAGCAGATGATGGACGCGCTCGAGGTCGGCCGCGTGAACGTGGCGGCGCGCGGCGTCGGCATCGCCCAGCGCGCGCTCGAGCTCGCGGTGCGCTACGCGCAGGAGCGCAAGACATTCGGCAAACCGATCGCCCAGCACCAGGCGATCCAGTTCAAGCTCGCCGACATGGCCACCAAGGTCGAGGCCGCGCGGCTGCTCACCCGCAAGGCCGCGCGCATGAAGGACGCCGGGCAGCGCTCGGACCTCGAGGCGGGGATGGCGAAGCTGTTCGCCTCGGAGGCCGGCAAGGAGTGCGTCGAGGAGGCTTTCCGCATCCACGGCGGCTACGGCTACTCGAAGGAGTACGAGATCGAGCGCCTCTACCGCGACGCGCCGCTGCTGCTCATCGGCGAGGGCACGTCCGAGATCCAGCGCATGGTCATCGGCAAGAAGGTCCTGGAGCGCAATAGGATCTAACGGACACGCGGGCGACGCATCTCGTTCACGCATAAGTCCCGGGTTCGGGGGAACGGGCTGTCGAGCGCTGGCTGGCTTGTGCCCGTTTCCCAACCACGGAGGTATCCCTACATGTCGAAGAAGCTCCTGTTGCTGCCCGTGCTGCTCCTCAGCGCGCTGCTGCTCGCATCCTGCGGCGGCGATGACGAGAACGGCGGCGACAACGAGGGCGGCGCGGCGCTCAGCACCGAGGCCTACGCCGAGCAGGTGAGCGACGAGATGACCGACTTTGAGCAGGAGTTCCGCGACCTCGGCGCCGCGGCCGCGAACCCGGAGAACGCGGACGAGTACGTCGCGGCGGTCGAGGACATCCAGGACCGGCTCACCGAGACCGCCGAGAACCTCGACGGGATCGAGCCCCCGGAGGAGGCCGCGGACATCCACGCGCGCCTCACGAAGGTCTTCCGCGACCTCGAGGCCGCCTACGGGGAGATCATCGAGGCCGTGCAGAGCGAGAACCGCAAGGAGATCGCGAACGCCGTGGCCAACCTGCAGACGACCACGGAGGCCTTCCAGGCCGAGGTGACGGAGATCGCGACCGAGTCCAAGGACGCCGGCTTCCCGATCGAGCACCTGGCACCGACCTCCGAGTGAGCCGCGGGGCGTAGGATCTCGCCCGTGGCTACGACGAGCGAGATCATCGCCCAGGCGGTGGAGCGCTTCCAGAAGGAGGTCCCGGCGCTCGCCAAGCTCAAGCTCGTGTTCGGGCTTGAGCTGCGGGCCCGCGGCGACACCCAGCTGTTCCGGGTGGAGGTGCCCGGCCCGAAGGTGAGCAAGGGGTACGCCGACGACGAGCGCCTTCACCTCGCGATCGCGCGCTCGCACTTCAACGAGCTCGCGAAGGACGGGAAGCTCAGTCACTGGCGCGACGCGTACGAGCGCGGGCACCTGCGCATCGAGGGCGATCCGAACATCCAGCGCCTGATCGGCCAGGTCATAGAGCGCCACCAGGCGCGCGCGCAGCTGCGCAAGGCGCACTGAGCCCGGCGGCACCGCCCCTGGGCGCGCCCGCGGGGCGCCCGTGGCGCCCGCCTGCGGAAGTGCAGGCGGCGTGGGGGGTAGGGTGCAAGCCAAACCCAGACGCGAGGAGGAGCGATGGCAGACGTGCGCCTTGATCTGGAGACCGTTCGCGAACTGGCGGGACGCCGGGCGCCGGACGGCTTCCTCTCGGTCTACGTGGACGCGGCGTCGGGCAGGGCCAAGGGCCTGCGGGACGCCGCGATCGAGCTCAAGAACCGCCTCGGCGAGCTCGAGCGGAACCTCGCCGAGAACGGCGGCACACGACCGGCCTCGCTGCGCAAGACGATCGCGAGCCTCGAGCCAGACCTCGAGTGGCTCACCGACCCGACCGTGCCCGGCAGGGGCCGCGCGCTGTTCGCGGCCGTGGGCGACGGGGAGCGCCTGCGCTTCACCAGCCAGATGCCGCTTCCCAACCGCGTCGTCTACGAGGAGCACGCCTTCGTCCACCCGCTGCTCGAGCTGCTCGACGAGGGCGAGCCGACCGGCGTCGTGGTCGCCGCCGAGGACGAGGTCGCGATCTACGAGTGGAAGCTCGGCGAGCTCGAGGAGCTCGCCCGGATCGCCGCCGCCGACAGCCTCGAGGCGCCGCACGAGCGCTCGGGGCCGGTGAACGTCATGGGCCAGCGCCGGGCCACCACGCCCGCGCGCGAGCAGCGCCAGGCGCGCGAGCGCGACCGCGCGCTGCAGCTCGTCCGCCGCGGGTGCGCCGACGCCGCGCACCTGGCCGCGGAGCGCGGCTGGGGGCGGGTCGCCGTCAGCGGCGGCGAGCGCCTCACCGATCCCCTCGCCGAGGGGCTCGACGGCAAGGTCGCGGCCGTCGTGCGCGACCGCCGCAACCTGGCGGGCTTCGGCCGGCCGCAGCTCGCCGAGGCGATCACGGAGGTTTTGAGCGCCGACCACCGCGAGCGCGAGGCCCAGCTCCTGCGCGAGATCTCCGACGCGACGCACTCAGGCAAGGGAACGCTCGGCCTCTCGGACGTGCTCGGCGCGCTCAACGACGGGCGCGTCGCGCACCTCGTCTATGACCCGTACGTGCGCTACGTCGGCACGGTGGGGGAGGACGGCCGGCTCTACCCGCCCGGCGAGGCGCCGCCCGGGGGCGGCCCTGCGGCGGAGGAGACGCGGCTGACCGAGCGCCTCGTCGAGCGCGCGCTCGAGACCGACGCGCGCGTCACCCCGGTCGAGGGCGCGGCCGAGCAGCTTCCCGAGGCGCAGGGCATCGGCGCGCTGCTGCGTTGGTAGGGGAGGGCGGCGCGGGGCGGCCGGATCCCGGCGACGGCGCCATCTGGATCACCCGCACGGGTGACGGCCCGCCGGGGCGCCGGCTCGCGGTCAAGGACCTCTTCGACACCGCCGGCGTGCGCACGACGTACGGCTCGGCGATCTTCCGCGAGCACGTGCCCGACCGGACCGCGGCCGCCGTCGAGCGGCTCGAGGCCGCCGGCTGGGTGACTGTGGGCAAAGCCAACCTGCACGAGTTCGCCTACGGCATCACCTCGCACAACCAGCACTTCGGCGACGTCCCGAATCCGCGCTTCCCGGGGCGCATCGCGGGCGGCTCGAGCGGCGGGTGCGGCGCCGCGCTCGCGGCGGGGGAGGCCGACCTCGGCCTCGGCACCGACACCGGCGGCTCGATCCGGATCCCGGCCGCGTGCTGCGAGGTCGTCGGCTTCAAGCCCACCTTTGGGCTCGTGCCGCTCGACGGGTGCTTCCCGCTCGCCCCGAGCTTCGACCACGCCGGGCCGCTCGCGCGCGACGTCACGACCTGTGCCCGCGCGATGCGCGACCTCGTGCCCGGCTTCCGCGAGCGCGAGGTCGCATCGCTCGGGGAGCTCGAGATCGGCGTCGCCTGGCTCGACGACGCGGAGGGGCGGGTGGCGGAGGCCGTAGAGGCCGCCGTCCGCCGCCTGCCCCGGGCCCGGGCGGTCGAGCTGCCGCGGCCCGACGGCGTGCTGCCCGCCTTCCAGCGGGAGGTCGCCGACGTGCACCGCGAGCTGCACGCGGAGCGCGGCGCCGAGTACGGGCGCGCGGTGGGGTACAGGGTGGAGAGCGCGCTCCAGGTGAGCGCCCGGGCCGCGAGCGCGGCCCGGGATGCCCGCGAGGCTTACCGGCGCGCCTTCGAAGAGGCGATGCGCGGCCTCGACGTCGTGGTCACCCCGACGCTGCCCGTCGAGCCCTTCCCGCTGAGCGTGGACGAGCTCGAGGTGCGCGACCGCCTCACCGAGAACACGTTCCCGTTCAACGCGCTCGGGGCGCCCGCGCTCGCCCTGCCCGCGGGGCGGACCCGCGGCGGGCTGCCCGCGTCGCTGCAGGTCGTGGGGCGGCCGGGTGACGATGCGCTCGTGCTCGCGGCGGGCGCGCTGATCGAGCGCGCGCTCGCTGGGTGATGCGCGGGGGCACACGGGGCTTCATACTCCGGCGCCGGGGAGGAGCCGGAACCACAGGAAGGGATAGATGAGCGAGACCGAAACGCACGAGCTGATCACCGACCAGGCGGGCCGCGAGGCGTCCGGCGCCCGGCCCTACGGCCGCTACCTCGAGGAGTTCGAGGTGGGTGCCGTCTACAAGCACTGGCCTGCGAAGACGATCACCGAGGCGGACGACCACCTGTTCTGCCTGCTGACGATGAACCACCACCCCCTGCACATCAACGACGAGTACGCGCGCAACTCGCAGCAGGGGCGCAACGTGGTGGTCGGCCCGCTCGTCTACTCGATCGCGCTGGGCATGTCGGTCGCCGACGTCTCCGGCAAGGCGATCGCGAACCTCGCCACCGAGGAGCTCAGCCACCCGAACCCGGTCTTCCACGGCGACACGCTGTACGCCGAGTCCGAGGTGCTCGAGGTGCGCCCGTCGAAGTCGAAGCCCGACCGCGGCGTGGTGCGCGTCCACACGCGCGTCTACAAGCAGACGGGCGAGCTCGTCGCCGAGTTCAAGCGCGCCGTGCTCGTCCCGCGCAAGAACCCGGGCGGGGCGCAAGAAGAGGCCGGCTAGCCCCGCCGCGGCCCCTTTGTCTGAGCGCGCCCGGCCCGCGCCGCCGCGGGGCGGACCCGTGGGCGGATACGCGGCGCGCCGGGGG
>Ga0207864_1001427_pt1 | contig 26407 bp, 24 predicted proteins | sample HigsolmetaAR202D_FD_184834 | JGI IMG/M metagenome (GOLD analysis project Ga0207864, IMG submission 184834) | Ionic liquid and high solid enriched microbial communities from the Joint BioEnergy Institute, USA - AR20-2-D (SPAdes) (version 2) ... | reverse complement strand
GCTCGGCGGGCGGCGGGCCGTGTCGTGCGCGTCGGACGCGACGTTGTGGACGAGGCCGCGGCGGATGAGCTCGCGCGCGAACCGGTTGGGGGTCCTGCCCGCGTCCTCCGCCAGCGACCCCGCGCTCAGCGAGACCAGGACGCCGCGCCCGATGAGCGCCTCGAGCCTGCCCATGTCGCGGTGGAAGACGGGCGAGCGCTCCGGGTGGGCGAGCAGGATGCGGAACCCGGCCGCCTGCGCGTCGAAGATGATCCCCTCGAGGAACGGCGCCGTGGGCGTGTACGGGCTCTCGACGAGCAGCGTCGTGCTCGCCCCCAGGGTGAGCCCGCGCAGCTCCTGCTCGCTCAGCGCGCCCAGCTCCGTGACGCCGATCTCCGCGCCCGGCGAGACCACCACCGGGATGCGCGCGGCCGCCAACGCGTCGTTGACCTCGCGCACCCGCGCCGCGATCTCGGCGGCGCCCGGCATGAACGCGCCGTTCACGTGCGGGGTCGCGATGATGAGCGAGATCCCATCCTCCGCGGCCGCCCGCGCCATCGCGACGCTGTCCTCGATGCTCGCGGCGCCGTCGTCGATGCCCGGGAGGATGTGACAGTGCAGGTCGATCACGGGCGCCGCAAGGCTAATCCCACGGCGCCCCTAGCGGCGAAGTTCGCTGCGTCGATCCCTACGATGCGCCCGTGAGAACGCCTCGCCCCTTGAAGTCATCCAGCGCCACCGGTGGTTGATCCTGGCCACCCTGGTGGTCTTCGCCGGCGTCACCGCGCTGGTCTCGAAGACGCTCACCGAGATCTACCGCACCGAGGCCTCGCTGCTCGTCTCCGTGAAGGCGGAGGCCCAGTCGTTCGACACCGTGCAGGCGAGCCAGTCGTTCGCGCGCTCCTACTCGCAGATCATCCAGAGCCGCAAACATGGCCGAGCGCGTCGCCGAGCGGCTCGCCGACGGCACCACCGCCGACGATCTGCTCGCGGTCACCTCGTTCGAGCCGCTTAGCGAGACCCAGCTGCTCGTGATCTCCGCCGAGGACCCCAACCCGGTGCGCGCCCAGCAGATCGCCGACACCTACGCGGAGGTCTTCGAGGACTACGCGGACAACGAGCTCGAACCGACGACGCAGGCCTCGGTGACGATCGCAGACGCCGCGCCGCTGCCCAGCTCGCCGGCGCGGCCCAAGCCGACCGTCTACACGATCATCGCCGCGCTGCTCGGCCTCGCGGTCGGCCTCGGCCTCGCCTTCCTGCGTGAGCAGCTCGACAAGCGCATCCGCACCGCCGAGGACGTCGAGCGTGGCTTCGACACGCCGATCCTGGGCCGCATCCCGCCGCGCGGCCGCGGCGAGCAGGGCAGCCAGGCGTTCACGGAGAGCTTCCGCACCCTGCGCACGAACCTGCAGTTCGCGCGCGGCGGCGCCGCGGTGCGATCAGTGGCGGTCACGAGCGGCCGCGCCGGCGAGGGCAAGACGACGGTGGTCGCGGCGCTCGCGAAGGCGGCCGCCGAGGTGGGCACGCGGGTCGTCGCGATCGAGGGCGACATGCGGCTGCCGGGGCTGCAGCGGGAGCTGGTCCCGGACCTCTCCGAGCCGCTCTGGCCGGGGCTCAGCAACTACCTGGTCGAGTCGGCGTCACTCGACGAGATCGTCCACGAGACGCCGATCCCCAACCTCTACGTGGTCCCCGCGGGCCCGCCCCCGCCGAGCCCGTCGAGCCTGCTCGAGGTGCGCCGCGCCTCCAGCCTGATCCCGGAGCTTCTGCGCGAGGTCGACCTGGTGCTGATCGACACGCCGCCGATCGGCGTCGCGGCCGACGCGGCGATCATGGCGACCTGGACCGACGGCGTGCTCGTCACCATCGACCTCACCGCGTCGACCTTCCGCGGCGTCGGCGACGCGCTCCGCCAGATCCAGGCGGTGAACGCGACGCCGCTCGGCTTCGTCATCACCCGCGACCGGTCCGCCTCAGCGAGCGGGTACGGCTACACCGGGTACGGCCAGGCGCCGGCCAACGGGCGCGGGACCGCCGAGGAGAGCCTGCTCGCTGACCCGGCGGGCGACGACCGCTGACCCTTGGCCCGGATCGCGCTGATCCTGCGACCTGATCGGGGCGGTGCCTTCGCGCACGTCGCCGCGCTCGCCACCGACCTCGCCGAGCGCGGCCACGACGTCGCCGTGTTCGGCCCCCTCGACCCGGCCCGCCCGGAGCTCGCCGCGGCGCGGGTCGTCCCGGTGCCGATGATCCGTCCCGTGGACCCGCGCGCCGACGTCCGCACGCTGGCCGCGCTGGCGCGGGCCCTGCGCAAGTTCAAGCCGGACCTGATCCACGCGCACGGCAGCGAGGGCGGCGTGCTGGCGCGCCTTGCGCGGGCCGCTCAGCCCCGCGTCCCGCTCGTCTTCACGCCGCACCTCTACGCGTTCGACAACTACTTCACGTCGGCCGGCCAGCGGCGCCTCTATCGCGCGATCGAGCGCGCCCTGGCGCCCCTCGCGACGCGCGTGATCGCCGTATGCGAGGCCGAGCGGCGCAACGCCGCCTCGGTGGGCCCCGCCTCGCGCGTGCGCGTCGTCCACAACGGCGTCGACCCGGTGCGCACGGACGAGGTCCACCCCGTCGTCGCCGAGCTGCGCGAGGCGCACGGCTTCGTCGCCTGCGCGGTCGCCGAGCTGCGCGACTCGAAGGGGATCGACACGCTGCTGCGGGCGTTCGCGCAGGCGCGCCGCGAAGACCGGACGATCGGGCTCGCGATCGCGGGTGACGGCGCCGAGCGCGCGTCCCTGGAGGCGCTCGCCCGGAGCCTCGAGCTCGGCGACGCGGTTCGCTTCCTCGGCGCGACCCCGGGCCCTGACGCGGTGCTGGCGGGCGCCGACGCGTTCGTGAACGCGGCCTACGCCGAGGCCTTCCCCTACACCGTGATCGAGGCGATGTCCGGCGGCGTGCCGGTGATCGCGACCGACGTCGGCGGCACGGCGGAGGCGATCGGCCGCCGCGGCGAGGCGGGAGTGCTGATCCCGCCCCGCGACGCCGGGGCGCTCACCGGGGCGCTGCTGGAGCTCGCGCGCGACCCGGAGCGCCGCGCCGAGCTGGGCGCGCGGGCCCGCGCCGAGTACGAGCGGCGCTTCACGCGCGAGCGCATGCTGGCGGGGATCCGCGCCGTCTACGCCGAGATCGGCGTGTCCTGAGCGGCGAACCGTCGCCCGCCCTTGTGATCCCTGGCACAATTCCAACCGCGCTCCGGTTCAAGGAATCTGGCGCGGACGACGAATAGAGGGTGTGGCAGCACAGCAAGTCGGGGGAAACGCCCCGCGGCGTCACGGCGAGGCCATGACACGCGAGAGAGAGCGAAACCGAGCATGACGCGGGCCCCCTCCCCTGCGTTCATCGCGTTCGAGGTCGCGGCCCTGGCGGCGGGCCTCGCGCTGACGGCGGCGCTCTCCCCCGGCTCCGACTGGGACCTCCCCCTGCTCGCGATGCTCTTCGTGTTCGCGGTGGTCTCCGACATCCGACGCATCGCCGTCCCCGCCAACCGCGTCTTCGCCTCGGGCAGCTTCCTCGCGATCGTCACCGCGGCGATCCTGCTCGGCGCCGCGCCCGCAGTGATCGTCGGGCTCGGCACGATCGTCGCGAGCTGGCTGGTGGAGCGCTACTCGGCGCCCAGCCTCCTGATCAACCTCGTCGTCTACACGTGGTTCCCGCTGCTCGCCGCGCTCGGCTTCGACGCCGCCCGCGACGCGCTCGACCTCACGCACGAGGAGAGCGGCTTCTACATCGCCGTGCTCGCCACCTTCGTCGGCGCGCTGCTCCTCAACTTCACGATGATCGCGGCGTACACGCGCTACGAGGCCGGCACGCCGGTCAGCGAGGCCTTCCGCGAGGTCCTGATCCCGATCCTCCCCTCGGAGCTCGCGATCGCGCTGCTCGCCGTGGGGATCGCCTTCGCCTACTTCGCGGTCGGGATCGTGACCATCGCGATGTTCGGCGTCGCCCTGCTGATCTTCCAGTACCTGGTCGGCGCGCTGCTCATCTCGCAGGAGCGCGCCAAGGAGATCGAGCGCCGCGCGCACCAGCTCGCGGGCTTCCAGGTCGGGCTGCTCAGCACGCTCATGCGCACCCTCGACCTCCGCGACCGGATGACCGCACGCCACAGCGCCGCGGTGGCCCGCTACGCGCGCGAGCTCGCCGCCCGCGCCGGGATGTCCGAGGAGGAGCAGGAGCTGGCCCACACGGCGGGCCTTCTGCACGACATCGGCAAGTTCGCCCTCCCCGACTCGATCCTCAAGGCGAACACGCCGCTGACCGAGCGCGACTGGGAGCTGATCAAGCGCCATCCCGCCGAGGGGGCGCGGATCGTGGGCGGCATCGACGGCTACGGCCCGGTGAGCGAGATCATCCTCGCCCACCACGAGCGCATGGACGGGCTCGGCTACCCCTACGGGCTCGTCGGCGACGAGATCCCGCCGATCGCCCGGATCGTCGCCGTCGTCGACACGTATGACGTGATGACCGCGCGCGACTCCTACCGCGAGCCGCTCCCGCACGATGAGGCGATCGCGGAGCTGCGCGCGGTCGCGGGCACGCAGCTCGACCCGCGCTTCGTCGAGCTCTTCATCGAGATGCTCGAGGAGGACGGCCTCACCTTCCAGCACGGCAGCGACGCGGACTTCGAGGCCGAGCTCAACCTCGAGGCCCGGATCATCCGGCACGCGGCGGCGCAGGCCGCGAAGCGGCCGCGTTACGCGCAGCTGCCCGTGCCGCGCTGAGGCCCTTCCGCCCCCTCCGGGGAACCACCTGTGATTGGGGCCGGCGCGCGATCACCGCGATCGCGCGCCGGCACGAGAAACCTGCTTCGGCCGTCCTGGCCGATCGCGATCAGCCCTTACGGAAGCCCATCGCCGCACCCCCTTTCCGTGGGTCACGGGAACTCTCCAAGCGTGCGCTCAGCGCTCTCTCAGCCCTTGCGGAAGCCCATTGAGCCGCTCCTTCGCTCGTGGTTGTCAGCGATCCGTCGCAGGCGACGTAACCACAAGCCCCCGGCGTCAAGCCCGGCCCGCGCGCGCGATCGCGCAACTTGCGGAGAAAACGTGCTCGCGCGTAGGGGAACGACCCTAGGAAGGGCGTCCAGCGCGCGCGGCGTCGCGCAGCGTCAGCCCGCGCAGACCCAGGCGGAGGGGCCCGAGTCGGCCCAGATCTGGGCCGCGATCGCGTGCTGCTCGGCGGGCGAGGCCTGGTGCGGCAGCCCCTTGCCGCCGTACGCCTTCCAGGTGGACGGCAGGATCTGGTAGGCGCCGCCCGCGCCGCTGGCCGGGTTGAGCGCCTTGAAGTTGCCGCCCGACTCGCACATCACGATCGCCTCGGGGATCGCCCAGTCGCCGAACCAGCCGGCGACCTGGCGCCGGGCCTCGGCCGCGGAGACGCGCTCGAGCTCCTGCACCTGCTTGGTCCAGCGCCCGATCCGCGAGCGCAGGCTCTCGATCGCGGCGAGCTGCGCCGCGCGGGCCTCCTCGAGCTTCGCGGCCTCGGCGAGGGCGCGGTCGCGGACGCCGGCGATCTCGCTGCGCGCGGCCTCGACGCGCTCGTTGAACGCGTCGGCCTCGGCCTTGGCCGCGTCCACGCGCTCGACCTCGGCGTTGAGGGCAGCCCGCAGTTCCCGCACGCGCTCCACGAGGGCGCGGTCGGCCTCCTGGATGCGCTGGAGGAGGTCCGCCCGCGTCGCGAGGTCGTCGAAGCCCTCGGCGTCGAGCAGCACGTCGATGCCGGCCGGGTCGTTCGACTTGTAGATCGCGACCAGCCGGTCGGCGAGCGCCTTCTGGGCGCGGCGGAAGCGCGCGCGGACCTCGCGCAGCCGGGCGCGCGCCTCGGCGAGCCGCTCGGCCAGCGCGGCCGCGCGCTCGCGGCCCTTCCGAAGCACCTCGGCGAGCTCGCGCTCGCGCGCCGCGGCCTCCTCGGCGCGGGCGCGGGCGGCGGCGGCCGCGTCGGTCGCCCGCTGCACCGCGGCGCCGAGCTCCTCGGCCTCGGCCTTGGCGGACTCGATCTTGGCGTTCAGGCCCTCGATGGACTGCCCCTCGGCACGCGCGATCGGGATCGCGAGCGCGAGGCCCGCGGCGAGCACGATCAGCGCGCGCACGGCAAGCCCAGGCAGGCGCAGGCGACGAGCGCGCAGGTGCCGGCTTGTGTCCTCGAACCTCGGGTCGTCCACTTGCAACAGCCCCACGGAAGAGCGGGCCTCGCGGGCGGGACCGCGATGCTAACAAATCGTTAGCTCTTGCTAATGATTCGCTTGCGAAGGCTACATAAGCTGGGCGACGGATTGCACGCAGCGGCCAGCTGCCAGCTGCCAGCGGCTCGCTCTGCGACCTGACGCACGCGCGAAAGTCCGTAGCCCTTCTGGGCTACGCAGGCCCAGGTCACACCCGCGCACCAGCTCGGCGACAGCTGGCGCCTGGGAGCTAGAAGCTGGTAGCTGGCAGCTACCCCTCTGGCGGCTCGCGCCGACTGATGAGCCAGGCGCCCAGCGCGAGCAGCGCGGCCGCGCCGATTCCGGCGATGCGGATCTGCCTACCGAACTTCCACCAGGCAAGCTGGACGGTGGCGCGGCCGATCCACTCGTAGATTCGCGAGGAGATCATCCCCCATCTGCTTCCCCGTTGCGGGCCGCGCGAATCCTGTGCGCCATGCGGCTCTGCAACGTGAACAGCTCGATGAAGCCCGGGCTCGCGTGCTGCGAGAACTCGCCGCCGGACTCCCCGAAGCCGGCGAGCGACTGGTCGTAGACCGCGTACGGGGACTGGCGGGCGACGACGCGCGCGGTGCCCTTGTAGAGGCGCACGGTGATCTCGCCGGTGACGTAGCGGTTCGCGCTGTCGATGTAGGCGTCGAGGTCCTCGCGCAGCGGGTCGTACCAGAGGCCCGAGTAGCAGAGGTAGGCCCACTTGCGGTCGAGGATGTGCTTGAACTCGTTCTGGTGGACCGTCGAGACGAGCTTCTCGAGGTCCCGGTGCGCTTCGATCAGGATCGCCGCGGCGGGAACCTCGTAGAGGTCGCGGACCTTGAGGCCGACCACGCGGTCCTCGATGTGGTCGACGATCCCGACGCCGTGGCGCGCGCCCGCCTCGGCGGTGCGCTCGAGCAGGTCGACGAGCGGCAGGCGCTCGCCGTTGAGCGCCACCGGACGGCCGGCCTCGAAGGTGATCCGCAGGTCCTCGGGCGCATCGGGCGCGTCCTCGGGGGCGGTGACGAGGTTGAAGACGTCGTCGGGCGGCGGCGCGCTCAAATCCTCGATCGCGCGGCCCTCGGAGGAGCGGCCCCAGAGGTTGTCGTCGATCGAGTACGGGGGCGCCTCGGTCCCGCCCTTCACGGGGATGCCGTGCTCGCGGGCGTAGGCGATCTCCTCCTCGCGGCCCATCTGCCACTCGCGCACGGGGGCGATCACCTTGAGGTCGGGGGCGAGCGTCGCGACCGTGGCCTCCAGGCGCACCTGGTCGTTGCCCTTGCCTGTGCAGCCGTGCGCGATCGTGTCGCAGCCCGTCGCGCGGGCCTGCTCGACAGCGAGCTTGGCGATCAGCGGGCGCCCGAGCGCCGTGAACAGCGGGTAGCCGCCGCCGTAGAGCGCGTTCGCCTTGAGCGCGGGCAGCACGTAGTCCTCGGCGAACTCCTTGCGGGCGTCGACCACGACCGACTCGACCGCGCCCAGATCACGGGCCTTGCCGACGACGACGTCCCAGTCCTCCCCGGGCTGCCCGAGGTCGACGGTGAGCGTGACGATCTCCGCGCCGTACTGCTCCTGGATCCAGCGGAGCATGACTGACGTGTCCAAGCCGCCCGAGTAGAGCAGCAGGACGCGGCCGACCTCAGCGGGGTCGGCCTGGTAGGTGGCGGTACGCGGGAAATCACTAGGCTCGGCCATCGGCCGCGGAAGTGTACGCGGCCCGCGCGAAGTGCGAGAAGATGAGCCCGGAATGCACCGCGCGCTCCGCATCCTCTCGGTCACCCTGATCACCGCGGGGCTGGTCGTCCTCACCGACGTCGGGGCCACGCTCGCCTGGAAGGAGCCGCTCTCGACGCTCTACGGCTGGCTCAAGCAGGACCAGGCGGAGGACGAGCTCAACGCGCTCTCCGACGACTTCCTCGACGAGTACCCGTCCATGCCGATCGACGTGAGCCGGGTGCCCGAGCGGGCGCGCGAGCTGGCCCGCGCGTACAAGCGGAAGGTCAAGCGGGGGCGCGGCATCGGCCGCATCCAGATCGACGAGATCGGCCTCGACATGGTGGTCGTCGAGGGCACCGACACCGCGTCGCTGCAGAAGGGGCCCGGCCACTACACGCGCGCGCCCGACCCCGGCTTCCGCCGCGAGGGCGACGGCTCGGCGTTCCCCGGCGAGGGGCGCACCGTCGGGATAGCCGGCCACCGAACGACCTACCTCGCCCCGTTCCGCAAGCTGGACGAGCTCGAGCGCGGGGACGAGATCGCGCTCGAGATGCCGTATGCGACCTTCCGCTACGAGGTCGTGAAGACCGACGTCGTCTCCCCCACCGACATCGAGGTCGTGCGCAACACCGGCTCCGAGCGCGTCGTGCTCACCGCCTGCCACCCGCTCTACAGCGCGGCCGAGCGCATCGTCGTCACGGGCAGGCTGAGCTCGATCTCGCTCTACGGCCTCGACGAGCTCACCTGGTACGCGCGAGGCCGCGACCGGGCCGAAGCGGTGGGGCCTGGCCGCGCCTAGGGCTGGGCCTCGACCGTCGTCGTCTCCGTCACCGTCTCGGTGACGGTCGTGGTCTGCGCCTCGGTGACCGTCGTCGTCTCCGGGGCCGAGGTCTCGGTCTGGGTCGTCGTCTCGGTCACCGTGCGGGCGCGCTGCGGGCGGTCGTTGCCCGAGTCCGAGTCGTCGCCGCTGGCCACGATCGCGAGCGCGATCCCCAGCCCGACGACGAGCGCGCTCAGGACGATCAGCGCCGCCTTGACGCCGCCGCTCATGCCCTGCCGCTCGGGCGGCTGGCCGTAGGGCGGCTGACCGCCTCCGTAGCCGTAGCCCTGCTGCTGGGTCGCGTAGGGATCGCGGTAGGGCTCCTGCGGCTGCCCGTAGGGCTGCTGGGGCTGGCGCCGCGGGTCGGGCTCCGGGGGCATGTGGCGTGTCGGATCGTCGTGCACGGGCGAACCATAAGCGCTCAGCCCGACGCAAACACCCCCACCCCCAACCCCCGCAACGTTCAGCCCACGTAGTCGAAAAACGAACACCAGGGCTGAACGTCCACGCCCGCCACGGGGACGTTCAGCCGTGGTGTGCGAAAAACGACGACCAGGGCTGAACGTCGGCGCCGGAGCGGCGGCCACCGAGCCAAACCGCCACGTTCAGCCGTAGTAGTCGAATTTCGACGACCAGGGCTGAACGTCGGCGCCCGCCACGGGGACGTTCAGCCGTGGTGTGCGAAAAACGACGACCAGGGCTGAACGTCGCGGCGCCGGGGTGCGTGGCGCCCGTGCGCTACCCCCGGACCGACGCCGCGATGATCTCCAGCGCGCGGTCCACGTCCGCCGCCTCGATGATGAGCGGCGGGAGCAGGCGCAGCATGCCCGGGCCCGGGCAGTTGAGGACGAGCCCGGCCTCCAGGCAGCGGTCGCGCACGGCGGCCGCGTCGATGCCCTCGGCGAGGCTCACGCCGACCATCAGGCCTCGGCCGCGCACGTCAACGATCCCGTCGATCTCGCGCAGGCCGCCCATCAGGCGCTCGCCCAGCTCGCGCACGGAGGCGAGCAGCGCCTCGTCGCTCAACACGTCGAGCGCCGCCAGCGCCGCGGAGGCCTGGATCGGCCCGCCCGCGAAGGTCGAGCCGTGGTCGCCGGGCTCCAGCACGTCGCTCGCCCGCTCGCCCGCGATGATCGCGCCCACCGGCAGGCCACCGCCGAGCGCCTTGGCCGCGGTGATGACGTCGGGCTCCACGCCCACGCCCTGGTACGCCCAGAGGGTTCCCGTCCGCCCCATCCCGGTCTGCACCTCGTCGAAGATGAGCAGCGCCCCGGTCTCGTCGCACACCTGGCGCGCCGCCTCGATCACCTCCGCGGGGATCGGCCAGACCCCAGCCTCGCCCTGGATCAGCTCGAAGAAGACCGCGGCCGTGTTCTCGCTCGCCGCCGCGCGCAGCGCCTCGGCGTCGTCGCGCGGCACGTAGCGGAAGCCGCGCGGCAGCGGCCCGAAACGCTCCTCGTCGGCGAGCTTCGGGGTCGCGGCGAGCGCGCCAAGCGTGCGCCCGTGGAAGTCCGAGTCGAGGCTGATGATCTCCGGCGTCTCCACCCCGCGCCGGTGCGCGTGCTTGCGGGCGATCTTGATCGCGCCCTCGGAGGCCTCCGTGCCCGTGTTCGCGAGGAACACCCGGCCCCCCAGGCTCGACTCGCTGAGCCGCCGGCTCAGGCGCAGCGCGGGCGCGGACAGAAACAGGTTCGAGGAGCCCGCAAACGTCGCCGCCTGCCGCTGGATCGCCTCGACGATCCGCGGGTGGCAGTGCCCGGCGTTGTGAACCGAGAGCCCCGCGAAGAAGTCCAGGTACTCCTTGCCCGACGAGTCCCACAGGCGCGCGCCCTCGCCGCGCACGAACTCGACGCCCGCGCGCAGGTAGGTGCGCATCGCGTAGCGGGCATCGAGCTCCCGCAGCTCGTCGACCGAGAGCCCCTCCGTCATGGCGTGATCTTGGTCCCCACGCCCGCGTCGGTGAACAGCTCCAGCAGCATCGAGTGCGGCCGGCGCCCGTCCACGATCTGCACGGAGTCAACCCCGCCGCGGATCGCCTCCAGGCAGGCTTCCAGCTTCGGCCGCATGCCTCCCGAGACGCTCGGCAGCGCCTCCTCCACCTCGTCCGCCGTCGCCGCCGAGATCAGGGTCGCCGGGTCGTCCGGGTCCTCGAGCCAGCCCGGCACGTCGGTCAGGAAGATCGCCTTGTGCGCGGGCAGCGCCGCCGCGACCTTGCCCGCCGCCGCGTCGGCGTTCACGTTGTAGGAGCGCCCGTCGAGGTCGGAGGCGGCGGCCGCGATCACCGGGATGTAGTCGGCGGCGATGTGGTTGAGCACGCTCACGTCCACCTTGTGGATCTCCCCCACGTCGCCCACCTGGTCGGCGTTCGCCACCGGCCGCACGTCGAACATGCGCCCGTCCTCGCCGGAGAGCCCGACCGCCGGCTGGCCGTGGCGGTTGATGCGGTTGACGATGTCGGAGTTGACCTTGCCGAGCAGCACCATCTTCGCCACCTCGACGGTCTCGGGGTCGGAGACGCGCAGCCCGTCGACGAAGCGCACCTCCATGCCGAGCCGCTCCATGTAGGCGGTGATGTCGGGCCCGCCGCCGTGGACGACGATCGGGTTCATGCCGACGTACTTGAGGAGCACGACGTCGGTGGCGAACGCCTCCTTGAGCTGCTCGTCTCGCATCGCCGCGCCGCCGTACTTGATGACGATCGTGCGTCCGTGGAACTGCTTGATGTAGGGCAGCGCCTCGAGGAGCGTCTCGACCGACGCCACGCCCTCAACTGTCCTGCGCGTGGGGTTCATGTCGTGTACTCGGCGTTGATCCGGATGTACTCGTGGGTGAGGTCTGCGAAGTAGACGTGCGCGCTCGCCGCGCCCCGCCCCAGGCGGATGCCGATCTCGGCCTCGCGCGCGTCCGAGCCGAGCTCCTCGTAGTCGATCGTCGCCGGGCCCGGCTCCGGCATCTCCTCCCCGGCGAGCGCCTGGCCCGCCGCCTGCGCGATCCGCCCCCAGTTGGGGTCGCGCCCGGTGAGCGCGGTCTTCACGAGCGGCGAGTTCGCGATCGCCCGCGCCACCCGCTCCGCCTCCTCGGCGTCGGCGGCCTCGCTCACCCGCACCCGGCCCGTGCGCTCGGTCCCCTCGCCGTCGGCCACGATCTCGAGCGCGAGCTGCAGAAGCACCGCGTCCAGGAGCCCCTCGGGCAGCGGCTTGCCGGACGCACCGGTCGCCTGCAGCACGACGGTGTCGTTGGTGCTCATCTGCCCGTCGACCGTGATCCGCTCGAACGAGCCCGCCACCGCGCGGCGCAGCTCGGCCTCCGGGTCGCCGACGACCGCGTCGGTCTGCACGAAGCAGAGCATCGTCGCGAAGCCCGGCTCGATCATCCCCGCGCCCTTGGCCTGCGCGGAGAGCGTGACCCCGTCCAGGCGCAGCGTCACCCGCTTCGGGAAGCGGTCGGTTGTCATGATCGCCTCGCTGAACTCGACGCCGCCCGCGGGGCTCAGCCGCCCGGACGCCTCCCGCACGCCGCGCAGCACCGCGTCGATGTCGAGCGGCACGCCGATCACGCCGGTCTCCGCGACGGCGACGTTCTCGCCGGCTACGCCCACGGCCTCGGCGGCCGCGTCGCGCATCGCGAGCGCGTCGGCGATGCCCTGCTCGCCCGTCGCCGCGTTCGCGTTGCCGGAGTTCACGACCACCGCGCGGACCGCATCCAGCGCGCAGCGCTCGCGGCAGACCACGACGGGCGCCGCGGCGGCCGCGTTGCGCGTGAGCAGCACGGCCGAGCGCACCCCGGGCTCGTCGCAGACGAGCAGGCCCACGTCGGTCTTGCCGCCGCCCTTGAGGCCGCAGTGCACGCCCGCCGCGCGGAACCCCGGGGCGAGCTGCGCCGGGCTCAGCATCTCGGCGCCGGCGGGCGCCTCGACCCAGCGCGAGCGGAAGAAGTCCTCCACAGCAGGGGCCGCGCCGTCTGTCACCGCCCCCTCCATCGCCTAGAGGAGCCCCTCGGTCTCGCCCAGGCCGAGCATCAGGTTCAGGTTCTGCACCGCCTGCCCGGCCGCGCCCTTCCAGAGGTTGTCGATCGCGGCGAACACGATCGCCTGCTCGCCCCCGTCGGCGAGCACCGGCTGGATCCGGCACACGTTGGTCTCGCGCACGTCGAGCACGGTCGGCGGCGCGTCGGCGAGCTCGATGAACGGCTCGCCCGCGTAGCGCTCCTCGTACAGCGCGCGCAGCTCGTCGGGCTCGACCTTGCGCGACAGCGTCACGTAGCAGCTCGCGAGCAGCCCCTGGTCGAGCGGGAGCAGGTGCGGCACGAACGTCACCGGCCCGCGCGCGCCCATGCCCCGCAGCTCCTGGCGGATCTCGGGCGTGTGGCGGTGGCCGGTGACCTTGTAGGGCTTGAAGTTCTCGCCGACGTTGGAGAAGTGCATCGCCTCCCCCGCGCCGCGGCCCGCGCCCGAGACGCCCGACTTGGCGTCGATCACGACGCCCTCCACGAGGCCCGCCTCGGCGAGCGGCGCCAGCGCGAGCAGCGAGCAGGTCGGGTAGCAGCCCGGGTTCGCGATCAGCTCGGCGGTGCGAACGGCGTCGCGGTTGAGCTCGGTGAGCCCGTAGACGGCGCCCTCGAGCAGCTCCGGCTCGCCGTGCGGGCCGTACCAGCGCTCGTACTCGGGCAGGTCGCGCAGCCGGAAGTCGGCGGAGAGGTCCACCACCTGCGCGCCCAGCCCCCGCAGCTCGGCGACCACCGGCGCGGCGGCGCCGTGCGGGTAGGCGACGATCGCGGCGTCGATCTCGTCGGCCTGGGCCAGGTCGAGCTCGATCAGCTCGAGCGGCACCCGGTGGCGCGGGTAGATGTCGTCGAGCCGCTGGCCGGCCTCGCTGCGCGACGTGACCGCGACGAGCTGCAGGCGCGGGTGGCGCCACACGAGCCGCGCCGCGAGCGCGCCCGCGAACCCGGTCGCGCCGGCGACCAGCACCCGCGCGGCGGGCTCGCCGTCGAGCGGCTGGTTCGCGATCGCCTGGGCGTTGGCCTCACTCACGCAGCGAGCCTCCGATCCCGCCGAGCGCGGCCCGGATCGCCTCGCGGCGCTCCGCCACCTCGGCGTCGGTCAGCGTGCGGTCGGGGGCGCGGAACTCCAGCCGCAGCGCGAGGCTCTTGCGGCCCTCGCCGAGCTGCTCGCCCCGGTAGAGGTCGAAGATCCGCGCCGAGCGCAGGAGCTCGCCGCCCCCCTCGAGCACGGTCTCGCGCACCCGCTCCGCGGGCACGTCGTCGGGCACGACCACGGCGAGGTCCTGGAACACCGCCGGGAAGGTCGCGAGGTCCTCGTAGGTCCCCTCGCCCAGCGGGCTCGCCGCAAAGAGCGGCGCCAGGTCGAGCTCGGCGGCGGCCACGCTGCGGTTCTCGAGGTCCCACTCGGCCGCGACCAGGGGGTGCAGCTCGCCGATCCAGCCGACCGCGCTCCCAGCGATCTCCACGCGCGCGGCGCGGCCCGGGTGCAGGAACGGCTCGCTCCCGGGGGCGAACGCGGGCTCCACCGCGAAGCGCTCGCAGAGCGCCTCGACGACGCCCTTGAGCGCGAAGAAGTCGGCGGGCTGGCCCGCGCCGCGCCACGAGCCGGGCACGAGCTCGCCCACGGCGAGCAGGCCGAGGCGCAGCGGCTCGAAGGCCGGCGGGCCCATGCGCCCGGGGAACGCGCCGGCGGCCACGCCGCCCTCGGCGGGCGCCCGCTGCGGCAGGTACACGCGTCCGGTCTCGAACAGCGCGACCGAGTCGATGTCGCGCGCGGTGTTGTGCTGCGCCGCGTCGAGCAGCCCGCCCAGCAGCGTCGTGCGCATCACCGAGTGCTCCTCGCCGAGCGGGTTGGCGATGCGGATCACCCGGCGCCGCTCGTCGTCTGCGGGCAGGCGCAGCTTGTCGGCCACCGAGGGCGAGCCGAAGCCCCAGGTGATCGCCTGGTTGAAGCCGAGCGCGGCGGCCTCGTCCTCGGCGAGCCGGCGCAGGCGCTGCTCGCGCACCAGCCCGCCGCGCTCGCCGTGCGCGGGCAGCGTGCGGGGCAGCCGGTCGAGGCCGTAGAGGCGGCCGACCTCCTCGATCAGGTCGATCTCGCGCGTCACGTCGTAGTGGCGCTCGGGCGTGACCGTGACCCGCAGGTCGTCTGAACCCTCCGGCTCCACCTCGAAGCCGAGCCGGCGCAGGCTCTCGGCGGCCTCGTCGCGCGGGATCTCCACGCCCAGGATCCGCGGCACGCGCGCGCCGCGCAGCGTGAGCCTGTGGGGCTCGGGGATCTCGGCGGCGACGTCGATCGTGCCCGGCGCGAGCTTCGCGTCGGCCAGCTCGACCAGCAGCCGCGAGGCGACGCGCTGCGCGCGCATGGTGAGCTCCGGGTGGAGCTGCTTCTCGAAGCGCGAGGAGGCCTCGGAGCGCAGCCCGAGCATGCTCGAGGTGCGCAGGATATTGACCCCGTTCCAGGTGGCGGCCTCGAGCAGCACCCGCGTGGTGCCGTCGGAGACCTCGGAGACCTGGCCGCCCATGATTCCCGCGATCGCGCTCGGCTGCTCGCGGTCGGCGACCACGACCGACTCGGAGTCCAGCGTGCGCTCGACGTCGTCGAGGGTCTTCATCCGCTCCCCGTCGCGGGCGCGGCGGACGATGACGGCGCCGCCGGGCACGCGGTCGAGGTCGAAGGCGTGCAGCGGCTGCCCGATGAGCAGCATCACGTAGTTGGTGATGTCGACGACGTTCGAGATCGGCCGCTGGCCCGCGGCCATGAGCCGCGCCTTCAGCCACAGCGGCGAGGGGCCCATGCGGACCTCGGTGAAGGCTCGCGCCGTGAAGCGCGGGCAGAGCTCGGGCACCTCGACGGTCACCGAGGCGAGCTCGTGCACGTCGGTCGGGCCGGTCGGCTCGGCGTCCTGCTCCCACGGCGGCGGGGCGAGCGGCGCGCCCGTGATCGCGTGCACCTCGCGGGCCACGCCCCAGACGCCCAGGCAGTCCGGGCGGTTCGGGTTGAGGTCGAGCTCGAGCACCTCGTCGGAGATCGAGACGACCTCGGCGAGCGGCGTGCCCGGCTCGGGGCCCGCGCCGTCGGTGCCGAGCACGGCGATCCCGTCGGCGTCGTCGCCGATCTCCATCTCGGCCTCGGACAGGATCATCCCGTTCGACTCGATCCCGCGCAGCTTCGCCTTGCCGAGCTTCTGGCCACCGGGCATCACCGCGCCCGGCAGGGCGACCATCACGGTCTGGCCCGCCGCCACGTTCGGGGCGCCGCAGACGATCGTGCGCTCGCCGTCGCCCGTGTCCACCTGGCAGACGCGCAGGCGGTCGGCGTTCGGGTGCTGCTCGGCGCTCAGCACGCGACCGATCACGAAGCCGTCGGGCGAGGGCGCGCCGAAGCGGGAGACGCGCTCGACCTCGAGCGCGCGCATCGAGAGCAGCTCGGCGACCTCCTCGGCGCTCAGGCCGGGATCGCAGTACTCGCGCAACCAGGAGAACGGGACCTTCACGGCATCACCTCATCCATCAGAACTGCTCCAGGAAGCGCACGTCGTTCTCGTAGAAGATCCGCAGGTCGGGCAGGCCGTGCTTGAGGAAGGCGATGCGCTCGATCCCCATGCCGAAGGCGAAGCCCTGGATGCGCTCCGGGTCGTAGCGGCCGTCGCGCACGAATCCGAAGACGTTCGGGTCCACCATGCCCGCGCCCAGGATCTCGATCCAGCCGGTGCCCTTGCAGACGCCGTCGCGCGAGCCGTCCGGCAGCTTGCCCGTGCCGTTGCAGCGGAAGCACGAGACGTCGACCTGCACGCTGGGCTCGGTGAACGGGAAGAAGTCGGGCTTGAGCCGCGTCTCGCGCTCCGGGCCGAACAGGGCGCGAGCCACCTCCTGCAGCGTGCCGGCCAGGTCGGCGAGCGTCACGTCCTCGCCCACCGCGAGCCCCTCGACCTGCGAGAACATCGGCAGGTGCGTGGCGTCCATCGTGTCGCGCCGGTAGACGGTGCCGGGCACGATCACGAACAGCGGCGGCTCGGAGACCTCCATCGCGCGCACCTGGTTCGGCGAGGTGTGGGTGCGCAGCAGCACGTCGCGCGGCCCCGGCGGCAGGCCCTCCTCGTTGCGCACGCCGTCGGGCAGGCTCTGCGGGTCGATGTAGAAGGTGTCCTGCAGCATCCGCGCCGGGTGCCCGGGCGGGTGGTTGAGCGCGGTGAAGTTGTAGAAGTCGTGCTCGACCTCGGGCCCGTCGAGGACGCGGTAGCCGAGGCCGGCGAAGATGTCCTCGATCTCGCGCCGCGTCTGCGTGATCAGGTGCAGGTGCCCCGTGCGCACCGGGCGCGTGCCCGGTAGCGTCACGTCGACGCGGTCGGCCTCCAGCCTCCGCTGGAGCTCCGCCGCGGCGAGCGCCTCGTGGCTGCACTCGAGCGCCTCCTCGAGCGCCCCGCGCACCCGGTTCGCCTCCTTGCCCACGGGCCCCCGCTCCTCGGGCGGCAGCGAGCCGATCCCGCGCAGGATCCCCGTGAGCTCCGACTTGCGGCCGAGGTACTTGACCCGCAGCTCTTCGAGCGCGGCGGTGTCGGCGGCGGCTGAGATCGCCGCCGTCGCCTCGGCCTCCAGCTCCTTGATCCGTGCCAGCGTGCTCATCAGTCCCCTCTTTCGGCGGTCGCCGAATTTATCCGCTCCAGCGCGATCGCCGCCGCCGCGCCGACGTTGAGCGAATCCACTCCTGCGCGCAGCGGGATCGTCCAGCGCACGTCGCAGGCCCGCGCGACCTCCTCCGGGAGCCCCTCGCGTTCCGCCCCCAGGCACAGCGCCACGGGCGGCTCGAGGGGCGCCGGCGGCTCTCCCCCGCGCGCGACGAGCGCGACGCGCGGCGCGGGCGTCTCCTCGATCCCGGCGCGCACCGGGCGCACCGAGAACACCGAGCCCATGCTGGCCCGCACCGCCTTGGGGCCGTAGGGGTCCGCGCAGCCCGGCCCCAGGGCGAGCGTCGCGCCGGCGAGCGCGTGGGCCGAGCGCGCGATCGTGCCGACGTTGCCGGGGTCGCCCACGCCGTGCAAGTAGACGCACACCGGCCCGGCGGGCGGCTGCGGCTCTGGGATCGGCCAGACGGCGATCACGCGCGTGCCCGAGCCCAGCGTCGAGGCCCGGGCGAGCAGCCCGGGCTCGACCTCCTCGCCGTCGAGGCCGGAGCCCGCGGCGACGAGGACGAACCGCGGCTTCGCGCCCGCAGCGAGGCCCGCCTCCAGCAGGTCCTCGCCCTCGGTCACGAACAGGCGCTCGCGCTCGCGGTGCTTGCGCTGCTGCAGGGCCCGTACCAGCTTGAGCTTCTCGTTGTCCTTGCTCGTGATCACCTGCGTTGCGTCCGTCCGCTTTCTCCCAACAAAAAGGGCGCCTCGCTGGGCGCCCGGTCGGATTCGCTCGGCGGTCTGGGATCGGTCAGGCCGCCGCGGCCTCCCGGGCTACCTCCGCGAATCGGCGAAACGCCTCGGCATCGCGCACGGCGATGTCCGCGAGCATCTTGCGGTTGACCTCGACGCCGGCCTTCTTGAGGCCGTGCATGAGCTCCGAGTAGCTCAGGCCCTCGCGCCGGGCGGCGGCGTTGATGCGCACGATCCAAAGACGCCGGAAGTCGCGCTTGCGGCGCTTGCGGTCGCGGAAGGCGTAGTTGCCCGACCGCATGACCTGCTCGTTCGCGAAGCGGTACGAGGAGTGCTTGCGGCCGTAGTAGCCCTTGGCCGCGTCCAGCGTCTTCTTGCGCCGCCGCTTGCGGGCGACGGCGTTGGTTGCGCGCGGCACTTAGCCTCGCCCTCCCAGCAGGCCGCGGACGCGCTTCGAGTCCTGCGGCGAGATCTCCGAGGGGTTCGCCATCCGGCGCTTGCGCTTCGGCGACTTCTTCTCGAGGATGTGGCTCGAGTAGGCGCGCCGGCCGCGCAGCTTGCCCTTGGCGGTCTTGCGGAACCGCTTCTTGGCGCCGGAATGTGTCTTCATCTTGGGCATGCGGCGCCTTATTAGAGCAGACGCGCGGACGTAACTGCGGCGACGCGGCGAAAACCGCATCGCCAAGCCCCGCCGAGCGCGCGATTCCGCTGCAATACGCGACGTTTTCGCACGCTCGGCGCGGGCCGGGCGGCGGGCCCTCACGCACGACGCGCCCGCCACCCGGTCCCCGGGCCTAGCCGGCCTTCTGGAGGTTCAGGCGACTCACGCTGGAACCGCCGCAGCCGAAGGACTCGCCGAAATCGATGCTTCCGTCGTTGTCGGAGTCCTTCCAGCCCCCGACCGCGATCATGACGCGCGGCTCGATGTCGTCCGGGTCAGGCGTGGTCGCGAGCGAGGTCTGGCGCAGGAACACCCTGGAGACGGCCTGCTTCTTGCTCACGCCCTTGTTGTTGAACTGGTTCGGCGTCGAGAGCGCCTTCACCCTGATGTCGGCGTCGTCGTCGAACACCTCCCTCACGTCGAGCTGGCCGCACGTGCCGTTGTCCTGCACGTGGGAGGTGATCTCGCTGTTCGGGACGAGCTGCTTGGGCTTCTTGCCGAACGCGCGCTTCAGGTCGAACTTCCCGGTGTTGCCGACGGAGAGGCCGCTGTCCTTGTCCCACGCGACGAGGACGAAGAAGTACTCCTTGGCCTTCTGCGTCACGTGCGAGCGGACGGTGACCGGGGTCCTGCTCACCTTCGGTGCACCGGGCTTCAGCTTGGTCTTGGCGATCTGGTAGCCGGACATCGACCAGCAGCCAGACGCCGCGAGCGCAACCAGCCCCGCGAGTGCCACGGCCGCCACTGGGCGCCAGTACCTCATTTTCGTTCCCTCCTCGGTCCCCCTAGGGTTACACGGACGAGACGGGAAACTCCCTGACGAGCCGCTGCGAGCGTAACCCGCCCGCGGGGAGCGGGTCAACCCCCGGTCACCGGTTCCGGCTGCCGAGCCCGAACCCCCGCCGACCGCGCGATTCCGTTGCACGCGCGGCGCGGCGATGCGGCGGTTCGGCTGACGCGGCGGTTCAGGGCACGAGCGAGCGCAGGCGCTCGGCCCGGACCGGCGAGAGGTCCACCTTGCCGCGCACCCGGAACGAGGTCAGGGTGAAGCCCGTGCATTCGTAGGCGTCGTCGCTTGTGGCCGGGTCCTCTGGGATCCCGTCGCCGTCGTCGAGCCACGCGCCGCTGTAGAAGGCGCCGACGAACCCGCCGCCCGGCGCCTTGCGGCCGACCTTGACGGGCAGCTGCGCCTCGACGAACTTGCGGCCCGCGCGCCCTGAGCGCGGCCACGACGAGCCCGATCTTCTTCCCCACGGGGAGTCCCCTTCCGTTGCGGACGAGAGCGGGCAGCGTAACCCACGCGGGGGATGCCCGGCGTTGCGGTGGCGCTCAGCCGCCGCGCTTGCCGTTGCCGCCGGAGGTCTCGGCGGCTTCCTTGCGCTCACGCAGAAGCTCCTTGGACGGCGCGAGCAGCATGTGCATGTTGCGGCCCTCCTGGAGCGGCGCCTGCTCGATCACGGCCATCCCGTCGAGGTCCTCGAAGAGGCGCTCGAGCAGCGCCCGGCCGCGCTCGGGGTGCGACTGCTCGCGGCCGCGGAACATGATCGTCACCTTGACCTTGTCGCCGTTGCGCAGGAAGCGCTCGACGTGCCCCTTCTTCGTGGAGTAGTCGTGGTCGGCGATCTTCGGCCGCAGCTTGATCTCGCGGACGTTGATCTGCTGCTGGTGCTTGCGGGCGGCCTTGGCCTTCTGCTCCTGCTCGTACTTGTACTTCGAGTAGTCGAGCAGGCGGGCGACGGGCGGCCGCGAGTTGGGCGCCACCTCGACCAGGTCGAGGTCCCGCTCCTGCGCCATCCGCAGCGCGGTCTGGGTGTCGACGACGCCGATCTGCTTGCCGTCCTCGTCGATCAGGCGAACCTCACGAACGCCGATGCGTTCGTTGATCCGGGTCTGATCCCGTTCCGGCATGCGCCGGTCAAAACGCTTCGGAACCGGCACTAGTGGATGCGGGCGCCTAGCTTCAAGCCGGCTGCTTCTCGGGGGAACGGAGTGGGCCTTGCATGCGTGATGGGCACGGGAGCGATCAGCTGCGCTCTGTGGTCTGGGTGCCCTTCATTCGGATCTCAGTATAGAGCCGCTCGACGAGCTCGGCGAGCGAATGTTCGCCGAGGTCGCCTTCGGCGTGCGAGCGGACCGACACCTTGCCCGACTCGAGCTCGCGGTCGCCGAGGATCACCATGTACGGGAGCTTGGCCAGCTCGGCGTCGCGGATCTTGCGCCCGACCGACTCGGTGCGGTCGTCGGTGCGCACGCGCAGGCCGGCGTCGGCGAGCTCCGCGGCCACCTGCCGGGCGCGCTCGTTGTGGCGGTCGGCGACGGGGAGGACGGCGATCTGCACGGGCGCGAGCCAGGTCGGGAAGCGCCCGCCGTAGTGCTCGATCAGGATGCCGGCGAAGCGCTCCATCGAGCCCAGGAGCGCGCGGTGGATCATCACCGGCCGGTGCTCGGCGTTGTCCTCGCCCTGGTAGGTGAGGTCGAAGCGCTCGGGCATGAAGAAGTCGAGCTGGCAGGTGCCGAGCTGCCAGGAGCGGCCGAGCGCGTCGGTCACGTGGAAGTCGATCTTGGGGCCGTAGAAGGCGCCGTCGCCCGGGTTGACCTGGAACTCGCGCCCCTGGCCCTCGAGCGCGTCGGCGAGCGCCCTCTCGGCGCGCTCCCACTGCTCGGCGGTGCCGATCGACTTCTCGGGCCGCGTCGAGAGCTCGACGCGCACGTCGGTGAAGCCGAAGCGCGCGTACAGCTCGTCGATCGCCTCGCAGATCGAGTTGACCTCCTCGGGCACCTGGTCGAAGGTGCAGTAGACGTGCGCGTCGTCCTGGGTGAACGAGCGCACCCGCAGCAGGCCGTGCATGACGCCCTCGCGCTCGTGGCGGAAGACCGCGCCGTACTCGGCGAGGCGCAGCGGCAGGTCGCGGTAGGAGCGCGGCTCGGACGCGAAGACGAGGCAGGCTCCCGGGCAGTTCATCGGCCGCAGCGCGAACTCCCGGTCCCCGACCTCGCTGAAGTACATGTTCTCGCGGTAGTTGTCGTAGTGGCCCGAGCGGTGCCACAGCTCCACGTCCATGACCTGCGGCGTGCGGATCTCCTGGTAGCCGCGCTTGCGGAGCTGCTCGTCGACCTCGCCCTGGATCAGGCGGAAGAGCGTCGTGCCGTTCGGCAGCCAGAACGGCATGCCCGGCGACTCCGGCCGCAGGCGGAAGAGCCCGAGCTCGGGGCCCAGCTTGCGGTGGTCGCGCGCCCGCGCCTCCTCCATGCGCCGCTCGTGCTCGGCCAAATCCTCCTTCGAGAGGAAGGCCGTGCCGTAGATGCGGGTGAGCATCTGGCGGTTCTCGTCGCCGCGCCAGTACGCGCCCGCGACCGAGTTCAGCTTGAACGCCTTGATGCGCTTGGTCGAGGGGCCGTGCGGGCCCAGGCACAGGTCGGTGAAGGGCCCGTTGCGGTAGAGCGAGACGGTCTTCACGCCCTGCTCGCGGACCAAGTCCTCGATCAGCTCGACCTTGTAGGGCTGGTCTTCGGCGCGGAAGCGCTCGAGCGCCTCCTCGACCGGGACGTCCGTGCGCTCGAAGGCCTCGTCGGCGGCGATGTGCTCCGCCATGACCTTCTCGATGCGCTCGAAGTCGTCCTCGTTGGGCCGGTAGCCGTCCGGGAACTCGAAGTCGTAGTAGAAGCCGTCCTCGATCGCCGGGCCGATCGAGACCTTGGTGCCCGGGTAGAGCTCGAGCACCGCCGTGGCGAGCACGTGCGCCGCGTCGTGGCGGATCAGGGGCAGCGCGTCGGGGTCGCGCTCGGTGACGATCTCGATCTCGGCGCCGTCGGGAAGCGGCCGCGCCAGGTCGCGCAGCTCGCCGTTCACGCGGATCGCGAGCGCCGCGCGCGCGAGCCCCGGCCCGATCGCCGCGGCCGCGTCGTTGCCGGTCGCGCCCTCCTCGAGCTTGAGCTCCTTGCCGTCGGGAAGCTTTACGGTGATCTCCGCCACGGGCGAGGATGCTAGTGGCGTCGCGCGCGGGTTGAGCGCCGGCGCCGGCCCCGGCGCCGGCGCACCGAGCGCCCCCGGCCGCCCCGCCACCCGAGTGAGGCGGATTTGTTCGACATAGGCGTACATATCCGCCTCACGTCGGGGGGTGAGGCGGATCCGTGCGGCATAGGCGTACGAATCCGCCTCAGCGCGCGGGGTCTGCGCGCTGCCCGTCGGCGATGAACGGGCACGGCGGCTCGGGCGCGGGCCGCGGGGCGTCCACACGGTAGAGCGTGTAGAGCTCGGTCCGCCGCGCCTCGGTGAGGCCGTCGAACGGCGGCTTGGGCTCGGCGCCGCCCGTGTGCAGCACGACGTAGGCGATCCCCGCGGGCGGGTCGGCCGCGCCGTGCTGCTCGGGCCAGAGCGCCTGCGCGCAGACGCGCCCGTCGCGAAGCTCCCAGAGGAAGAGGTCGGCGCCGTGCTCGCCACTCATCACGTCGGGGCTCGCGACGACGAGCGTCGAGTCGCCGTCCTCCCCGTTGCGGCCGAGCTCGCCGCGCTCGCGCATCTCGATCAGCGCGGGCGACCAGCGGTCGGGGCCCACGGGCCCGTTCGCGAGCGCGAGCAGGCTGCAGCCGGCGGCGCCCACGAGATACGCCGCCGCGAGCGCGGGCAGCGCGCGTGCGCGCACCCCCCGCAGCCTGGACCAGGCGCGCAGCGGGGGCGTGTCGGCGAGCAGGGCGCGCGTCGCGATCAGCGCGACCAGGGGCGCGGCGATCGCGATCGCCTTGGCGCCCTGGTAGATCGTCCCGGCGACCAGCGGATAGACGTAGAGCACGAGGCAGGCGCCCAGCGCGGCGAGCAGGGCCCGCTCGCCACGGCGCACGCACCGGGTGAGCCCGTAGGCGAGCGCGGCGAGGCCGACGAGCGACCCGAGCCAGTAGGCGGGCGCCGGTACGGCGCCTTCGCCGGGGTCGAGGCGGAAGTCGCCGGAAGGCCAGATGCCGAGCGCCTCGAGCGGCGAGATCGCGTCGAAGAGGTTGCCGCGGCCCGCGCCCGCGGGATTGAAGGTCTCGAAGCTCGCGAAGTTGACGAGCCGCCCCGCCTCGGGCGCCGCGGCCAGCGCGAGGGCGCCGAGCGCGACCAGCGTCGGCGGCACCACCTTGCGGATCGAACGGCGCCGCACGGTCTCGCGCCCGACCAGGGCGTTCGCGATCCGCCGGCCGCGCGAGCGCAGGATCACCCACCCCTCCCACGCGCCCCAGAGCGCCGCCGTCCCGGCGAGCCAGGCGACGCCCGGGAAGCTGTAGCTGTAGAGCGAGCCGACGGCGAGCGCGGCCAGCGGCACGGGGCAGGCAAGCCGCCAGCGCGCGGCGGGCAGCTCGCCCCCGAGGCGGCCCGCCGAGAGCTCCTGCAGGGCGACCGCGAAGGCCAGCACGAAGAGCGCCTGCATGACCTCCTTGAACGCCCCCTGGATCAGGTAGGAGGCGGAGAGGTAGGCGAACGCGGTGAGCAGCGCCACGGCGATCCGCCGCCCGCGCGGCAGCCTGCCGAGCAGCGGAAGCGGCGCGAGCGCGGCGGCGACGGCGGTCGCGAGCGCGAGCCCGCCGAAGCCGTGCACGAAGCTCACGCCCAGCTCGCCCAGGCCCGCCACCAGCGCGTGCGGGCCGAGCGGGTAGCCCTCCTCGATCAGCCGCTCCACCCCGCCCGACGCGATCCGGTCGGTAGCGAACAGGTGCTGCGACATGTCCGGGTTCAGGCCCGTGCCGAGGATCCCCCAGCGCAGCTCGACGAGGAACGGGACCGAGGCCAGGGCCAGCGCGCCCAGGCCGGCGAGCAGGCCGGTGACCGTCTCCTCGTCGGGCTCGGGGTCGCGCACCCAGAGCTCGTGGGCCCCGTAGGCGAGCGCCGCGCCCAGCAGGGCGAGCGTCGCCGCCGGGTGGATGAGGTTCGCCGCGCCCCAGCCCGCGCCGCAGAGCACGGCGAGGCCGACGGCCGGCGCGAGCCAGCTCCACTCCCGCCGCCCGCAGGCGCGGAAGACGAGGGAGCCTGTCGCGGCTGCGGCCCCGATCAGGACGGCGAACGAGAGATAGGTTCCCGGCACGGCCCGCGAGCATAAGCGGGCCGGAAGATGAGCCGCGCGGTCCGGGGCCCGCGCGGCCCCCGCTCACGACTAGGTGAGCAGGATCACGAGGATGATGATGAGGATCAGGGCTCCGATTCCGATGTACATGCCTCGGCCTTTCGTACTTGGCGTTGGGCAGCCGGGTACCCCGACCCCCGAGCCCTAATCCACCACGCATAGCGTGGTCGCCTCTACGCGCGCCGAAGCGAGATGTCACGAAAGGCTCACGGCGCGCGCCCTACGTGAGCGGCTCGCGCGGCGCCCGCTCGTCGCTCACCCCGGCGAGCCAGCGGCAGGCGGCCCGGACGACGAGCAGCACGAACGCGGCGGTGCCCCAGCCGGCGACGGCGTAGAACGGGAACCCCGCGCCCCAGCGCGACTCCTCGGGGCTCATGAGCGCGAGCCCGAGCGCCGCGACCGTCGCCGCCGAGACCAAAAACAAAAGCCACCCGGCGACCACGGCGATGCCCGCGAACAGCCCGCTGAGCATCGCATCGAAAGCGGTGGGCGCCCTCCCGTGATCCATTGCGACGTCGGAGCTTAGGCGGGCAGGCGCCATCGATGCAAGCCGCCCGGCCCCCAGCAGGCGCTCGAATCCCAGGCGCCGTGTCAATCCCCGGGCCTGGGCCTGCGTTTCGCACGCGGCGGGGCGCCCGTTGACCATACATCGGCTGCCGATATATAGTCGCGGGCGTGACCGAGCAGACGCTGTTCATCCTCGCGAGCCTGCTCGACGGCCCCAAGCACGGGTACGCGATCGCGCAGGAGGCCCGGGAGCTGTCGGGCGAGCGGATGAGGCTCACCGCCGGGACGCTCTACGGCGCGCTGGAGCGCCTCACCGATGAGGGGCTGGTCGAGCCCGATCGCGAGGAGGTCGTCAACGGCCGCCGCCGGCGCTACTTCCGGCTCACGGGCGCGGGCGCCGCTGCGATCGAGGCCGAGACGCAGCGCCTCCGCGCCACGGCCGAAGCGGTCGAGGCCCGCCTCGGCCGCCCGCGAACCGCATGAGGGACCGGATCCTGAAGCTCTGCCTCTACGCCTACCCGCCCGCGCGGCGGCGCCGGGACCGCGAGCTGCTTCTCGACCTGGCCGGCGAGCTCGCGGCGGACCACGGCGCCTGGCGCGAGGCGCTTGGCCTGGTCGCGGGCGGCGTCCGCGCGCGCTGGGAGGACCGGGGCTGGCGCCCGCTCGGGCGCGGCAACGGCATCCAACCACGCGCTCGGGCGACTGATCGTCAATCTGGTGCTCTACCCCGCCGTCGTCTTCGTGGCGTTCGTCGCGCTCAGCGTGGTCGACGACCTGACCGGCGGCCCGCCCTGGCAGGGGGCCGAGCCGCGGACGATCGCCTTCGCGACCTTCTTCGCCTCCTACTTCACCCTCCCGGTGCTCCTCTTCGCGCTGCTCGCGATCGAGCTGGGCGTGCGGCGAGCGGAGTCCTTCACGCAGCCGCGCGCGGCCATGCGGACCTGCTTCGCCCTGGTAGGCCTGCTGTTCGGCCTCTGGCTCGGGTCGTCCGAGGGTCCGGCGCTCGCGTCCGGAGCGATGATGGCGCTCGCCGGCCTCGCGTACGGC
>Ga0207864_1001418_pt1 | contig 26487 bp, 27 predicted proteins | sample HigsolmetaAR202D_FD_184834 | JGI IMG/M metagenome (GOLD analysis project Ga0207864, IMG submission 184834) | Ionic liquid and high solid enriched microbial communities from the Joint BioEnergy Institute, USA - AR20-2-D (SPAdes) (version 2) ... | reverse complement strand
CAGGCGCGCGAGTTCCTCGCCACGGTGACCGAGCGGCTCGCGCGCTTCCGGGCCGAGCGCGGCCGCCCCGGCCTGCTCGTCTTCGCCGCCGACACCGAGCTCTTCGGGCACTGGTGGTGGGAGGGCCCGCACTGGCTCGCCGAGGTCGTGCGGGGCGCCGAGGACGCGGGCGTCGAGCTCGTCACGCTCCCCGAGGCGCTCGCGCGCTTCCCGGCCGAGGAGCGCCCGCTGCGCCGCGCGAGCTGGGGGGAGCACAAGGACCTCTCCACCTGGGACTCGCCCGAGGTCGCGGACCTGGCCTGGGGCGCGCGCCGGCTCGAGCTGCGCCTGCTGGCCCGGCTGGCCGTGCGCGACGTCGAGCCCGCCCGCGCCGAGCGCGCGGTCCGCGAGCTGCTCGCGGTCCAGGCGAGCGACTGGGCCTTCCTGGACAAGCGCCGGCAGGCTGGCGACTATCCGTTCCGGCGCGTGACGAACCACGCCGAGGCCCTGTTCGAATCCCTAGACTCACCCCACCCGCCGGGACCCCGCCTGCGCAACCTCGCGCCCGACCTATCGCTCGCCCCGCTACTGGCCACCTGACACCCCGAAGACGTTGAGCCGCGTTCTCGTTCTGTCCTGGGAGTACCCGCCCCTCATCGAGGGCGGCCTCGCGCGCCACGTGCGCAAGCTCTCCGAGGGGCTCGTCGAGCAGGGCGTGGACGTGCACGTGCTCACGCGCGGCGGCGAGGAGTCGCCCGCCGAGGAGGTGGCCGGGGGCGTGCGCATCCACCGGGTGATCGAGCCCAAGCGGCCCACCGACCTCGGCGAGTTCGTCGCCTGGGTCGAGCGCATGAACGCCGACATGCTCGCCGCCGGGGTCGAGCTCGGCGACCGCTTCGACTTCGACCTTGTCCACGGGCACGACTGGCTCGTGGCGATGGCGTGCGACCACCTCGCGCGCCGCTTCGACTGCCCGCTCGTGATCACGATCCACGCGACCGAGCACGGCCGCCACCAGGGCTGGGTCGACAAGCACCCGCAGTCCTACATCCACGGGGTCGAGCGCTGGATCACCAACCGCGCCGACCGGGTGATCGCCTGCTCGTACTACATGCGCGAGCAGATCGCAGACATCTTCGGGGTGGAGGAGGGCCGCGTGAGCGTGATCCCCAACGGGATCGACCCCGCGGACCTCCAGCCGCACGACGAGGAGGGGCTGCGCGAGCTGCGCGCAAGGTTCGCCCAGCCCCACGAGAAGCTCGTGCTGCTCGTCGGCCGCCTCGTCTACGAGAAGGGCTTCCAGCTCGCGCTCGAGGCGATGCCCGAGGTGATCACGGGCGCGCCCGGCACCCGCTTTCTGGTCGCGGGCTCCGGCACGCACGAGGAGGAGCTCAAGCGCCAGGCCCAGGACCTGGGGCTGATGGAGCACGGCACGTTCCTGGGCTGGATCGGCGACGACGTGCTGCACTCGCTCTACCGGATCGCGGACTTGTGCGTGGTGCCGTCGATCTACGAGCCGTTCGGCCTCGTCGCGCTCGAGGCGATGGCGTCGAGCTGCCCGTGCATCGTCGCCGACACCGGCGGCCTGCGCGAGGTCGTGCCCGACGAGGGCGCGGGCTTGCGCTTCCGCCCGCGCGACCCCGACGCGCTCGCCGAGGTCGCCCTGCGGGTGCTGCGCGACGAGGAGCTCGGCAAGCGCATGATCGCCGAGGGCCTCGAGCACATCCGCAGCTTCGACTGGGCGGACGTCGCCGCCGACACCGCGGCCCTCTACGAAGAGGTCATCGCGGTCGCGGACGAGAAGCGGCTCTCGCTGTAGGCGCTCCCCCGGTCGGGCTTTCCGGTCCTGGGACCGAGAAGCCCCGATCACCGAGCCTCGAGGAGGTCCGTGACGGCCTCCTCGAAGACGCGCGTGTGCGCGTCCACGTCGTCCTCGGTCGTGAAGGGCGACATCAGCGCCATGTTGTGGAAAGGCGTGAGCATCACCCCGCGGTTGAGCGCGTGGAGGTGCAGGTAGCGCTCGAGCTCGGGGTCGGCGGCGGCGTGCGCCTCGGTGCCGTTGCGCGCGGGCTCGGGCTCGAAGCGGTACTCGGCGCGGGCGCCGAGCTGCGTCACGTTCCAGGGCAGCCCGTGGCGCGCGATCACGTCCTCGACGCCCTCGCGGAAGCGGGTCGCGAGCGGGATCATGCGCTCGTAGGCCTCCTCGGTGAGCACGTGCTCGAGCGTCGCACGCACGGCGGCGAGCGAGAGCGCGTTGCCGGCGAGCGTGCCGCCCACGCCGCCGGTGTCCTCGTAGTCGGCGTCGGGGCGGGCGAGCGCGCGCTCGGCGAGCTCCGCGGTCAGGCCCAGCGCCCCGCACGGCACGCCGCTGCCGATCGCCTTGCCGATCGTGAGCATGTCGGGCTCGAGCCCCCACGCGCGCGTGCAGCCGCCGATCCCCGCCGAGAAGGTGTGGGTCTCGTCGATGATCAGCAGGGTCCCGTGCTCGCGGGTGAGCGCGCGCAGCGCCTCGTGGTAGCCGGGGTCGGGGAGGATGATCCCCATGTTCGTCATCGCGGGCTCGGCGAGCACGCAGGCGACGTCGCCCGGCGCGAGCGCGCGCTCGAGCGCCTCGACGTCGTTGAACTCGATCGCGCGCGTGGTCTGGGCCGGGTCGACCGCCGGGCCCACGTTGCCCTCGCGCGAGCGCGTGCCGCCGCCGGGCGCGGCCACGGCGAAGGCCTCGTCCACCGAGCCGTGGTAGCAATAGCTGTAAACCAGCACGTAGGGGCGCCCGGTGACCTCGCGCGCGATGCGCAGCGCGTGGCGGTTCGCGTCGGTCGCGGTGAGCGTGAAGGTCCAGCGCTCGAGCCCGAAGCGCCGGGTGAGCTCCTCGCCCGCCCAGGCGGCGTTCTCGGTGGGCAGCATCGTGGTGATGCCGCGCTCGAGCTGGGCGGCGACCGCCTCGCGCACCGGCGCGGGGCCGTGGCCCGGCATGGCGCCGGTGTCGCCGAGGGCGAAGTCGATGTAGGAGCGGCCGTCGACGTCGGTGATGCGGGCCCCGCTCGCGCGCTCGCAGTAGACGGGGAAGCCCCCCGCCCAGCGCATCATCCACGGCATCGGCACGCCGCCGAACAGCGAGCGCAGGGAGCGCTCGTGCAGCTCGCGGGACCGGGGGTGGTCGAGCTCGAAGCGCTCGAGCTCGGTCTGCAGGAGCTGTGCGAGGCGGTCCCTGTCGATGGTCATCGCGGCGGCTTCAGCGTGGTCGGTGCGTCCGGATCCGGCTCCACCGGATCCGGCCAGCGAAGTGTCTTCGGTGCCTCCCGCATCCGCAAGATCCGAGCCGGCACACCTCCGACCACCGCGTTGGCCGGAACGTCGCGCGTGACCACCGCGTTCGTCCCGACCACCGAGTTGTCGCCGACGGCGACGCCGCGCAGAAAACAGGCGCCGTAACCCACCCACACGTTGGAGCCGATGCGCACGTCGCGCTTGTAGATCCCCTGCGCGCGGATCGGGCGCTCGACCTCGACGACGCCGTGGTCGAAGTCGATGAACATCGCCCGGTCGGCGATCACGCACTCCGCCCCGATGCGGACGTGCTGGTAGGCGGAGATCGTGCACTCCTGGCCCAGCACGGTCTTGGGCCCGATCTCGACCACGCCCTCGTGGCAGCGGATCTTCGTGCCGTCGCCGATCCACGAGAAGCGCCCGAAGCGCACCTTCGCCTCGCGCCCGATCTGCAGCTTCACGCCGCGGCCGAAGAACACGGGGCCGTCGGTCTCCCAGCGCCAGCCCGCGGGCGTGAGGAAGCGCCGCCACAGATAGCGCCACAGCAGGACCGCGTACTTCGGGCGCAGCATCCCGTTGCGGTACGCGAAGGCGGCGAAGCGGGTGAACCTGGTCACGGTGGCGGCAATTTAAACTCGGGCGCCCGTGACCGAGCCCCCCACCAAGCAAGCCGGCACGCTGGCCGAACGGCTGGTCGCCGGTGACCGGCGGGCGCTCGCCCGGGGCATCAGCCTCGTCGAGAACCGCGACCCGCAGGGGGACGAACTCGTCGCCGAGCTGTTCGCGCGCACCGGCAGGGCGCGCATCATCGGCCTCACCGGCCCGCCCGGGGTCGGCAAGAGCACGCTGATCGGCGCGCTCACCAAGGAGCTGCGCGCCGCCGGCCGGACCGTCGGGGTGCTGTCGGTCGACCCCTCGAGCCCGTTCACGCGCGGCGCCGTCCTCGGCGACCGCATCCGGCTGTCCGAGCACTTCCTCGACGAGGGCGTGTTCATCCGCTCGATGGCCTCCCGCGGCGCGCTCGGCGGGCTCGCCGAGGCGGCGCTGCAGGCGGCGCTCCTCATGGACGCCTCGGGGAAGGACGACGTCCTGGTCGAGACGGTCGGCGTGGGCCAGGGCGAGATCGACATCGTCGATCACGCCGACACGGTGATCCTCGCGCTCATGCCGGGCTCGGGCGACTCGATCCAGGCGCTCAAGGCGGGCGTGATGGAGATCCCCGACATCATCGTCGTCAACAAGGCCGACCACCCGCTCGCCGACACGATGGTGCGCGAGGTCCGCACGGTGCTCGGCCTCGGCCCGCAGGGCTCCTGGAAGGTGCCGGTGGTGCGCACCGAGGCCTCGCAGGGGCGCGGCATCCCCGAGCTGCTCGCCAAGATCGACGAGCACCAGGCCCACATCAAGGCCGAGGGCTCCCTGGAGCAGCGGCGCGCGCGCAACCTGAAGGCCGAGGTGCTGGAGATCGCCGCGAGCCGCATCCGCCGGGAGCTCGACGAGCGCGCCGAGCGGGACCCGCGGTGGGCGGAGCTGCTGGAGAGCGTCGCGCGCCGGGAGACCGACCCGGCGACCGCGGCGCGCAAACTGCTAGAAACGCTCCACGATGGCTGACCAGACGGAGACTTCGGAAGTCACGGGCGGCGTGCCCACCGCCGAGGCCGACGTGCCGCCGCCAACCGTCGAGGAGATGGCGGCCTGGAAGGGCTACCGCCTCGACGAGATGAACGGCAGCGGCGTGGGCAAGGTCGAGGGCGTCTACGTGGACGAGCCCGGCGGCCAGCCCGTCTGGCTGCTCGCCCGGATGGGCCGCTTCGGCCACTACACGCTCGTGCCCGCGCGCGACGCGGTGGCCGGCGCGAAGCACGTGTGGGTGCCCTACGCCCGTGAGCTGATCCGCAAGGCGCCGCGGATCGAGCCCGGCTCGATGCTTACCTGCAAGCGCGAGCGCGAGCTGCTCGAGCACTACGGGGTGGGTTCGCCGGAGGCGGGGCGCGGCGCCGAGCTCGCCGAGCGGCCCGAGGACGCGGTCACCGCGCGCCCCGCGTAGCCGCTGGGTGGGCGCGCGGGCGGCCCCGTCGCCGCCCGCGCTGACGCTCGCTCAGGCCGCCAGCCTGCGGTCGCGCGCCGGGATGAGCGACCAGCTGTCGGAGAACGCGAGCGCCTCCGCGAAACTTCGCGCCTTCGGCGAGAGCTCACGCGGAGCCCCGTCGATGCGGCTCCGGCGGATGGGGACCACCACCTGGTCCCGATCCAGCTCCTCGCGCACGGCGACCAATTCCTCCCACCGGGTTCTGTTGCGGTGATCGCTGCCCATGGACCTCTCCTGTCACCGGGGGTACGGCAGTTCGGCGCGAGTGTAAGCGCGCCCGTCGGACGTAAGCCCGGGACGATAGTGACAAATGCCGCAAACTGGGCGATTCTCGTGCCCGCTCACATGCCGAGGCAGCGCGCGATCACCATCTGCTGGACCTCGTCGGTCCCCTCGCCGATGGTGAGGATCTTGGCGTCGCGGTAGAAGCGGCACACCGGGTACTCCTCGATGTAGCCGTAGCCGCCGTGGATCTGCACGGCCTCCTCGCAGGCGCGCACGGCGAGCCGGCCGGTGATCAGCTTCGCCTGGGCCGCGGTCAGCGTGAACGGCTTCCCGGAGTCCTTCTCGAGCGCGGCGCGGTAGGTGAGCAGGCGCGCGGCCTCGAGCTGCGCGGAGATGTCGGCGATCTTCATCTGGATCGCCTGGAAGCGGGAGATCGGCCCCCCGAACGCCTGGCGCTCCTTGGCGTAGGCGAGCGCCTCGTCGAGCGCGCCCTGCGCGAGGCCGACCGCCATCGCCGAGACGCCGATCCGCCCGCCGTCGAGGACGTGCAGGAACTGCTTGAAGCCCTCGCCGCGGCGGCCGAGCAGGTTCGACTCGGGCACGCGGCAGTCGGTGAAGGTGAGCGGCCGGGTGTCGGACGCGTGCCAGCCCATCTTGCGGTAGGGCTCACCCGGCTCGTAGCCCGGGGTCCCGTTGGGGACGATGATGTTCGAGATCTCGCGGTCTGGGCCCGAGCCGCCGGTGACCGCGGTGATCGTCACGCAGCCCGAGATCCGGGTGCCGGCGTTCGTGATGAACTGCTTGGCGCCGTTGATCACCCACTCGCCGTCCTCGAGGCGCGCGGTGGTGCGCGTGGCGCCCGCGTCGGAGCCGGCCTCGGGCTCGGTGAGGCCGAACGCGGCGAGCCTGCGCCCTGAGCAGAGGTCGGGCAGCCACTCCTCCTTCTGCTCGTCGGTGCCCCACAGGTAGATCGGCTGCGTGCCGAGCGAGGTGTGCGCCGCGACGGTGATCGCGAGCGAGCTGTCCACCCGCGCCAGCTCCTCGACCGCGAGCACGTAGGAGAGCGTGTCGGCTCCGCCGCCCCCGTACTCCTCCGGGTAGGGGATCCCCATCAGGCCCAGCTCGCCGAGCTTGGCGACGAGGTCGTAGGGGAACGACTTGGTGCGATCCAGCTCGGCGGCGACCGGCGCCACCTCGGTGCGCGCGAACTCGCGCACGGTCTCGCGGAGCAGCCGCTGCTCGTCTGTGAGCGCGAAGTCCACCGCGGCGGATCTTAGGTCGCGCCCCCGCTCAGCCGTGGCAGATCGCGAACGAGCGCGCCTGGGCCGCCCTGGGCGAGAGGTTGTCGATCTCGGTCACCCAGCTCGTCCGCTGGGGCGCGGGATAGGCCGACGCGACGAGCGCGGCCCTGCCGTAGCGGATCGCGTGGCGCACCCCGCCGCCGACGATCGACTTGCCCGCGGGGCAGGGCACCGTGCGGTGCCGGCGGGCGCGCTTGGGCGCCCGGTAGCGGCGGCCGACGTAGGCGAGCCCGCGCACCGGCGCGCAGATCGCGACCACGGTGACCGCGCGGCGCCTCGAGTCCATGTTGTCCACCACGACGCGCCAGCCGTCGTCGGGGCGCCCGCCGCGGTCGCTGGAGTCGAACGGGAAGCTCGCGACCAGCCGCTGGCTGCGCTCCGGCCCGGTGAGCAGCGCGCCCCCCGCCAGCACGTGGCGCCGTCCGCGGCACCGTGCCGACGTCACGGTGCGCCGGTGCGGGGGCGTACCCGTGCGGCTCCGCGGATAGGAGGTCTTCAGGTTCGAGGCGCAGACCGTGGTCTCGTAGGCCGCGAGGTCGGTGGAGGAGGGGAACCGGTTGTCGGCGATCTGCCACGTCGAGTCGGGGCCGGCCTGGGAGGGGACCTGGTCGGCGGTGAAGATCGCGACGTGGTGCGCGTCGCCGAGCGGGAACGAGCTCGGCGGCATCGTCGTGTCGGCGGAGTCCAGGACCGCAGCGTCGATCCCGGCGAGCCGCTCCGCGCCGACGCACGGGGAGTAGGTCCTCTGCTCGCGGCGGATCTCGGCGCCCCAGTTCGTGATCGTCGCCGTGTGCCTGAGCTCCGGTTGGCCGCCGGCGAGCGCCTGGCCGGGCGCCGCCGCGAGGCAGGCGCACGCGAACGCGAAAGCTGCGAGGAGCGATGCAGGGGGCCGCATTCAGGCAGCCTAGGTCGCGGCCGACGGGCCGCAAGGGGGAGGATCTGACCGGTCGGGCGGCGCTAGGCGGCCTTCGCCTGCGCCTTCGCGCCCGGCCCGGGCACGGCGTAGGCGTCGCGCACCTCGAGCTGCGCGCCGCAGCGCTCGCAGATCCGCCGGTCGTTCACGCGCCCGCCACACTCCTTGTGGAGGATCAGCACCGGCGGCCCCTCGGGCCCGGCCAGGTACTTGTCGCCCCAGCCGATGAGCGCGACCAGCACGGGCCAGAGGTCGAGGCCCTTCTCGGTCAGGAAGTACTCGTAGCGCGCCGGGCGCTCCTGGTAGGTGCGGCGCTCGAGGATGCCCTCGTCGAGGAGGCGCTGCAGGCGGTTGGAGAGCACGTTGCGCGCGACGCCGAGCGACCTCTGGATGTCGTCGAAGCGCCGGTTGCCCATCAGCACGTCGCGGATCACCAGCAGCGTCCAGCGCTCGCCGATCAGCTCGAGCGTGCGAGCGATGGAGCAGTTGAGGTCGTATTCGCGGCGGAGCACTTTGTGTGATGTTCGCACACTGGGTTGCTTGGAGCAACTTATGATGGTAGCCTCGGTTTCGTCAAGCAACTGACGTGGAGGCACCATCCATGGCAACCCCAACCCTCATCCGCTCCGCCCGCGCCCGCTCGCGGCGCGCGGCCCGCTCCGTACGGCACGCGCCGGCGCGCGCGGTGAGCCTGCCGCCGGTGCGCGTCGAGCTCACCGTCGACGAGATCCTCGACGACCTCGCCTACCCGGCGCGGGCCCCGAGGTCGCGGTGAGCGACGCCGCCACCCGGGCGGCGCTCGCGTTCGCCGAGCGCGCGCCGGAGGCGACGCGGACCCGCACCATCACCTGGCAGGACCCGCTCGCCTCGGCGGCGCAGGCCGCGGGCAAGACCGGGCTCGAGTACATGCGGGCGATCGCGGCCGGCGAGATCCCGCCGCCGCCGATCGCGGTCACCCTGCGGATGTCCCTGGTCGCGATCGAGGAGGGCCGGGTGACGTTCGAGGGCGCGCCCGGCGAGGAGCACTTCAACCCGATCGGGACCGTGCACGGCGGCTACGTCGCCACGCTGCTCGACTCCGCGATGGGCTGCGCGGTGCACACCACGCTGCCGGCGGGCGTGGGCTACACGACGCTCACGCTCGAGGTCAAGTACGTGCGCGCGATCGGGCTCGACGCCGGCCCGCTCACCTGCGCCGCCGAGGTCGTGCACGCCGGCCGCAGGCAGGCGACCGCGGAGGGCAGGGTGACCGGTCCCGACGGGCGGCTCTACGCCCACGGGACGACGACGTGCATGATCCTGAGGCCGGCGAGCTAGCCGGCGAGCTCGCGCGCGAGGTCGACCAGGAGGCGGACGCCGTAGCCGGTCGCGCCCGAGCCCACGTAGGGACGGCCGACGTCCCAGGAGGTGCCCGCGATGTCGAGGTGCACCCAGGGCTTGCCCTCCACGAACTCCTCGAGGAAGGAGCCGGCGTAGATCGTGCCCGCCTTGCGCTTGGCGGCGGAGTTCACGAGGTCCGTGACCTTGCCGCGGGTGAGCTCCTTGTACTCGGGGTGGAGCGGCAGGCGCCAGGCGAGCTCGCCCGTGCGCTCGGCGGACGCCGCGACGCGCGCCGCCCACTCGTCGTCGTTGGAGATCAGCGCCGCGTAGGTCGAGCCGAGCGCGATCAGGACCGCGCCCGTGAGGGTCGCGAGGTCGACGATGCGGTCCGCGCCCATCTCGGTCGCGCACCAGGTGAGCGCGTCGGCGAGGATCAGGCGGCCCTCGGCGTCGGTGTTGGTGACCTCGACGGTCTTGCCGTTGAGCTGGGTGATGATGTCGCCGGGCTTGAGCGCGGTCCCCGACGGCATGTTCTCGGTGGAGGGGACGACGGCGACCACGTCGAGCCCCAGGCCGAGCTCGGCGATCGCGGCGACGGACTCGAGCACGGCGGCGCCGCCCGACATGTCCATCTTCATCTCGTGCATGCCCTGCGAGGGCTTGATCGAGATCCCGCCGGAGTCGAAGGTGACCGCCTTGCCGACCAGGCCGAGCACCTCGCCGCTGCCACGGCCGCGGTAGCGCAGGCAGATCAGCCGCGGCTCCTCGGCGGAGCCCTGGGAGACGGCGACGAGGCCGCCCATGCCGCGCTCGGCGATCTCGCGCGGCCCGAGGATCGTCGCCTCGACGGCGTCGTGGGCCACGGCGATCTCCTCGGCGCGGGCGGCGAGGAAGCTCGGGGTCGCGTGGTTGCCCGGCAGGTTCTGCAGGTCGCGAGCGCGGTTCGCGGCCGTGGCGGCGACGCGCGCGGCGCGCGCCGCCTCGGCGACCGGCTCGCCGTCGGCGCCCGCGAGCGCGAGGCGCTCGAGCTTCGGGCGCGGCTCGTCGCCGGCGCTCGGGCGGAAGCGGTCGAAGCTGTAGGAGGCGAGGATCGTGCCCTCGACGAGCGCGGCCGCGGCGGCGGGGGCCTCGACCCCCGGCAGCTCGGGCAGCGCCCAGGCGAGCGAGCGCGCCTCGAGCTTCGCGGCCTCCTTGGCGACGAGCGCCGCGGCGACCCGGAGGGCCTCGGCATCCGCCTCGCCGGCGTCGCCGAGCCCCGCGACGAGGACGCGCGCGGGCCGCTCGCCGCGCAGGAGCGTGAGCTTGCGGGCCTTCGTGCGGACGTCTTCCGCGCCCGCGAGCCCGGCGAGCGCGGCCGAAATCTCGGCGCCCTCGGGGAGCGCGAGCGCGTGCACGTCGGCCTCAAGCTCGCTCAGGGACTCGGCGTGCAGGCTGACGTCCACGGCGGCGAGTCTACTCGCGACTCCGCCGGTGGCCGAGGTTTATGGTTCGGCGCGGCGCAAAGCGCCTTCTCAGTGGGTAGGACAGTCAACGTTTGAAAGGCGATTCATGTCGAAGACCGTGATCCTCGGGACAGCTCGGACACCGTTCGGGAAGATGGGCGGCGCGCTCGCGTCGAAGGGGGCCCATGAGCTCGGCGGCCACGCGATCGCGGCGGCGCTGGAGCGCGCGGCGGTCGATCCCGAGCAGGTGCAGCAGGTCGTGTTCGGCCAGGTCCTGCAGGCCGGCCAGGGGCAGATCCCCTCGCGCCAGGCGCAGATCGAGGCCGGGATCCCGCGCGAGGTCCCCTCGGAGACGATCAACAAGGTGTGCGCGTCGGGGATGCGCGCGGTCGGCCTCGCCGACCTGCAGGTGCGCGCGGGCGAGCTCGAGGTCGGCGTCGCGGGCGGCATGGAGTCGATGTCGAACGCGCCCTATCTGTTGCCCGGGGCGCGCTTCGGCTTCCGGATGGGCGACGTCAAGGCGGTCGACGCGATGACCCACGACGGCCTCACCAACCCGTTCACGGGCAAGCAGATGATCAACGAGGCGAGCGAGGTCGCGAACGAGCTCGAGCTCACCCGGCCCGACATGGACCGCTGGGCCGCGCGCTCGCACCAGCTCGCCGCGAAGGCGACCGAGGCGGGCCTGCTCGCCGAGGAGATCGCCCCGCTCACCGTCAAGGTCAAGCGCGAGGAGCGCGAGGTCGCGACCGACGAGGCGATCCGGCCGGACACGAGCGTCGAGGTGCTCGCCAAGCTGCCCGCGATCGGCGGCGAGGACGCCAACCACACCGCCGGCAACTCGCCGGGCGTGAACGACGGCGCCGCGGCGGTCGTGGTCGCCTCCGAGGACTGGGCGCAGGCGAACGGCAAGGAGGTGCTGGCGCGCGTCCTCTCGTACGGCACGATCGCCGACGACTTCCCGTACCTGGCGCGGACCCCGGCCAAGGCGGCGAAGGTCGCGCTCGAGAAGATCGGCAAGACGCCCGCGGACGTCGACCTCTGGGAGATCAACGAGGCGTTCGCGTCGGTCGCGCTCAACTCGGTGCGGATGCTCGGCGTCGACGAGGAGAAGGTGAACGTGAACGGCGGGGCGATCGCGCTCGGCCACCCGATCGGCGCCTCGGGCGCGCGCATCATCGGCGCGCTCGTCCACGAGCTGCGCCGCCGCGGCGGCGGCATCGGCTGCGCCGCGATCTGCTCGGGCGGCGGCCAGGGCGACGCGATCGTGCTCGAGGTCCCCGCCCCGTGATCGACCCTCCTCGTCCATAGGGCCAGGAGCCTCGATCACGGCTCCGCCCCGGCGCACGCGACTTCGACCTATCAACGGTTGATCCCACGGAAGGTCGAAGTCGCGCGGCGCGGGCCGCCGCCGCGGCGGCCCGCGCCCGCTCGGCCCGCCTAGACTCCGCCTCGTGGCTCGCGCCGCCGCCTTCTTCGATTTGGACAAGACCCTGATGGCGGGCTCGTCGGGGATGGTCTGGGCCCAGGTGGCCTACGAGTCGGGCCAGATCTCCCGGCGGGACATCGCGCGCTGGGGCTGGGAGCACTTCCGCTACCGGCTCCGCGGCGCGAGCGACCAGGCGACCCACCAGGCGCTCACCCAGGCGCGCGAGGTGCTGCGCGGCACGCCCGAGCGGGACCTGCGGCGCATGGGCCCGGCGGTGATGGCGGGCGTGCTGCCGCGGATCTACCCGCAGATGCTCGCGGAGGTCTACGCGCACCAGGACGCGGGCCGGCCGACGTTCATCGTGAGCGCGGCCAGCAACGACCTGATCGAGATGCTCGCGCTCGTCCTCGGCATGGACGGCGGGGTGGGCACCCGCTACGAGGTCGACGAGGCCGGCCGCTACACCGGCGAGCTCGACGGCCCCTTCGTCTACGGCGAGGGCAAGGTCGAGGCGATGCGCCGCTACGCGGAGGAGCACGACATCGACCTGGCCTCCTCCTGGGCCTACTCGGACTCCGCCTCGGACCTGCCGATGCTGCGCGCGGTCGGCAACCCCGTGGTCGTGAACCCCGACCCGGCGCTGCTTGCCGTCGCCCGGGCCGAGGGCTGGCGCGTGATGCGCTTCGAGAAGCTCGGCAGGCGGCTCGCGCTCATCGGCGGCGTCGCGGTGGCCGCCCTGGTCGGCGGCGCGCAGGCCGCGCTGCGCAAGCGGCGCCCGGCCCGCAACTTGCGGGCCGTGCGGCTCGGCCGGCGCGGCTGAGTGTGAGCCGGCCCGGCCGCACAGCGATACGCTCTCAGGGGCAATGGGCGAGACGCAGAACCGCACGATCCGCGTGGTCGTCGCCAAGCCCGGCCTCGACGGCCACGACCGCGGCGCCAAGATCATCGCCCGCGCCCTGCGCGACGCGGGCATGGAGGTGATCTACACGGGCCTGCACCAGACGCCCGAGCAGATCGTCGCCACGGTGATCCAGGAGGACGCGGACGCGGTTGGCCTCTCGATCCTCTCCGGCGCCCACATGACGCTCGTGCCCAAGGTGCTCCGGCTGATGGAGGAGCAGGGCGTGGGCGACGTCGTCGTCACCGTCGGCGGCACGATCCCGGCCGACGACGCCGAGGAGCTCAAGCGCATGGGCGTCGCCGAGGTCTTCACCCCCGGCGCCCCGACCGACGAGATCGTCGAGTTCATCCGCGACGCGGTGGGCTCGCGAACGCCGGCCTAGCGAGCCGCGTTCCAGGGGCATCCGGGCGCGAGCGGGCCGCTGCGGCGGAACCGCGACATTTCTACCTACTCCGCGGTAGATTGACTAGTCAGTCAACCGGGTCGAAATCGCGGTACTATGCCGCGGCGCCCGCCCCCCGAACGCGGGTTCGCCACACCCAAGGAGGCTCCGACTTTGAAGATTTGCTGTCTTGTGAAGGAGGTCCCGGACGCGGCGGTCCAAAAGCGGATCGATCCCAACACGATGCGTCTGGACCGTTCCGGCGAGAAGAACCTCAACCCGTTCGACACGCACGCCCTCGAGGCCGCCATGCAGATCCGCGAGAGCGGCGTGGTGCAGGTCGACGAGATCGTGGCGGTCACGATGGGCCCCGAGAGCGCCGTGCGCGCCCTGCACAAGGCCGTCGCCCTCGGCGCCGACCGCTCGGTCCACCTGACCGACCCGGCCCTGGAGGGCTCGGACGTGAACGCCACGGGCTACGCCCTCGCCAAGGTGCTCGAGAGCGAGCAGCCCGACCTGGTCCTGCTCGGCCAGCAGTCGGACGACGGCGAGTGCTACACGATCGGCGCGGTGGTCGCCGACCACCTGCAGGTGCCCTCGCTCACGCAGGTCATCAAGATCGACGTTGCCGAGGGCAAGCTCACCTGCGAGCGCCAGGCCGAGTACGGCTACGACACCGTCGAGGTCGAGCTCCCCGCCGTGATCTCCGTGGGCGACGCGATCAATGAGCCTCGCTACCCGTCGCTCAAGGCGATCATGGGCGCGAAGAAGAAGCCGCTCGACACGAAGTCGGCCGCTGACGTCGGCATCGACACCAGCGAGGTCGGCATCGAGGGCTCGAAGACCCGCGTGCTCGCGATCAACCCGCCCCCCGCGAAGGAGCCGGGTGAGGTCTTCGAGGACGAGGACACGGACGAGACGGTCAACAAGATCGTCGCTTGGCTCGAGGAAAGGAAGCTGGTCTGATGGCCGGGATTCTGGTTTACGCCCTGCACGACGACGCGGGCAACTTCAACAAGAACTCGCTCGGCGCCCTCTCCGAGGCGGCCAAGCTGGCCGAGCAGATTGGCGGCGAGGCCGCGGCGGTGGTCGTCGGCGACGTCTCCGACGACGCGGCCGCCGGGCTCGGCGCCTACGGCGCGAAGCGGGTCTTCCGCGCGAAGTCGGCCCCCGAGGGCCTCGCGCAGCCCATCGTCGACGTGATGGCGAAGGTGATCAAGGACGAGGGCTTCAGCTACGCGCTCTTCGGCGGCGGCCTCTTGGGCTTCGAGATCGGCGCCGGCCTCACGGCGCGCCTGAACGCGGGCGTGACGATGGAGGTCACCGCGGTCAAGGTCCAGGACGGCAAGCTGGTCGCCGAGCGGCCCGTGCTCCAGGACTCGGCCGTGGTCGACGTCGGCTACGTGTCTGACCCGGGCATCATCATCGGCCGCCTGAACGCCTGGGTCCCGGAGGAGCGCGGCGGCACGGCCGAGGTCGTCGACATCGACGTCGAGCTCTCGCCGTGGTCCACGAAGGCGCGCATGGTCAAGCGCGGCGAGCAGCGCGGTGGCGACATCAACATCGAGGACGCCGACATCCTGGTCGGCGGCGGCCGCGGGCTCGGCGATGCGGAGTCCTTCAAGATCGCCGAGGACCTCGCCGAGGCGCTCGGCGGCGCCGTCGCCGCGACCCGCGCGGTGGTCGACGCCGGCTGGTACCCGTACGCGGCGCAGATCGGCCAGACCGGCAAGACGGTCGCGCCGAAGCTCTACCTCGCGCTGGGCATCTCGGGCGCCATCCAGCACAAGGTCGGCATGCAGAACTCCGAGAACATCGTCGCGATCAACAAGGACCCGAACGCGCCGATCTTCGAGTTCTGCGACCTCGGCGTCGTCGGCGACCTCCACAAGATCGCACCCAAGCTCACCGAGGCGATCAAGGCAAAGAAGGGGTAGTAGTGCGGCGCTGAGCGGCCGCCGGTCAAGGGCCCTGGGCAGCGGGGCCTGCGGCCGGCGGCCTGCGCCGCAGCTTCACCGGAAGGGACGAAGAGAGAGACATGGCACGACCGAGCGATTTCCCACCTCCGTTTGACCCGAACGATTACGTCGGGCCCCCGACCGATCCGCCCGAGGAGCGGCTCGAGGCGGGCATCGTGATCGTCGGCGGTGGGCCGGCCGGGCTCGCCTGCGCCAACCGGCTGATGCAGCACCTGGCGGACGAGCCCGAGCTCGCGGAGCAGCTCGGCGAGATCCCCGTCGCCGTGCTTGAGAAGGGCAAGGCGTGCGGGGCGCACAACGTCTCCGGGGCCAACATGCGCCCCTCCGCGATGCGGGAGCTCTTCCCCGACCTCGACGAGAGCGAGTGGCCCGTCTACCAGAAGGTGGAGAAGGACGCGGTCTACCTGCTCACGAAGCGGTTGGCGATCCCGCTCAAGCCGCCGCCCCCCAACTTCCGCAACCACGGCAACTACGTCACCTCGGTCTCCAAGCTGAGCCGCTGGCTCGCCGAGAAGGCCGAGGAGGCCGGCGCCTACATCCTCACCGAGACCGCCGCCGACAAGCTGCTGGTCGAGGACCGGATCGTCCGCGGCGTGCGCTCGGGCGACAAGGGCCGCGGCCGCGACGGCGAGGAGCTCTCGAACTTCGAGCCCGGCGCGGACCTGATCGCGAAGGCGACGGTGCTCGCCGAGGGCACGATCGGGCACCTCACGCAGTGCGCGATCAAGTACTTCGGCCTCGAGGGCGACCCGCCGCGCTGGGAGATCGGCGTGAAGGAGATCTGGGAGGTGCCGAAGCCGCTCGACCGGGTCATCCACACGATGAACTGGCCGCTGCGGATGCGCCCGAAGTACAACGAGTTCGGCGGCTCGTTCATCTACCCGATGGGCCCCGACAAGGTCTGCATCGGCATGGTCGTCGGCCTCGACACCACCGACGCCACGTTCTCCTGCCACGACGCCCTGCAGCAGCTCAAGACGCACCCGTTCATCCGCAAGATCCTCGAGGGCGGCAAGCGGGTCGGCTGGGGCGCGAAGACGATCCCGTCGGGCGGCTACTGGTCGATGCCGCGCAAGCTGTCGGTGCCCGGCATGGTCATGGCGGGCGACTGCGTCTCGATGGTCAACGTGCCGTACCTCAAGGGCATCCACTACGCGATGCACGCGGGGATCTACGCGGCCGACGCGATCGTCGACGCGCTCAAGAAGGACCCCGAGTCCGTCAACTTCTCGGCCTACGACGAGAAGGTCCGCAACTCGGTGATCGAGAAGGACCTCTACAAGGCCCGCAACGTCCGCCAGTACGGCGACAAGGGCTTCGTCGCCTTCGGCGCGATCGCCAACGCCTGGCTGCTCTCGGGCGGGGCGCTGCCGCCGGGGCACAAGCGCAACGAGCCGGACGCCGGCGTCGACGTGCACATCGGCAAGGCCGGCGAGAAGTACCCGAAGCCGGACGGCGAGTACATCTTCGACAAGCTCTCCTCGGTGTTCCTGTCGGGGAACGCGACGCGCGACGACGCGCCGAACCACGTGCGCATCCAGAGGCGCGTGCCGCGCGAGGTCGCGCAGGCGTGGGTCTCGATGTGCCCGGCGCAGGTCTACGAGATCCCCGAGGACCAGCTCGAGTCGAACTCGCCCGTGGTCGACGTGCACGTGACCGCGTCCAACTGCGTGCAGTGCGGCGCGATCACGGCCAAGGGCGGCCGCCTGACGCTGCCGGAGGGCGGCGACGGGCCGCTCTACCAGGAGACCTGAGCGTTACGGTCGGCCGTGTGGAGCACGAGGGCGCCCCGCACACCGACCGGGTTGAGCTGCGCGACGGGCGCGCCGTGCTCGTCGCGCCGCTCCACGTCTCCGACCGCGAGCGCTTCGTAGCGGGGCTGGGGAGGGCGAGCGCCGACTCGCTGTACCGGCGCTTCATGGCGCCGGTCAAGCGCCTCGAGGACCTCCAGCTCCGCTACCTGCTCGACGTCGACCAGCGCGATCACGTGGCCCTGCTCGCCGTCGCCGAGGACGACGGCCTGGCCGTGGGGATCGCGCGCTTCGTCCGCAACCCGGCGCGGCCGGACGTCGCGGAGGCGGCGATCCTGGTCGTCGACGACTGGCAGGGCGTCGGGCTCGGCAAGGCGCTCGGCCGCCTGCTCGCCGACCGCGCCCGCGCGCTCGGCATCGACCGCTTCGAGGCGTGGCTGCTCTCCGACAACCACGCGATGCTCGCCGTGCTCGACGCGCTGGGGCCGTTTCGCGAAGTCGACCGCGACGGCCCCACGGTGAGGGTCGAGGTCGACCTGCCCGAGCGCGGGATCGGCGAGCACATGACCGGGATCCTGCGCGCCGTGGCTGCGGGCGACTTCAAGCTCGCGCCCAAGCCGGGCGAGGCCGGCTAGCGCCGCTACACTCAGTCGCGATGAAGGCCGGTATCCACCCCGAGTACGTACTTGCGCACGTGCACTGCTCGTGCGGCAACGAGTTCTACACCCGCTCGACGAAGCCCGATCTGCACGTCGAGATCTGCTCGGAGTGCCATCCCTTCTACACGGGCAAGCAGAAGCTCGTCGACACCGGCGGCCGGGTTGAGCGCTTCCGCCGCCGCGCCCGCCGCGCCCGCCGCTAACGCGATCGCCGCAGCGAGCCGATTTCCGGGGTAGTGGCTCGCTCTTCCGAACCCGCAGGCGCGCAGGCTCCCTGCGTGGCCGACGTCCGCATGCCCGACCGCCTGCCGGTCGCGGGCCGCGACGCGCCGCTCGGCGGCCAGGCCGTCCTCGAGGGCGTGATGATGCGCGGGGTCTCGACCTGGGCGGTGGCGGTCCGCAGGCCGGACGGCGAGATCGAGGTGAGCTCCGAGCCGGTGGTGAGCTGGGCGAAGCGCCACCGCGCGCTGCGCTGGCCCGTGATCCGCGGCGTGGTCGCGCTCGCCGAGTCGCTCGCGATCGGCTTCCGCGCGATCGCGATCTCCGCGAACGCCCAGCTCGCCGACGACGAGGACGGCGAGCCTGAGGAGATCGGCGGGCTCACGTGGGGCCTGACCGTGCTCGGCTCGCTGCTGCTCGCGATCGGGCTGTTCTTCGTCGTCCCGGTCGGGGTGACCAGCCTCTTCAAGGACGCGCTCGGCTCGGCGTTCCTCTTCTGGCTCGTCGAGGGGGTCCTGCGCACCGCCATCTTCATCGGCTACATCGTCGCGATCAGCCGCCTGCCCGACCTGCGGCGGGTGTTCGAGTACCACGGCGCCGAGCACAAGACGATCTCCTGCTTCGAGGCGGGCGACGAGCTCACGCCCGAGCGCGCGGCGGCCTACTCGCGCTTCCACCCGCGCTGCGGGACGAGCTTCTTGCTCGTCGTCATGGTGCTCGCGATCTTCGTGTTCGCGCCGATCGGCCTGCCCGCGTGGTACTGGCTGGTGCTCTCGCGCGTGCTCGGCATCCCGCTGCTCGCGGGGCTCTCCTACGAGGTCATCAAGTGGGCCGGCCGCAACCGCCGGCGGGCCTGGGTGCGCGCCGTGATGTGGCCGGGGCTGATGCTGCAGAGCCTGACCACGCGCGAGCCGGACCGCGAGCAGCTCGCCGTGGCGATCGCTGCGCTCGAGGCGGTGCTCGCCGTCGAGACGCCCGGCGGCGACGCCGACGCCGAGCGCATCGAGATCGTCGCCTGACCGCGCGCTAGAGCTCGCAGCTCTCCTGCGGGTGCTTGCCGGGCCCTGGCGGCGCCCGGCGGCCCGGCCGCTTCCGTGCGAGGTGCGCTGCCACTAGCCTGAGCAGCGTGATCGAGCGCTTGGTCGAACAGATCGAAGCCCGCTTCGCGGAGCTCGAGCGGCAGATGTCGGATCCGGCGGTGATCGCCGACCAGCAGCGCTACGCCGAGGTCGGGCGCGAGTACCGCCAGCTCGAGCCCGCCCACGAGCTGGCGGCCAAGTGGCGCACGCTCAAGGACGACCTCGAGGGCGCGCGCGAGCTCCTGCGCGAGGACGGGGACGACCCCGAGCTGCGCGCGCTGGTCGCGGAGGCCCCCAAGCGCCTGGAGGAGCTCGAGGAGGCGATCCGCCTGGCGATGGTCGAGCGCGATCCCAACGACGATAAGAACGTGATCGTCGAGATCCGCGCGGGCGCCGGCGGCGACGAGGCCGCGATCTTCGCGGGCGATCTGTTCAAGATGCTCACGCGCTACGCCGCCGACCGCGGCTTCGCCACCGAGGTGCTCTCGCAGTCGCCCGCGGACGCCGGCGGCTTCAAGGAGGTCACGTTCTCGGTGAAGGGCGACGGCGCGTACTCGGTCTTCAAGTACGAGGGCGGCACGCACCGCGTCCAGCGCGTGCCCAAGACCGAGTCGCAGGGCCGCATCCACACCTCGACCGCGACGGTCGCCGTGCTGCCCGAGGCCGAGGAGGTCGAGGTCGAGATCGACCCCAACGACCTGCAGATCGACGTCTACCGGTCCTCGGGCCCGGGCGGGCAGTCGGTGAACACGACCGACTCGGCGGTCCGCATCACCCACAAGCCGACCGGGATCGTGGTCTCGATGCAGGACGAGAAATCCCAGCTCCAGAACCGCGAGAAGGCGATGCGCGTCCTGCGCGCGCGGCTGTACGAGCGCAAGCTGGCCGAGCAGCGCGCGGAGATCGACGCCGACCGGCGCGCGCAGGTGGGCACGGGCGAGCGCTCGGAGAAGATCCGCACCTACAACTTCCCGCAGGGACGCGTGACCGACCACCGCGTGAAGCTCACCGTCCACAACCTCGACGAGGTGCTCGCGGGCGACCTGCGCGAGTTCACGGACGCCCTCGCCGCCGAGGAGAAGCGCGCGCGGCTCGCCGCCCAGGCGGCGGAGCCCGTCGGCTGACGGTGAACCCGGCGAGCACGGTCGCGGAGGCATTGGGGGCCGCGACCGACGCCCTGCGCGCGGCGGGCATCGACACGCCGCGCCTCGACGCCGAGCTGCTGCTCGAGCGGGCGACGGGCGAGCGCCGCGAGCGCTTCGCGATGGAGCCCGAGGCGCGGCTCGACCCGGTGGCGGCGCGCGCGTTCGCCGAGTTCGTGCGCCGGCGCCTGCGGCGCGAGCCCGTCGCCTACATCCTCGGCGTGCGCGCCTTCCGGCGCATCGAGCTCGCGGTCGACCGGCGCGTGCTGATCCCGCGGCCCGAGACCGAGCACCTGGTCGAGGTGGCGCTCGAGCTCGAGCCGCTCGCCGTCTGCGACGTCGGCACCGGCTCGGGCGCGATCGCACTCGCCGTCGCCGACGAGCTGCCCAACGCGCGGGTGACCGCGACCGACATCTACCCGGACGCGCTCGAGGTCGCGCGCGCGAACGCCGAGCGCCTGGGGCTCGCCGACAGGGTGCGCTTCGAGGCCGGCTCGCTGCCCAGGGAGGGCTCGTTCGACCTGATCCTCGCGAACCTGCCGTACGTGAGCGAGCGCGAGTGGCTCGGGCTCGAGCCCGAGGTCCGCGACTACGAGCCGCGCGGCGCGCTGGTCCCGGGTCCGACCGGCCTGGAGGCGATCGAGGCGCTGCTCGGGGAGCTCGCGGTCGGCGTGGGCGCCGGCGCGAAGGCGGTCGCGCTCGAGGTGGGGGCGGGGCAGGCGCCGGTGGTCGCCGAGCTCGTGCGCCGCGCCGGGTTCGAGCGGGTCGAGGTGCGGCGGGATCTGGCCGGGATCGAGCGGGTGGTGGTGGGCCGGTGAGCGCGCTCGTCTCGATCGCGCGCGACGGGGCGCCGGCGGCGCGCGCCGCGCTGGAGCGCACGATCGCCTCGGGCGGGGTCGCGGTCTTCCCCTCCGACGGCGTCTACGGCCTCGCCTGCGACCCGCTGAACGCGGACGCGATCGCTCGCATCCACGCCCTCAAGGGGCGCGACGACGGTAAGCCGGCGGCGGTCATGTACTTCTCGCCGCTCATCCTCCGCGAGCTGCTGCCGAGCCTCGGGGAGCGCACCCGCGAGGCGCTCGCCGCGCTCCTGCCCGGCCCGGTGACCGCCGTCGTCCACAACCCCGAGCGGCGCTACCCGCTCGCCTGCCGCGCCGACCCCGAGCGCCTCGGCGTGCGCCTGATCGAGGGCCCGCTGGCGGGCGCCTCGTGCCCGGTCTTCCAGACCAGCGCGAACCTCTCCGGCGAGCCCGCGCCGAGCGCGCTCGAGGGCGTCCCCGGGAGCATCCGCCGGGGCGCCGACCTGGTGATCGACGGCGGCCGGCTGCCCGGCATCGCCTCGACCGTGGTCGACCTCACGGGCCTGGAGCGCGGGGAGGGCTGGCGCATCCTGCGCGAGGGCGCGGCGAGCGCGGCGGAGGTGCGCGCGCGCCTGGCGCCCCTGTCGGGCCCGGCCGACGAGTAGCCACCGGGCGCGCCATAGGGCCCCGGCGCGGGCGTTGAGCCCACGTCGCCGCCTTCCGGCACCCAGGGCTTTGCCGGAGCGCAACGCCCCGCACCGCAACGTTCAGCCGTGGTCGTCGAAATCCGAAGGCCAGGGCTGAACGATCCGCGGGGCGCCTCCGACTTTCAGCCCTCGTGTTCGAAAAACGACGACCAGGGCTGAACGGGGTGTTTGGGGGGTTTCGATGCGGTCAGCAGACGTCAGACGTATAATGACTCGCGTGAGCCCCATGAACGACGACCAGGGCGCGCCCGTCCGGCTCGACCTCGCCTACCGCTCCGCGGCGCTCGAGGCGGCGAGCTCCGAGGGCGTGGACCTGCTGGTGATCGGCGGCGGCGTGGTCGGCGCGGGCGCCGCGCTCGACGCCGCGACCCGCGGCCTGCGCGTGGCCCTGGTAGAGGCCGGCGACTGGGGTGGCGGGACGTCGAGCCGTTCCTCGCGGCTCATCCACGGCGGCATCCGCTACCTCGAGCAGATGGACTTCGCGCTGGTGCGCGAGGCGCTCGTGGAGCAGGGCCTGCTGCTCCGCAGGCTGGCCCCGCACCTGGTGCGCCCCGTGCGGTTCCTCTACCCGGTCCAGCGCGGCCTTCCCGAACGGCTTTACGTGGGCACGGGCATGGCCATGTACGACGCGTTCCGGTTCACGCGCGGCCGGCGCCTGCCGCTGCCGCCGCACAAGCACCTCGGCCGCGCCGAGGTGCTCCGCGAGATGCCCGGGCTCGACCCGGGCGCGGTGCGGGGCGGGCTCGCCTACTACGACGGCCAGGTCGACGACGCGCGCCTGGTCGTCACCCTGGCGCGCACGGCGGCGGCGCTCGGCGCGCGCGTGATCTCGCGCGCGCGGGTGGTCGATCTCCTGCGCTCGGGCGGCTGGGTAGCCGGCGCGCGCGTGCGCGACGAGCTCACCGGCGAGGAGCGCGAGATCCGCGCGCGGGCCGTCGTCAACGCGACCGGCGTGTGGACGGCGCAGATGCAGGCGCTCAGCCCCGCCAGGCCGACGCTGCGGGTGACGATGTCCAAGGGCGTCCACCTCCTGGTCGACCGCGACCGGATCGACGCCAGCATGGGGCTGCTCCTGCGCACCGACCGCAGCGTCCTGTTCGTGATCCCGTGGGGGCGGCGCTGGCTGATCGGGACGACCGACACGCCCTACACCGGCGACCCGGCGCACCCGACCGTGGACTCCGAGGACGTCTCGTACCTGCTCGACAACGTGAACCGGGTGCTGGCGCGGCCGCTGCGCCGCGAGGACATCCTCGGCGTGTATGCCGGGCTGCGGCCGCTGGTCGCCGCGGGCGACGGCGGCCCGACCACGAAGCTCAGCCGCGAGCACGTCGTGGAGACCCTCGAGCCCGGCTTCACGATGATCGCGGGCGGCAAGCTCACCACCTACCGCGTGATGGCGCGCGACGTGGTCGACGCGGCGCTCGCCGACGCCTCGGTTGCGGCGCCGCCGTCCAGGACGGCCGAGGTCCCGCTGGTCGGCGCGAGACGCTGGCGCGCGGCGCGCGAGCTCGCCTACGAGCTCTGCCGGCCCGCGGGCCTCGCGGACGACGCGACCGAGCGGCTTCTGTGGCGCTACGGCGACCGCCTGCTCGACCTCTTGCACCTGATCGACGCCGATGCCGAGCTCGGCGAGCCCGTGGCGGACGGCCACGACGCCCTGCTCGCCGAGGCGCGCTACGCGGTCGAGGCCGAGGGGGCGCTCACCCTCGAGGACGTCCTCACGCGCCGCCTGCGCCTCACAGGCGAGGTCGACGACCTCTCCGAGGAGCACCTCGAGCGCGTTGCCGCCGTGGTCGGAGAGCCGCTCGGCTGGAGCGAGGAGCGGCGCCGCGAGGAGGTCTCCGCCTACCTGGCCGAGCGGGCGCGCGAGCGCGAGGGGGCCGGCCTGCCGCCGAGCGCGGGGGAGGGCGCGCCGGACGGCCGCGCCGTCGTCGGCGGCCGCCAGGCCTGAAAGGCGCGAACCACTTGACACATCCGCAACCTTCTACTACCGTCGTCTAATCATCAGACGCCTGACGTCTAACGCCTGACCAGGAACGAACGTCGGGCAAGGTTTTACGGAGGAGGCGCTCGATTGCAGACGACTCACACCACAGCTCCGACAGCCCAAGCGGGGGTCGGTGAGGAGCTGGCAAAGAAGAAGCTCACCAAGGTGGCGGGCCCGATCCTCCTGTGGGGGATCGGCGTCGGCGCGGTCATCTCCGGTGACTACTACGGGTGGAACGCAGGCCTCGGCCTGACCGGCTACTGGGGGTACCTGGTCGCCATCGGGATCATGGGCCTGCTGTACGCCGGCCTCTCGGCGGTGATCGGCGAGCTCAGCGCCGCGATCCCGCACTCGGGTGGCGCTTACGCGTTCGTGCGCACCGCAATGGGACGAGTCTGGGCCGCGCTCGCGGGGGTGAGCGTGCTTCTGGAGTTCGTCTTCGCGCCGGTCGCCGTCGCGCTCACCATCGGTGCCTACGTCCAGGTGCTGATCCCCGAGATCCCGATCCTGGTCAGCGCGGCCGCGCTGTACATCGGCTCGGTCGGGGTCCACTTGATGGGCGCGGGCAACTCGCTTCGGTTCGAGCTCGTGTTCACGCTCATCGCGCTCGTCGGCCTGGCCGTGTTCTGCATCGTCGGGATCCCCGAGATCTCGGTCGACAACCTGAACGCGTACTCCGACGGCGCGCTGTTCCCCGACGGCATCAGCGGCCTGTGGGCGACCCTGCCGCTCGCCGCGTGGTTCTTCTTCGCCATCGAGAGCCTGCCGATGGCGGCCGAGGAGACGCGCGACCCGAAGCGCGACATGCCGCGGGCGCTCGTGCTCTCGTGGATCACGCTGGCGGTCATCGGCGTCGCCACGCTGACGGTCGCGGCCGGCGTGGGCGGCTCGGACCTGCCCGACGCGGCGGCCCCGCTGACGGTCGCGCTCGAGAACGTGCTCGGCGACCACGGCTGGATCGTCCCGGTGGTCGCGCTGTTCGCGATCGCCGCCCTGGTCGCGAGCTTCCACGCGATCGTCCTGGGCTTCTCGCGGCAGGCCTTCGCGCTCTCGCGCGCGGGGTACCTGCCGGAGTGGCTCTCGCGGCTCAACAAGCACCGCGTCCCGACGTGGGGCCTGATCGCGCCGGCGATCTTCGGCTACGTCCTGGTCATCCTCGGCCACGCGGTGATCGCCGACGCGGTGCCGGTCCTGGTCACGCTGTCGGTGTTCGTGGCCGCCGTCTCGTACATGCTGATGATGGTCGCGGCGCTGATCCTGCGGGCCAAGCGCCCCGACCTGGAGCGCTCGTACAAGGCGCCGGGCGGCCGGGTCACGATGGTGATCTCGTTCCTGCTCGCCGCGCTGCTGATCCCCGCGGGCACGTTCGACTACCCGCTGGCGATCGTGATCGGCGTCGTGGTGTTCGCCGCCTTCCTGGCGTACTACTTCGCCGTCGCGCGCAACCGCGTGGGCGACCTGAGCGCCGAGGACGAGCTGGCGATCGTCGAGGCCGCGGAAGCGGAGCTCGCGCACTAGAGGTCACGGTGTGGGTTCGAGGGCGGCGCCACGGACGGCGCCGCCCTCACGCTTGCGGGACGACGGATGACGACTGAGGCGGAAATCACGACCCTCGCGGAGCCGGCGGCCGTCCTGTGGGACCTGGACGGGACGCTGGTCGACTCCGAGCGGCTGTGGCGGGAGGCCGAGTTCGAGTTCCTCGAGAGCAAGGGGCTCCCGTGGAGCCACGAGGCGGGCAAGCGGCTCGTCGGCGGGAGCCTGGACATCGCAAGCGACGTGATCGCCGAGGTGACCGGCGTGCGCTTCACCGTCGAGGAGCTCAAGGAGGGGCTCATGGGGATCTTCTTCCGCAAGCTGACCGAGGGGATCCCCTGGGCGCCGGGCGCCCTCGACCTGGTGAGCGCGGTCGCCGCCGCGGGCGCGCCCCAGGCGCTGGTCACCTCCTCGGAGCGCGAGGTGGCCGAGCTCGTGGCGGAGGCCGCGGGCGGCCGCTTCGCCGCGATCGTCTCGCGCGGCGACGTCGACAGGCCGAAGCCCGACCCCGAGCCCTACCGGCGGGCGGTCGGGCTGCTCGGCCTGGACGCGGGCGAGTGCCTGGCGTTCGAGGACTCGCGCGCCGGGGTCACCTCCGCCGCGGGGGCGGGCGTGCGCGTCGTCGCGGTGGGGGCCGAGCACCCGGGGGCGTTCGCGAGCGTCCCGGCGCTCGACCGCCTCGAGGTGCGCCCCGCCGCGGGCGTGCCGTCCCTAGTCATCAGACGTTAGACTTCTGACGTATGAAGTCCACGGCTCTCGACCGAGCGGCTGCGGTGCCGCTCTACCGCGGCTACGCGTTCGACCTCGACGGGACGCTCTATCTGGGCGAGGCGCCGATCCCGGGCGCGCCCGAGGCGGTCGAGCGCCTGCGCGAGCTGGGCGCGCGGGTCGTGTTCGTCACCAACAAGCCGCTGGAGACGAACGCTGACTACGCGGCGAAGCTCACGCGCCTGGGGATCCCGGCGAGCCCGGAGGACGTGGTCTCGTCGATCGACGCGCTGCTGCTCTACCTGCGCGACCGGCACGAGGGCCGCCGCCTGCTGCCGGTGGCGGAGCCGGTGGTGGTCGAGGCGCTGCGCGGGGCGGGCTTCGAGGTGAGCGACGACCCCGACGGCGCGGAGGTCGTGGTCGTCTCGTTCGACCGGACCTTCGACTACGACAAGCTGCTGCGCGCCTACCAGGCGGTCCGGGCGGGCGCGGTGATCGTCGCCACCAACCCGGACCCGTACTGCCCCACCCCGGACGGGGGGCTGCCGGACTGCGCCGCGATGCTCGCCGCGATCGAGGCGTGCACGGGCGCGCGCGCCGAGGCCGTGGTCGGCAAGCCGAGCCGTCACATGGCGGCCGCCTTCCTCGACCGGCTCGGCGTCGAGCCGC
>Ga0207864_1001411_pt1 | contig 26551 bp, 15 predicted proteins | sample HigsolmetaAR202D_FD_184834 | JGI IMG/M metagenome (GOLD analysis project Ga0207864, IMG submission 184834) | Ionic liquid and high solid enriched microbial communities from the Joint BioEnergy Institute, USA - AR20-2-D (SPAdes) (version 2) ... | reverse complement strand
GAGCCGCTTCAAGCTGCTCGTTCAACTGCTGCTGACGCGTCTCGCACAATGCGGCCAGCTGCTCGGCTGCGGCAGCGTGCTCATCCAGCAATGCCTGCACCTTTTCCGTCACCGGGGCCGCCACTTCCTCGGCCGCGCTGATCCACTCCCGGGCACGCTGGGCGAGCGCTTCCTGAAGTTCACGGCGGGTCGTTTCAATGCGATCCAGCCAGCCCTGCTCCAGCTTCGCCAGCGCATCGCGTTCGGAGGCGATCAGTGACAGCGCTTCGCGTGTCGCTTCCTGCTGATGTTCGGCAATTTCACGCAGATTTGATTCGATCGGGGCCGCAAGCTCCTGCGCCTGATCGCGCCATGCGGCGAGCTGCGCTTCAAATTGCTCTTGCATGGCCTCACGCGATTGAGACATTTCATCCGCAAACCGCTGATGCAACTGCGCCAGCTCGGCCCGTTCCTTCTCCAATCGGGCACGTGCTTCTTCAGCATCGAGGCTCTGCTGGGCAACGATCTCCCGCAGTGACGCGGCGATCGGCGCTGCAAGCTCGCGTGCCTGAGAGGAAAGTTCCTCGCATTGTGAGGTGATAGCCGATTCAAGCTCGCGCTGTGCAGCAACGATCCTTTCATGGACCTGCGATTCGAGCGATTCAAGCTCGGCCCGACGTCGCGCCAGCAGCGCCATCGTACGCTCGGCGGCTTCTTCCTGTTCACCGATGATGCGGCTCAGTTCCACCTCCACCGGTTCGGCTGCGGCACGGGCCTCCTCCGTGAAACGTGACAGCGCTTGCTCCACCTGAGCCGTCAGACGCTGATGCGACGCAGACAACTCCTGCGTGAACTTGTCTTCCAGCGATGCGATGCGAGTCTGCTGCTGGTCGATTTCCTCACGCACGCGCTGAGCCAGCGTTGCGTTGCGGTTGGCAAGAGCGGTAAGGTCAGACTCGATCGGTTCGGCGATCTGGCCAGCCTTCTCCGCCAGGTCGGTCGCGTACTGGGCCAGCCGCGTCTGACAGGCTTCGGCTGCGGCCTGCGCTTCGCTCGTGCACGACTCGGCCGCGGCACGTATCGCTCGCTCATGCCCTTCCATCGCGACGATCGCTTCCTGCGCGACCGTTCGCTGCTGCTCCAACAGGCTGCGCATCTCCTCGGTGAACGGCTCAGCGATCTGCCGGGCATCGATTCGCCAGGCCTTGGCACGCTCCGTCAGCAACACCTCAAGCTGCTGCCTTGCAGTGTCGACCTGCGAAAGCAGCGCATCCTTCATCGCATCGAGTTTTTCGCGTTCCTGCGCCACGGCTTGTTCGATCGTCTCGTGCAACCGCTGCTCGTTCTCAGCAACGGCCATCTGCAACGCACGATGCACCGCATCGAACGAAGAAAGCATTTCCTGCTTCAACGTCTCAAGCGCTTCGCGACGCGAACGGACCTCAGCATCCGCCTGCTCAACCAGCTTCGACTGCTCCGCGAGCAGTTCCTGTTGCATCGCCTTGAGCGCATCGCGTCGCATACGCACCGCAGCGTCGGCCTGTTCGACCAGCTTTTCCTGATCCGCAAGCAGCTCCTGCTGAATCGTCTCAAGCGCTTCGCGGCGCGAGTGCATCGCAGCGTCCGCCTGTTCAACCAGTTTTGCCTGTTCCGCGAGCAGCTCCTGCTGCATCGCTTCAAGCGCTTCACGATGCGAACGCATCACAGCCTCGGCCTGTTCGACCTGCTTCGCCTGCTCTGCGAGCAGTTCCTGCTGCATCGCCTCAAGTGTCTCACGACGTGACCGCACCACAGCATCGGCCTGTTCGATCAATTCCTGCTGTGTCGCCATAAACGCATCACGTCGAGCCGACAACCGCTCGCGCGCTTCGGCGTCGGCAGCCTCGATCGATGCATGCAGTTGCCGCGCCATGTCCTGCAGCCGGTGACGCTGTTCCTCCACCGCCTGGGCAGCTTCGTCGATGGTCTGTTGATGCGATGCAAGCACATCTTCCAGTGCCTGTCGCTGTTCATCCGCCACAACGCGCTGCCGGGCAAGCCATTCCTCAGCCTGCTGCTGTTGACGGGCGAGGATCATCTGGGCTGCATGCTGCTGATCAGCCAGCGTCTTTTCCTGCTGCGACAGGATCGCCTGCCCTTCTTCCCGCTGCTGCGTGAGCATCGCTTCCATTTGTTGGCGCAGCGGTTCGGCAATTCGCTGGGCCTCTGTGGAGAACACTTCGAGCTGCTGCTGGATCGTGTTGTGCGACTGCTCACGCAGCGTTTCTACCTCGGCGGTGAACTGCTCCTGCAGCTTCTCAACCTGTTCCTGGCGCTCCGCCACCGCGGCATCGAGACGATCAGCCAGCGCCTGCTGTCGTTGCATCAGCGCTCGCATCCGCTGCTCAACCGGAACGGCACTCTGCTGTGCCTCCGCCTGCCAGGCCTCCAACTGTTCGGCCAGCGCCTGCCGCATCGTCTCCTGAGCCTGTTCAACCTCCTCGCGGAACAGCCGAATGTGTTCGTCGACCTGCGCCAGGGCCGGTTCTGCCAGCTCAGCCACCTTATTGTCGAGTTCATCGATCAGCGCGGTGAGCTTCTCTTCGATGGGCTGAGCCGCCGCGATGGCGTCGCGTCGCAGCCCCTCCAGCCGCTTGAGCATCGCCTGTTCGATCGCTTCGAGCTGACGCATCTGTTCCCGGGCCGGCACATCCAGCCGGGCGATACGTTCCTCAAGCTTGCCGATCAGCGCCTCCACCTGCCGCACGCAGTGGCTGTAGGCTTCACGCACGTGCTGCAGCTTCGCCTCAACCGGGGTCGTCAGTTCCTCCAACTCCCGGCCGCACGCCTGAACCTGCCGGCCGATCCGTTCCTGGGCTGCGGCACACGCCTCATCCAGCCGCTGCTCGTAGGCAGCACACGCCTCATTGAATCGTGCAGCCGCCGGCTCCATCAGAGCCGCCACCTTCTCTTCCGCCGCACGGACCAGTTCCTGGATGCGCTGCTCGACGGGATGAGCCGCTGCCGCGATGCGTGCCTCGATGTCCCCGAACCGCATCCGGATCGCCTCTTCCTGCCGTGCCAGCTCGTTGAGGCGGTCCTCGACGGGCGTCGCCAGCCGATCCAGATGCTCCTGCGCCTGGGCGAGAAGCTGCTCGATATCCTTTTTCAGCTCGACGACCCCCTGCCGGGCGGGCTTGTCGATCTGCGCCATGCGACTGCGGGCATCGTGGAGCATGTCCGCCAGCTCATCCTGGAACTGCTGCCGGAGCTGGGCAAGCTGCCTGCCGGCCGGGCGTACCTCCTCGATCTGCCCGCGCAACACCTCCGAAAGCCGGCTGAGGCTCGCCTCCAGCCGCTCCATCGACTGCACTCGCGTACTCACGCGCTCATCAGCCTCGTGCAATTCCTGCAGACGCCGACTGATCCAGGCGTCGATGCGGCTCACGCGTTCTTCGGTTTCGGGGCTAAGCGGTGCCAACGATGGGATGTGTCCAGCCAAGGTGCCGCTCCACACAGGGGGTTGATAACTTGCTGTGTATGCCAGATCGGACGTTGCCCATCCGGTCACCCACTGAACCCCCTTCACCACTTATCAGACTCCGCGACAGCAACTTATCGGACTCATCTCGCCCCGTTCCGGATTACCCCTGCCACGACAGGAAACCGCCATCTATTTGGCGCCGATGCGCTCGTGCGGTACAAATGCCTGTCTCATCGTGACTCTCGGGACTTTCCCCTGGATCTTGGAACGACACGGATGGCAGCGAATTACAGCAACGGCACGCACCTCTTTACCAGCGAATCAGTCTCCATGGGGCACCCGGACAAGGTCGCCGACCAGATCTCCGATGCGGTGCTCGACAGCCTGCTCGCCGCGGACCCCTACGCCCGTGTGGCCTGCGAAACGCTTTGCACGACGGGCCTTGTGGTCGTCGCCGGCGAGGTCACCGTTCACACCCGCAAGGCGATCGAGGCGCTGGAGCGGGTCGAGGACACCGTGCGCCAGACCCTGCGGGAGATCGGCTACACCGACCCGCGCATGCGCTTCGACGCTGAGAGCTGCGGCGTGATCCGCACCATTCACGGCCAAAGCCAGGACATCGCCATGGGCGTCGATCGTCAGGGTGCTGGCGACCAGGGGCTGATGTTCGGTTTCGCCTGCCGCGAGACACCCGAGTACATGCCCCTTCCGATCCACCTGTCCCACCGGCTGGTGGAACGGCAGGCGCTGGTGCGGCAGAAGAACATCATTAAGGGCCTGCGTCCGGACGCCAAGAGCCAGGTGACAGTGGAATACAACGGCAACAAACCCGTTCGCATTCACACCATCGTGCTCTCGACTCAGCACACCCCCGAATGGAACGGAAAAGCGAAGCAGGAAAAGCTCCGCCGCGAGGTCATCCGGCATATCATCGAACCGGTGATGCCCAAGCGCCTGTACGACCCGAAAAACGTGATCATTCACGTCAACCCGACCGGCCAGTTTGAAATTGGCGGTCCGCATGGCGATACGGGGCTGACCGGGCGTAAAATCATTGTGGACACCTACGGCGGGCGCGGCTGCCACGGCGGCGGCGCGTTCTCCGGCAAGGATCCTACCAAGGTGGACCGCTCCGCCAGCTACATGGCGCGGTACATCGCCAAGAATATTGTCGCGGCCGGACTGGCCGATGTCTGTGAAGTGCAGCTCGCATACGCGATCGGCGTGGCCAAACCGATCAGCGTGCTCGTGGACACACAGGGAACAAGCAAGATCAGCGAAGAAAAACTCGCGCGCCTAGTCACCCAACACTTCCCGCTGACGCCCGCCGGCATCATCGACCACCTGAAGCTGCGCCGCCCGATCTACAAGGAGACGGCACGCCACGGTCACTTCGGCCGACCCGGGTTCAGTTGGGAAAAGACTGACATGGCCGCCAAACTGGCGCGCGCGGCAGGAATCAAGTGAAGGTGAGCGGCTTGCGGTCGCTGTGAGCGGTCGCTGCGTCCGGCGTCGGCTCGATCCATCGCCCGCGGAGCGCTGACCGTTTCCCAGCCCCATCCGCCGCCACCACCCTTTTGCATGCAGATCGAACGAGGCATTCAGGCTTCTCCCGGCGTGGCGATCGGCCGCGCCGTGGTGCTCGACGCCAAGGATCAGCCCGTTCCCCGAAGGCTGGTCCCCGCGTCCGATGTGCCACGGCAGATCCAACGCCTGCGCCAGGCGATCGAGGACAGCAGCGCCGATATCGAACGCCTGCGCGATCACACCGCCAGCGCCCTGGGTCAGGAGATGGCCAACATCTTCAACACCCACCTGGCGATGCTGCGCGATAAGTTCCTCACTGACAACGCTGAGCGGATGATCGAGCAGGAGCAGGTCACCGCCGAGTATGCCGTACACGCGGTCATGCGTCGGCTGGCGGGCATGTACGAACAGCTCGATGACACCTACATTCGCGAGCGCGGCAAGGATGTGCTGGACCTGGAACGCCGCGTGCTCAGCCACCTGATCGGCTCAACACGCGAGCAACTGGCACAGATTCGCCACGAAGCCATCCTCATCGCCCATGACCTGACGCCCAGCCAGACCGCATCGCTGGACACCACCAAAATCAAGGGCATTGCCACCGATCTGGGTGGCCGCACCAGCCACACCGCCATCCTCGCGCACGCCCTGGGCATTCCTGCGATCGTCGGTCTGGAGGACATCACCAGCAACGTCAACACCGGTGACACCGTCATCATCGACGGTAACCGCGGGCTGGTTGTGGTCGATCCCGATGCCGCCAAGCTGCTGGAGTATCGGCTCGAACTCAAGAAGATGGCCCAGGTCGACGAGACGCTTGATGCCTCGGCACGCCTGCCCGCCATCACCCGCGACGGCACAGAAATCACCGTGCTGGCGAACATCGAGTTCCCCAGCGAAATCAGCGCCGCGCTGGCAAAGGGCGCTACGGGCATCGGCCTGTATCGCACCGAGTTCATCTACCTTGGTGCTGATCATGAGCCAACCGAAGAGGATCACTACCAGGCCTACAGCCAGGCGGTGAAGCTGCTCAAAGGCCATCCGCTGACCATCCGCACGCTCGACCTTGGCGCGGACAAGATGCATGCGGGCATCTCCGTGGATCACCACGAGGAGCCCAACCCCTTCCTGGGCTGCCGATCGATTCGGCTGTGTCTGCAGAACCTGCCGCTCTTCAAGACGCAGTTACGTGCCATTCTGCGGGCGAGCGCCGAAGGGCCGGTGAAGATCATGTTCCCCCTGATCAGCAACGTGATGGAGCTGCGTCAGGCGAAGATGATCCTCAACGATGTGATGGAGGATCTGGACGAACAGGGCATTCCCTACGCCCGCAATATTCCGGTGGGGATCATGATCGAGGTGCCCTCCGCGGCACTGCAGGCGGCAACGCTGGCCAAGGAAGTGGACTTTTTCTCGATCGGCACCAACGACCTGATTCAGTATACCGTGGCGGCGGATCGCTCCAACGAGCGCATCGCCAGCCTTTATTCCGGGGCACATCCCGCCGTGCTGCAGCTCATCCGCGATGTAGTGCGCGCTGGCCAGCGTGCCAAAATCGAAGTGAGCCTGTGCGGGGAAATGGGAGGCGAACCGGAGTTCGGCATGGTTCTGCTGGGTCTGGGGCTGCGAACGCTGTCCATGACCCCGCCGGCCATTCCGGAAATGAAGAAGTTGATCCGTTCCGTGAGCATCGATCAGTGTCGCCGCGTTGCCCGCAAGGCGTCGAGCTTCGACTCCGATCGTGAGGTGATGAACTACCTGCGCGACGAGCTGGCGAAGGTGATGCCCGAGACGTTCGAGGGACGGACTTTTGTCTGAACGTACAAACCGAGAGGCCCGTCCGTGCGTCGGACGGAAGGCTGTGATGCCATGCCTCCAACAACAGGAACAATGCGAGGTCACCGCACGTCAGCCGTGAGTGGAATGCCCCTGGAGCGACCAGGTGTTGCGTGATGCCGGCTTTGCCGGACCATTTCATGTGTCGCAACACCTTTTCGCCCGCCCCGCTCCGCGACGTACGCCCCGCCCAACACGGAAAGTTGTCACTATGGCCAAACGGGAGATGCTCATTAATTACGTCCCCGGCGAGGAATGCCGCATTGCCATCGTCGAGGACGGACGACTCGAGGAACTCTATCAGGAACGCGCCAGCGCCGAATCGCACGTCGGCAACATTTACAAGGGCAAAGTCACCAACGTCGAACCCTCCATTCAGGCGGCGTTCATCGATTTCGGTTTGGAACGCAACGGCTTCCTGCACATCTCCGACCTGCACCCGATGTATTTCCCGGGCGACCTGCGCGAGGAGTTCGAGTGCGTCGGCTCCAAGACGCCCCGCCGCGAACGACCGCCCATCCAGAAGTGCCTGCGACGCGGGCAGGATGTGCTCGTGCAGGTCATCAAGGAGGGCATCGGCACCAAGGGCCCCACGCTCACCAGCTACATCTCCATTCCCGGCCGGTTCATCGTCATGATGCCGCACATGGAGAAGCTGGGCGTCTCACGAAAGATCGAGGACGATGAAGAGCGGCGAAAAATGCGCGCCATGCTCGCGGAACTGGACCCGCCCAAGGGCTTCGGGTTCATCATCCGCACAGCCGGCATGGACCGCACCAAGGCTGAACTGAAGCGTGACCTGGCCTACCTGCAGCGTCTGTGGAAGTCGATCGAATCGCGCATGCAGAAGGTGCGCGTGGGCGAGCTTTACGCTGAAAGCGATCTGGTCATCCGCACGATTCGCGATGTGCTGTCGTCGGATCTGGATCGCATTGTGGTGGACGATGCGGACGCCGCCCGCCGGGCTCATGAGTTCCTGGCCATCGCCTCGCCGCGTTCGACGTCCAATGTGGTGCACTACAAGGACCCTGTGCCACTCTTTCACCGCTACGGCATCGAGCGACAGATCGAAACGATCAACGCGAGACAGGTACCGCTGCCTTCGGGTGGTTCGCTCGTCATCGATACGACCGAAGCGCTCGTCGCCATCGACGTCAACAGTGGCAAGAGCCGCGATGCCCGCGATGCGGAAACCAACGCGTATCGCACCAACCTCGAAGCGGCCGATGAAATCTGCCGGCAACTGCGTTTGCGCGACCTGGGCGGCGTAATCGTGCTCGATCTGATCGACATGATGGTCCCGAAGCATCGCCGGGCTGTGGAGCAGCGCTTCCGCCAGAACCTGAAAAAGGACCGCGCCCGGACGCGCATCGCGAGCATCAGCGTGTTTGGTCTGCTGGAGATGACGCGGCAGCGGATGCGGCCGTCGCTCAAGAAGTCGATCTATGTTGACTGCCCCGCCTGCCGTGGCGCCGGTCAGGTCAAGAGTAACGAATCGGTCGTGCTGGACGTAATGCGTCGGCTGGCGCTGGTGATGCACCGCAAGCAGGTGGCAAGGGTGGATCTGATCGTCAGCCCGGGCGTGGCGTTCCAGTTGCTCAATCATCGCCGTGCCGCGCTGGTCGCGCTGGAGCAGCAGCACCAGAAGCGCGTGATGGTTCGCGTGCAGGACAGCGGCCCCAGCGACGAGGTGGTGGTCCGCGCCTACGACGAGCGCGACAGCATCGTCGAGGTGGACGAACTGGGTCCGTTCGACGAGCCGGTCTTCGAGACGGTAGAGGCGATGTCGGAGATCGATGAGGAACACTACGCCGCCGCAGCCGCCCGCGCCCCGCACAGCGATCTTGAAGCGGTGGAACAGGCTGACGAATCGAATGCGGAGGAGGTGGAGGAAGGCGAAGCCGCCGCCGATGCCGTCGCCGGTGAGGAGAACGATGGAAACGGCGAAAACGGAGGCAATGGTGAAGGCAAGCGCCGCCGCCGACGCCGTCGCCGGGGCGGTCGCGGTCGCAGGAAGGCCAGCGCGGTCACCACGGAAGCATCCGGCGAGGCGGGAGCGCAAACCGAGGCTGCGACCAGCGAACACGAATCCTCTGAATCCGCCGAAGCCAACACCGACGCCTCCCAGCGTTTCAGCGAACCACTTTCGGAGACCGAATCCACCCCCCTCTTCGAGGCCGAGGCGACGGCCGAAGACGAACCCGACACCGGAACGGAATCCGTTGCCGGCCCCGAATCCACTCCCACAACCAAGCGTCGTCGACGCCGTCGCGGTGGTCGTGGCCGCTCTCGCGCCAATTCGAACGCTTCCGGGGAGACAACCGCTGAATCCCAGCCCAGCGACGCGCCCCGGAACAGCTCCGGTAACAGCTACCGTACGACACCGCCCACCCCCAGCCGAGGCTACAGCAACCGACTCATCAGCGATTCCCCAACCGACACTGCCCCGAAGTCTCCCTCGGGCACCGCTGCGGAAAGCAACGCCGGGAAGGACGAGGAATGACGGATTCGCATCCCAAACACCGACGCCTGATCGTTTTAGGCTCCACCGGGTCCATCGGGGTCAACACGCTCGACGTGGTCGAGCACCTCAACCGCGATTGCGCCATGGACTTCCAGGTCGTAGGGCTGGCGGCCGGCAACAATGTGGATCGGCTCATCGAACAGGCACGCCATTACCGCGTCGGCGCGGTGGCGGTGGCGGAATCGGCTCACGCCCGGACACTTGCCGATGCGCTGCCCGGAACGCAGGTCTTCGCCGGGCATGATGCGGCCGAGCAGCTCGTCCAGGCGGTTGATGCCGATATCACCGTTGCCGCCGTGGTCGGCAGCGCCGGCCTGCCCGCCACGATCGCCGCCATCCGCAAGGGCATGCGCATCGGTCTGGCGAACAAGGAAACGCTCGTCGCGGCGGGCGAACTGGTTACCCCACTCGTGCGGCAGCACAACGTAGAGTTGATCCCGGTCGACTCGGAGCACTCGGCCATCTTCCAGTGCCTTGCCCCGGCCGCCGCGACCGGTCTGCGGACCACCCCCCGCGTCAAACGGATCGTCCTGACCGCCTCGGGCGGCCCTTTCCGTCGCGCCAGCAGGGCAGAAATCGAAAACGCCACCGTCGAACAGGCCTTGAACCACCCCACGTGGAATATGGGACCCAAAATCACCATCGACTCGGCGACGATGATGAACAAGGCGCTGGAGATCATCGAGGCGCACTGGCTTTTCGGGTTGCCCTCAAGCCGGATCGACGTGATCATCCACCCGCAGTCGATCGTCCACAGCTTTGTGGAATTTGAGGATAATTCAATACTTGCGCAAATGGGCCCGCCGGACATGCGCACGCCGATTCAATATGCGCTGACCTGGCCGGACCGGCCCTCCGGCTGCAGCCGGGCGCTGGACTGGACAACTTTGACCTCTCTGGCGTTCGAGCAACCGGATCATGATCGTTTCCCGGCTCTGAAGCTGGCCTATGATGTGGTCGATGCCGGTGGAACGGCAGGGGCGACGTTCAATGCCGCCAACGAGGCGGCCGTGGCGGCGTTCCTCCAGCGGCGTATTCGCTTCGGGCGGATCGTCGAACTGGTCGCCGAGGCACTGGCCGCCCTGCCCGCCCGGCCGGTCCGCAGCCTCGATGACATCCACGAGGCTGACCGGCTGGCCCGCGAGTTTGTGAACCAGAGCATCGCCGCCGGGGTAGACGAAGTAACGGCCGATTGACAGGTACGAAAGCCAACCGCCTGATCCATCCACGAGTCCGCTCATGATCAATTTCATTCCCGGTTTCGATACACTCGGCGGCCTGGCGGCCCTGATCCTGGGTTTTGGTTTCATCATCTTCGTCCACGAGTTGGGCCATTTCCTCGTCGCCAAGTGGGTCGGCATCCGTGCCACCCAGTTCGCCATCGGTTTCGGCCCCGCCATCGTCACCTGGCGCAAGGGCATCGGCGTTCGCGTCGGCTCCACCGAACCCGAATACGAGCGACGCGCTCGCCAGTACCTGGAAGCACAGGGCGTGGACATCAACGAACTGCCCGAAAACCGTCGGATGGAGAAAATTTTTGCCGCCGCCGACGCTCTTGGGTTGGGTGAAACGGAATACCGGCTCAACTATGTCCCGCTGGGCGGCTACGTGAAGATGCTCGGGCAGGAGGACATTGACCCGGCGGCCCGCAGCGACGACCCGCGATCCTTCACCAGCCGGCCCGTCTGGGCACGCATGGCTGTCATCAGCGCCGGCGTCATCATGAACCTCATCTTCGCGATGGTCTTTTTCATCATCGCGTTCATGTCGGGCGTGGCGTTCCCTCCTGCCACCATCGGTGAAGTGCTTGCCCAGTCCCCCGCCGCTACCACCTATGCCGTCGGGCACGAAAAAGACGAGAAATACCGTGGGCTGAAATTCGGCGACCGCGTGCTGGCGGTCAATGGCAAGCCCCCCATGGATTTCACCGACCTGCAGTTGGCGGCAGCCCTTTCGGCCGAAGGCGAAAAGATTCAGCTCCTCATCGAGCGCGATGGCGAACCACAGCCGCTGACCTATGAAATCGAGCCGAAAAAACTGAACAACCTCTACACGATCGGCGTGCAACCCCCGGCGACGCTGGTACTGGTATCGAAGCTGGAACGTGGTCAATCCTGGCCCCTCCGGCTGCAGAAAGCGGGCGTCGAGATGGGCATGGTTGCCACCGCGGTGAACGGCCGGGCCGTAACCAACTATCGCGAACTGGAAGCGATGGTCAATGCCAGTCAGGGCCAGCCGGTCCAGATCACCTTTGAAAGCCCCGAAGACAGCAAGAGCGCTACGCTGACGATCCATCCCATCCCCTTCACTCTCAACGCGGAGGGTAAATCGGTAAGCCCATTGGGATTGGAGCCAGCCGTTGCGGTGGATCAGGTCGTCCCCCAGAGCCCGGCTGAGAAACTGGGAATCAAACCGGGTGACATCCTCGTACAGGTTGGCACGGTTCGCTGGCCCAGCAGCCTGGAGACTGTTTCCAAAGCGGTGCAAGCGGCAGGCAGATCGCCCATTGCGGTGACCGTACTGCGCGATGGCAAACTGTTGACGTTGGGTGAGATCGCACCTGACGACGGCAGGTTGGGCATTCACATGCAGGTCGTTGCCGAACACAACTACATCGCCGACATCCAGCCCGACAGCCCGCTAGCCGCACTTGAACTGACCAGCGGATCGCGAATCCTTGCGATCAACGGCCAGCCGGTGCGCACCTACAACGATCTGTTGCGGCACATTGCTGCGCTGGCAGAACCGGGTCAGATCGAGGTCGAATATGAACTCAACCTGGCCAACCGCCCCGTGAACAAGCAGCAGGTCGCCATCGACGAAGCAACGCTGAAGCTGCTACAGAGCACCGAGTGGTTTGTCATGCTGCCCTTCATCAACGAGCGGGTGCTGATCCGGACTGACAGCCCCATCGAGGCAGCGAAACTCGGTCTGAAAAAAACCCATCAAACCATGCTCAGTGTCTATGTCACCCTGGCGCGGCTGGTGGACGGCCGCGTCCCCCCCAAGGAGCTGCGTGGCCCCATCGGCATCGCCGACATGGGCACACAGATCGCCCGCGATCAGGGCATCACATACCTGATCTACTTCCTCGGCCTGATCAGCGTGAACCTGGCGGTGGTGAACTTCCTGCCCATACCCGTGGTCGACGGTGGGCATATGGTTTTCCTCATCGCTGAGAAGATCAAAGGCTCACCCGTCAGCCCGAAGGTACAGATTGGCGCGACCTACGTGGGGCTGGTGCTGATCCTGTGCCTCTTCGTGATGGTCACCTACTTCGACGCATCACGCCTGGTCACCAACCTGCTCGGTCGCGGCTGATCGGCAAGTCGTCGTCAGGCGGACACATAGGCATCGCGTGGGGGTGGAACAGCGTCTCAACCTGTCATTCGCGACAGGCGATAGTGTCCTTCCATGGCGGCGACACATTCCCCACCTGGCCTTTTAGACCAACAACAGCCGGGATAGTTGTCCCGCCAACCCCTGCTTCCAGCCGCGACTCGCTCGCCGTCGCTCGCAACACCCCGCCCGGCACCCTATACTGCCCGATTCCAGACTGATTCATCCGCCTGAATGACGGACCGTAACTTCCATGAGAGTCGTGATCACGCTGCTGGCGATTGTGATCGCCATTGTTTTCGGGGTATCGCTGGCCACCCGATCGGGGACGCCGGATTCCACCCAGACCATCCAGACCGCGCCGACCACCGAGCAGGCACCCGCTGGTGAAGCGGGTCAGGCGAACGGCAAGGGTAATGGCGAGGTCGCCTCGCCTTCCACCGGTGAATCCGTGGAGGCTGTCCCTCCCACCACAGGCCAGCCCGCCCAGACACCCGCCTTCGACAAGATCGAGGGTCTGCGCGCCCAACCGGCTGAACAGGCGATCGTTTCCACCCTCGGCTCCACCGACCCGGACAGCCCCTTCGCGATGAAGGTCGAGCTCACCGGTTGGGGTGCCGGCATCCAGCGCATCGCGCTCAGTCAGTATCACGAGGATGAGCTGGCCAAAGAACCTCAGCCGCTGGTGATCCAGAACCCAATCATCGCACCTGGCCAGGACCGCGAGATGCGAGCCTACGCCTTCGCCGCTCAGTCGGTTGTCGTCAACGGCACGGCCATCCCACTGGAGGCGGTGCGATGGCATCGCGAGGGCGACGGGCACTACAGCATCACGCTGGTGGATGGTGAGGATCGGCCCGTCCTGCGCATCGACCGACGGTATCAACTGAGCAACCTCGGCCGGGAGCGCGGTTATGACCTGACCTGCTTCCAGACCTTCCGCAACCTCAGTGACCGCCCGCTGCAGGTGCAGTGGCGGCAGAACGGTCAGGCGGAACTGCCCGAGGACAAGGGCTATCTGGGCGATCGCCGACAGTTCATCGTGGGCTATTACAACCTGCGGCTGGACCCGCAGCGGTTCCGCGTCGAGACGGATGACACGATCACCAATCGGGCTGACGCACTAAAGAGTGTGGATAACGGCGGTGGCCAGTGGCGTTTGTGGCCCTCGGCCGACGTGGAGCCGCAAAGCGAAATGGCGTGGCTGGCTGCGGTCAACCGCTACTTCGCCGTGGCGCTGCACCAGCCCGTTCAGGTGCCCGACAAGGTCGATCCGGACAAGCGCGTCGTGGTGCCGGGGCTGCAGAACGATTTTCCCGTCGTGTCGCTGAGCACGCTGGGGGTGAGGGGGCAGGATGTCGATCGTCGCGCGCTGGTGACGACGCTGCAGAGCCGGGTGCTGGAGCTCGCGCCGGGGGCAACGGACGAGTTGAACGTCGCCATCTTCGCCGGGCCTCGAAGCCCTGAACTGTTTGCCCAGGCGCCCTATAGCTGGATGCAGTTTCGGGAGATGATCCGCTATGAGCTGGGCTGCGCGTTCTGCACGTTCCAGTGGCTGGCGCGCTCGCTGCTCTGGTTCCTGCGGGTGATCCACGCGGTGGTTCGTGACTGGGGCATCGCCATCATCATCCTCGTACTGGTCGTGCGACTGATCCTGCACCCGATCACCAAGCGGTCGCAGATCAACATGACGAAGATGAGCAAGGCGATGGCCGCCCTGCAGCCGGAGATGGAAAAGATCCGAACCAAGTACAAGGACAACCCGCAGAAGCTGCAGCAGGAGACGATGCGGCTGTACCGCGAGAAAGGCGTCAACCCGCTGAACATGCTGGGCTGTCTGCCGATGTTCCTGCAGATGCCGCTGTGGATCGCCTTGTACGCGATGCTGGCGTTCGCCATCGAACTGCGCGGCCAGGCGGCGTTCTACGGCATCTTCCAGGCGATTTCCGGCGGCTCGTGGCGCTTCCTGGGTGACCTGTCCGCCCCAGACCGCTTCATCACCTTCTTCACCGAGGAGCGCAAGTTCTTCTTCCTGGACTACTCCTCACTGAATCTGCTGCCCATCCTCATGGGTGTGGTGTTCTACTACAACATGAAGCTGACCACCCCACCGCCAGCCAATGAGCAGGCTGCCCAGCAGCAGAAAATCATGAAGTGGACGACGCTGATGTTCCCGCTGATCCTCTACGCCGCGCCAAGCGGCCTGACGCTCTACATTCTGGCGTCCACCTGTGCGGGCATGATCGACAGCTACTTCGTCCGCCAGCACATCAAGCGCGAGGAGGAGGCCGGTACCCTCTTCGCGAAGAAGGAACCCAAGCCCGGCGGCTTCATGGACCGCATGCGCAAAGCGGTCGAGGAACGGCAGCGCCAGCTTCAGCAACTCCAGGAACAACGCGAACGCGAGGAACGCGAACGCCGCAAGAAACGCCGGTAAGGTGAACCGCGAATGAACGCGAATAAGGAGAGCGAAAAAGCGCGACATATCGTGTCGCTTCATGAAACCTTCGTGTCTCCGTGACTATGTGCCTTTTACCCACTCATCCGATGTACAGGATCGGCTCGATTGGGGAATCATTTTCCAGGGCCTGGATGAGCGGGTCGGTGGGGTCATTCGGATCGATGGTAACGGCGGTAATACTGGCATAAGTGCCAGGCCGCAGGGAGGCGTGCGATTCGGTCATCTGCAGCGCGCGGGTACCGTTGATCGTCGCCATGCGCAGCAGCGTTTCCGGATCGGTGCGGTCGCGGCGGTAGAGCCAGCGCATCTGCGCGAGGATGCTCATGGGCTGCAGTTCGTTGGGGGGCTGGCAGATGATCGAATCGGTCCCCAGACAGACGTTCACCCCAGCTTCAAGCATGTCGCGATAACGATGGCCCTCATGGCCGAAGTAATCGCTGGCGATCGGGCAGTACGCCACCGAAACGCCAAATCGCGCCAGCATCTCGATGTGATGGTCCTCCACGTAGTTGCAGTGCGCCACGAGCCACCGACCCTGCTTCAGGGCATCGGCGAGCCAGTCGATGGGGTGTTGGCCGGTCGCGGGGCTCGCCTGCGGGTCCCATTTGCCCAGATCGCGCAGAAGGTCGACGAACGGCCCAGCCCCGTCGCGAATGAACGCAATCTCCTCCGGTGTCTCCGCCAGGTGCGTCGACAACCGGTACGCATGGCTGCGGGCGTACTTCGTCACTGCCTCGTACAGCCGACGGCCGGCGCTGTACGGCGCGTGTGGCTGAATGCCCAGCGCCACGGTGGGATGTGCCCGCTCAAAGGGAGGATGCACAACGAAGCGATCGTGCAACTGCTCGATCGCCGCATCCTGCCGGTCACCAATGCCGAAGCATTCAAGGTAGCTGACACCCGGCAGGCCCGCTTCCATGCGTGCGTTGACGGCTGCGGGCGAAGGCGCGATGTCCCCCAGCACCCACACCCCTGCCGCCCACGAAAGTTCCACCCCGTGCCGCACCGCCTCAGCCACCGCAGCATCGTCACGTGGCGTCTGCTCCATCACCATCTTCAGCCAGTCCACGAACTTACCGCGATAGGGCTGTGGCCCCACGTTGGTCAGGCTCAGGTGCGCGTGCGCGTTGACCATCGCCGGCAATAGCAGCGAGTCTGGCAGATCGATCACCTCATCAGGCTTGAACTGCGCCAGCACCTGCTGCGGCGAGCCGACCGCGACGACGCGGCCGTGGCGAACAGCGATCGCGCCGGGCCGTTCGCAGATGCCCGTGGCGTCACGTACCGCTGCAGCGCGGTAGACGCTGATGCCCGAGGCCCGAAAACGCATTCTTACTGATCGTTTCATGCTCAACCTGTGGTGCTGACGATAACTGACCCATCGGGGGACATTGATTTTAACCGCTCTTAAGGTAGCTTATTACCGTTTCGGAACCAGCTTTGCGACGATTCAGGGGCTCGATCAGGAAAGGATTGCACGTGATGACGCGAGGCGCCCGATTTCTGCTGCTGATCGCACTGTCGTTCTTGGCCGTGGGCTGCGTGGCTCAGGGTGAACAGGATCGGCTGCTGCGCAGCAACCGCGTGAAGGACGATCAGATCGCCAACCTCAAGGCTCAGCTTGAAGAGCGCGATGCGACCATCGCCGCCCTGCGGGCCCAGCAGGCCCAGCCCAGCCCGGAACTTCTGGCTCAGATCGAACAACTTCAGGCTGACCGCAATCGCCTGCAGAATGAACTGAACGAACTGCTGCAGCGCGTGAACGAACTGCCCACCGGCCCGCTGCCCGCCGAGATCGATCAGGCGCTGGTTCAGCTCGCCGCCTCGAACCCGAATCTGATGACGTATGACCCGAAGCTGGGCATGATCCGCTTCGCCAGCGACCTGACGTTCGCGCTGGGCAGCGTGGAGGTGAGTTCGGCCGCGACGACTTCGCTGCGTGAACTGGCGCGGATTCTGAACACGCCGCTGGCGCAGCCTTACGAGGTTCGCGTGGTGGGCCACACCGACAACGTGCCCATCGGTAACCCGCGCACGCGGCAGCAGCACCCGACGAACTGGCACCTGTCGGTTCACCGAGCGATCTCGGTGAAGGATGTGCTGGAAAAGGCGGGCGTGTCAGCCAACCGCATCGGCGTGGGTGGCTACGGCGAGTTCCGGCCGGTCGTCGCCAACGGCCCGCGCGGGGCGCAGGCCAACCGGCGCGTGGAAATCTACCTCGTGCCCATGCCGCAGAATACGCAGCTCGCACCCGCTCCGGCGGCGCCAGTCGAGCCGGCCGAGCCGGCCGCCCCCGCGCGACGTGCCGAGCCGGAAGCCCCCGAGTTCTTTAAGTAAGCCCCCGCTTCAATCCGACCGTACTCAACAGCCCCGTGTATATGCGGGGCTGTTGTGTTTCATGACGCATGTAAGTGTACGGAACCGTTCATCGGCTTTAAGATCGCCCAGCACAGCCACACCGGAGATGCTGGATGGCACGAGATTCTGAGTCCGCGCGGGGGAGTGAGGCGGCCGCAGGCGCGTGTCATGCGATGACAGGCGAGCAGGTGCTCGATGTTTTGGGTGTGAATGAACAGGGGCTGTCGGAGGCGGAGGCAGCCAGGCGTTTGAAACGCTACGGGCAGAATCGACTGCCCGAGATGCGGCGCGAAAGTGCGATTCGGCGGCTGCTGCGTCAGTTCAACAATGTGCTCATCTATGTGCTGCTCATCGCCGCGGCAATCACCGCGACCATGGCGATCATGGGCGATGGCGATGAGTGGATCGACACCGCGGTCATCCTTGGCGTGGTGATCATCAATGCGATCATCGGCTTTCTCCAGGAAGGCAAGGCCGAGCGCTCCCTGGAAGCGGTGCGGCAGATGTTGTCGCACAAAGCGATGGTATTGCGCGACGGCCGGCGTGTGACAATCGATGCACAACACCTGGTACCGGGTGACATCGTGTTTTTGCAATCAGGCGATCGCGTGCCGGCCGACCTGCGGCTGCTGCAATCGCGCGACCTTCGCATCCAGGAGGCAGCACTTACGGGCGAATCACTGCCGACGGAAAAAAGCATCGAGCCGGTGGATGCCAACGCCGGCGTAGCCGACCGCACGAACATGGCCTATTCAGGCACGCTGGTGACCTACGGTCAGGCAATGGGCGTGGTCACCGCCACGGGTGAGCAGACGGAACTGGGCCGCATCAGCGTCATGCTCAGCGACGTGGAGCCGTTGACCACGCCGCTGCTGGTGAAGATCGCAACTTTCGGGCGGTGGCTCTCCACGGTGATCCTCGCGCTGGCGGGGTTCACATTTCTCGTCGGCTTCTTCATGCACCGAGATGTTTACGAAGTGGACGTGCTGCTGATGGCGGTGGTGGCACTGGCAGTCGCAGCGATCCCCGAGGGACTGCCCGCCATCATGACGATCACGCTGGCGCTGGGTGTGCAGCGTATGTCGCGGCGCAACGCGATCATCCGTCGGCTACCAGCCGTGGATACGCTTGGCTCCGTCACCGTCATCTGCACCGACAAGACCGGCACCCTCACGCGCAACGAGATGACGGTCACAGCCGTCGTCACTCCCGAGGGGCGCTACGACGTGAATGGCGTGGGTTACGCCCCCAACGGCGATTTCATGCACAACGGCGAACCGATCGACCCGGCCAAACACCCCGATCTGGAAGAAGCGCTGCGGGCGGTGCTCCTGTGCAACGATGCTGCGGTGAACGAATCGAAGGACTACCACTGGCAGGCACACGGCGACCCGACGGAGGCGGCCCTGATCACCGTGGCCATGAAGGGTCGCTTTGATCCGCAACATGAACGCCAGAATTGGCGGCGCATCGACGCAATTCCCTTCGAATCCGAACACAAGTACATGGCGAGCCTGAACCAGCGTGATGGGGACACCGGCCCGCCTCGTATCTTCGTCAAAGGCGCACCAGAACAGATTCTCGCGATGTGTTCACATCAGGGTGTGGGTGAAACACTCAAGCCGCTGGATACACGCTACTGGGAGCGGATGTCGCACGAACTGGCATCGCAGGGACGGCGTGTGCTGGCGGTGGCGTGGAAGGAGGCGGCTTCCCACCAACAAGAAATTGAGCACAGCGATGTCGCTCGTGGACTGTCATTGCTGGGGCTGTTCGCCATGATGGACCCGCCTCGCCCTGAAGCCGCTGCGGCGGTGCGTGCGTGTCAGGAAGCGGGCATCCGCGTGAAGATGATTACCGGCGACCATGCGCTGACTGCCTGCGTGATCGGCCGGGAGCTGAATATCGGCGACGGCGAACACAGCGTCACCGGTCAGCAGATCGAAACGATGTCGGAGGAGGAACTTCGGCGTGTCACACGTGAGGTGGACGTCTTCGCGCGGGTGAGCCCGGAGCACAAGCTCAGGCTCGTTGCCGCGATGCAGGCTGAGGGACATGTCGTCGCGATGACCGGCGACGGTGTCAACGACGCCCCAGCGCTCAAGCGAGCAGATGTCGGTGTGGCGATGGGCCGTAAGGGCACCGAAGTCGCCAGAGAGGCCGCCCACATGGTGCTGACGGATGACAACTTCGCATCGATCGCGCATGCGGTGGAAGAGGGTCGCACCGTCTACGACAACCTGCGCAAGGCGATCATCTTCATCCTGCCGACCAATGGCGCGGAGACGCTGACCGTCGTGGTGGCGATTCTGCTGGGGCTGGCTCTGCCGATCACGGCGGTGCAGATTCTGTGGGTGAACCTGGCGACGGAGATCACGCTGTCGCTGGCGCTGGCGTTCGAGCCACCGGAGCCGGGGGTGATGAAGCGTCCGCCCCGCCGACCGGACGCCCCACTGCTGACGCCCTTCTTTTATTGGCGGATCGCCTCCGTTTCCCTGCTGGCCTTCGCTGGCACACTGGGGGCGTTCCTCTGGACGCTTTCACCCACGGGTAACCCCTTCTTCGCCCCGCAGTTCGATGCGGAACATCTCGCCCTGGCGCGCACGGTCGCGGTCAATACGCTGGTGATGCTCGAACTGGTCTATCTGTTCAACACGCGATTTATCGTAGGCTCAGCCCTGTCACGGGCAGGTCTGCTGGGCAGCCCATACGTCCTGGGCGCCTCGGCGGCAGTGATGGGGCTGCAACTGCTCTTTACGTATCTGCCCGTCGCTCAGAGGCTTTTCGACACCCGACCAATGAGCGCGACCCACTGGGGCCTGGTGCTGGGGGTCAGCCTGGCCGTGTTTTTCATCGTCGAGGTGGAAAAGGCGATCGTCCGCCGGCTGGGCGTGCGACTGTAAGGCCAGGCGGACCGCCGTCCGCAGACGCTGCTGCACCGTGACGCTAAGATTTAGGGCCGTCCGCCCACGGGCGTGCCCTTCAGGGACGTGTCCGGGGACGAGACAGGCAACCTCCGAAGGAATCATCCCGCCATGACGAGCACCGATACCAGGCCTTCCGCTTCCAACTTCATCCGCGCCATCGTCGCTGAGGATCTGGCCAGCGGAAAGCATCAGTCCGTCATCACTCGCTTCCCACCCGAACCCAACGGCTTCCTGCACATCGGCCACGCCAAGTCGATCTGCCTTAACTTCGGCCTGGCGCGTGAGCACGGCGGACGATGCCATCTGCGCTTCGACGACACCAACCCCACCAAGGAAGAGCAGAAATACATTGACGCCATCAAGGAGGATGTGCGCTGGCTGGGCTTTGACTGGGGTGAGCACGAATACCACGCATCCGACTACTTCGATCAGCTTTACGAGTGGGCGGTGTTGATGATTCGGCACGGGTACGCGTTCGTGTGCGACCTGTCGCCCGAGGAGATGCGCGAGTATCGCGGCACGCTCACCACGCCCGGCCGGGAAAGCCCCTATCGCAATCGCTCGGTCGAGGAGAATCTCGATCTCTTCGAACGAATGAAGAACGGCGAGTTCCCAGATGGTTCACGCGTGCTTCGCGCCAAGATCGACATGGCGTCGAAGAACCTGAACCTGCGTGACCCGGTGATGTATCGCATCCTGCATGCCACCCACCCGCGTACGGGTGAGAAATGGTGCATCTACCCGATGTACGACTGGGCACACGGCCAGAGTGACTGGATCGAAGGCATCACACACTCAATCTGCACGCTGGAGTTTGAAGACCACCGGCCGCTGTACGACTGGTATATCGACACGCTGACAAAGCTGGGCGTTTCCCCACGCGGGGTCGCCTACCGTCCGCGGCAGTTCGAGTTCGCCCGGCTGAACCTCACCTATACCATGATGAGCAAGCGCAAGCTGCTGGCTCTGGTGAACGAGGGGCACGTCACCGGCTGGGATGATCCTCGCATGCCCACGCTCAGCGGGATGCGGCGGCGCGGCTACACGCCAGCGGCCATCCGCAAGCTCTGCGAGACCATCGGCGTCACCAAATACAACAGCGTGACCGACTTCGCCCTGCTCGAACATTGCGTGCGCGAGGACCTGAACAAGGTCGCCCCTCGTGTCATGGGCGTGCTGCGACCGCTCAAGGTTGTTATCGAAAATTACCCGGAGGATCTGGTCGAGGAGATGGAGGCGGTGAACAACCCCGAAGACCCCTCGGCCGGCACGCGAAAGGTACCCTTCTCGCGCGAGTTGTACATCGAGCGAGACGACTTCATGGAGGATCCGCCGCGCAAGTTCTTCCGCCTGGCGCCGGGGCGTGAAGTGCGATTGCGCTACGCCTACTTCGTCACCTGCACCGGCGTGGTGAAGGACCCGGCCACGGGCGAGATCACCGAGCTTCGCTGCACCTATGACCCGGCAACACGTGGCGGCGATGCGCCCGACGGCCGCAAGGTCAAGGCGACCATCCACTGGGTCAGCGCCCGTCACGCCGTCGACGCCGAAGTGCGACTGTACGATCATCTGTTCACAAAGGAAGACCCCAACGACGTGCCCGAGGGCGGTGAATGGCGCGACAATCTCAACCCCGAATCGATGGAGGTTCTGATCGCCAAGGTCGAACCCTCCGTCGCTCAGGCCCCCGTCGGCACGACTTATCAGTTCGAGCGGATGGGATACTTCTGCGTCGACCCGGACTCCACGCCCGACAAGAGGGTGTTCAACCGCACCGTGACGCTCAAGGACGCCTGGGCCAAGATCGCGCAACAATCCTGATGGCGTCGACAGCCAGATGCCCGGTTGACCGGTTCGGGTACACTACGGCCACGATGCAGCAGGATATCGACAGGGTCTTGATTGATCGCCAGGTAATCGCCCGGCGGGTCAGGGAGCTGGCGGAACAGATCACCGCCGACCTGACGGCTGAAGTGCAGGCCCTGGCGGGCGATGGCGACCCGGCGCCCCTCGAAATCACCCTCGTGCCCATCCTCTCGGGCAGCTTCATGTTCACTGCGGACCTGATCCGGCACCTGCCCATGATGCTGCAGATTCGGATGCTGGCGATCAGTTCCTACCCCGGAACCGCCACGCAGAGCCGCGGGGCACAGGTGCGGCGGGAACTGACCAATTTGCCTGCGACGCTGGAGGGTCGGCACGTTCTGCTGATCGACGACATTCTCGATTCGGGCCAGACGCTGTGCATGGCCGTCGATTTGCTTCGCTCGCGGCAGCCGGCAAGTTTGCGCACCTGCGTGCTGTTGCGTAAGGATCGGCCCGAGGCGCGGCAGACAGCGGTCGACTACGTCGCCTTCGAGGTGCCCGACACCTTCGTTGTAGGGTACGGGCTGGACTACAACGACTATTACCGCAATCTGCCGGACATCGTGACGTTGCGGCCGGAGGTGTACCGTGGCGGCTGATCGGCGAAGCACGCGAGCGCTAAGCGAGGCGGAGCCGGAGAACCCGTCGCTGGAGCAGCCGCAGGTCGCCCTGCTGCCTCAGCAACTGCTGCAGCCGGGGGAAATCATCATCCTGCTGCTCAAGCCCAGCCCGTGGTACATCCTGCTGTCATCGCTGCGGTCGCTGGCGATCATCTTTCTGATCTATATGCTGGCAAGGTCGGTTCAGAACGACCTTTACGACTGGCTGGGGCTGGGTGGGCGCGATCTGCTCATTCTGGCACTGGCCGCTGCAGCCGCTCGCCTCTTCTGGGGGTTCCTCGAATGGCTCAGCCGCGTCTACGTGCTGACCGACCGGCGCGTCATCCGCGTCAAGGGGGTATTGCGCGTCTACGTCTTTGAGGCCCCGCTCAAGAAGATTCAGCACACCGTCGTCTACGTGAGCCTGCGGGAACGGCTGTTCGGGCTGGGCACGATCGGCTTCACCACGGCGGGAACGGGCGGTGTGGAAGCCTACTGGCTGATGGTCGCCCGGCCGCTGGAGGTCCACCAGAAGGTCGTGCAGACCCTGCACCGGTACCGGTGACCACTGCGGTAAGACATTTCCTGCCGGGCCCCACCAAGCCATCACCAACTGCCCGCACAAACGTCACTTACGGCGCACTTTCCCGGCCCCGTTTCATGTTGTCCCCCTTCTCTGCGCAGCCATCGGCTACAATATCGCCATGGAAACCACCCCCCGTCAGGCGACTGACCTTGAAGATCTGGTCGAACGGATCCTGATCAGCTACCAGGCCGACGACCGGACGCAGCATATTGACGCGACCTTCCTGCCCAGCCGCGACAAGACGATTCAGATTCTGGACCTGATGCGACGGCTGGTGTTTCCCGGCTTCTTTGATGAGCAGCGGGTGACCTCGCAGTCGGTGCGTTTCTATGTAGCCGATTTGCTGCACCGGATTCGCATGTTGATGTACGAGCAGGTGCGTCAGGCGATCCGGTATGAGGAGAACCGCACGGGCCAGGGCCGCGGCGATGCCTGCACCCAGTGCGACCAGCGTGCCCAGGAGATCACCGACGCCATGCTGGAGCGCGTACCGGAACTGCGGCGGCTGCTGGCGCTGGACGTGCAGGCGGCCTACGACGGCGATCCGGCGGCGGTCAGCACCGATGAAACTATCTTCTGCTACCCCGGGCTGTACGCCATCTTCGTCCACCGTGTGGCACACGAGCTGTACAAGCTGGGCGTGCCGCTGCTGCCACGGATCATGTCCGAGCACGCCCACAGCCTCACAGGCATCGACATCCACCCCGGGGCCCAAATCGGCGAATCGTTCTTCATCGATCACGGTACCGGCGTGGTAATCGGCGAAACGACCGTCATTGGCAACAACGTGCAGATTTATCAGGGCGTGACGCTCGGGGCACTGTCGCCCAAGGACGCCCAGAACTGGCGTACACGCCGACGACACCCGACGATCGAGGACAATGTCACCATCTACCCCAACGCGACGATTCTCGGCGGCGAGACGGTGATCGGTCGGGGCTGCACCATCAACGGGTCGGTCTTCCTGACCCATAGCGTGCCGCCCAACCACACGGTGCGCGTGCGTCACCCGCAGCCGGAATTGCAGGAAAAGCGCCCGCGGCGACCGCGTGAGGGAGATGCGCCGCAGCCTGAGTAATTGCTGCCGGTGCACGACATGACCCGATTGACCGCGTTGATCGGCCGTTGCGCGACCCGGGGCTAGTCGGAGGGGCTATGATTGACCATGCCGCAATCGCTCTCGATCAATTTCGACCTGCCGATACCGCTGTTCCCTCTGCCCAACTGCGTGCTGCTGCCCCACGCGACCGTACCGCTGCATATTTTCGAGCCTCGCTACCGCATGATGGTGCGTGACGCCCTGGCGGACAACCGCATCATCGCGATGGCGATGTTCGAGGGTAATGCCTGGCGCGATGACTACGAGGGTCATCCGCCGCTGCGGCCGTATGTCTGCGTGGGCTATATCATCCGGCACGAGGCGCTGCCGGATGGCCGGTTTAACATCCTCCTGCAGGGTGTGTGCCGCGCCCGGATCGTGCGCGAGGTGCCGCACAACCGTTATCGCACCGCCATTCTGGAGCCAACCGAGGTCAACCAGACGATGGAGATCGACCTGTCGGACGACCGGGCGAGGCTGGACCAACTGCTGGCGGACCCACTGCTGCGGCAGCTCGCCTGCGTCAGCGCAATCCGCAACTGGGCCAGCAGCGAGATTCCCACTGTCGTGCTGGTCGATCTGGCGATCATGACCACCTGCGACAATCTGGAAGACCGCTACCGCATGTTGGCAGAAAACAGCCCGCACGCCCGGGTGCGCTGGCTGGAACAGATGCTCACTCGTACTCGCCGCACGGTGGAAACGGCTGAACGCTTCGGGCCGAGCATCTCTCCCGATGGGTATGGGTTGAACTGATGCTATGATTGACGCATGGCCCGCCTCGCTGAAAGTGCGCTGATCATCGGCTGCGGTTATCTCGGCCGGGTATTGGCGCGCCGACTGCTCGATCGCGGGCTGACCGTGTACGGCACGACGCGGTCACAACAGAATGCCGAGGAACTGTTCGCACTGGGTGTACGGCCGATGCTGCTGGCGGTGACGCAGCGGCCAACGTTTGCCTCGCTGCGGCCGGCACTGGAGGCGCCATCGCTGGACGTCTATTACCTCGTGCCGCCGGGTCAGCCGCACGACGACAACCCCTCGCCGCGAAACATCATCCTTGGTGGCATCGCCTACACGATCAATGCACTGCGAACCGCCAGAGGATTGCGCCGAGCCATCCTCACCTCGTCCACGGCGGTGTACGGCCAGACAGATAACGCGCGTGTGGATGCCGACACACCCGCTCAGCCCGCAAGTGAACGGGCGGCACTACTGCTTCGCGGTGAGGAACTGTGGCTGGAGAGCGGGTTGCCCACGCATGTGTTGCGGCTGGCGGGATTGTACGGCCCCGGGCGCATCGTGGGGTTCAAGGCAGTCGTCGAAGGCGCGCCGCTGGTGGGCAACCCCGACGCGATGCTGAACCTGATCCACGTCGAGGACGCGGCCGATTTGCTGATCGCGATGATGGAATCGGACGCGGTGGGCCGCATTGAACTGGGGTGCGACGATCGCCCCACGCCGCGGCTGGCGTACTACACGAAGCTGGCGCAGCGGCTCAACGTCGCCCCACCACGCGTGCTCAACGACCCGGCGGCCCTGGCGCAGCTGGGTATCAATACCACCCGGCTGGCGCGCAGCAGCTCCAAAACGTGCGATAACACGTCCACGTGCCGCCGCACTGGCTGGCGCCCGCGTTACAGCGACGTCGATCAGGGACTGGACGCAATCCTGGAGAACATCACCCGCCGGTAGAATCCGCCGCCGCAAACGACATGAGTTCCATGACTGACCGACATTCTGATCTCGACGCATTGCTGGCGGACCTGACGGAGCCGCAGCGTGAGGCTGTGCTGCACGTGGAGGGCCCGCTGCTGGTGCTTGCGGGGCCGGGCTCGGGCAAGACGCGCGTCATCACGCTGCGGATCGCCCACCTTGTGCTGGGTGTGGGCATTGCGCCGTGGAACGTGCTGGCGATCACCTTCACCAACAAAGCCGCCGGCGAGATGCGCCAGCGCGTGGGGCAGATGCTCTCGCCCCGTCAGGC
>Ga0207864_1001408_pt1 | contig 26566 bp, 15 predicted proteins | sample HigsolmetaAR202D_FD_184834 | JGI IMG/M metagenome (GOLD analysis project Ga0207864, IMG submission 184834) | Ionic liquid and high solid enriched microbial communities from the Joint BioEnergy Institute, USA - AR20-2-D (SPAdes) (version 2) ... | reverse complement strand
AGGCTCGAAGCGCGATCTTCGAGTTCATCGAGGGCTGGTACAATCCGCGCCGTCGCCATTCGGCCCTCGGCTACGAGTCACCCATGAGCTATGAGAGGAAGTTTGCTCCGGTCACAGCGGCATGAGCCGCAAACGTCACACTGTCCACTGAACCGGGACAACTTCAGGCGGCGGCGGAGGGGGCGATTGTGGCATGCTACTGTGCAGGCAATGAAACAACGTACTTTGCCGGGCGCCATTGTCACGGTCACGGTGTTCGGACTTCTTGCTTGCGAGAATGTGGCGGCGCAAAAGCCGGTGCCTATCCCGCAGGTGGGAATCTTCGAGCATCTCGAGGGCGTCGAAATCGGCATGACAGTGAGTGAGCTGAGGGAGCTTCGACCGGGTTCGAGTGTCGCTCGTTATGAAGGTCTAGTCGAAACGATTGACGGGGTACGGATTGCCTATCTCGTTGACCGGCCGGCCACAGACACAGACCCGCTTCCAAACTACGCTCGTTTGGTGGGGGTCGAAGCAACCTATGGATTAGGCAGGTCCCCGCATTCACCCGGCCTCAATTGGGAGGACGCGGTCCGTGAGTGGAGGCAGGGACTCGGCTTGACTTTCACGTGTTTCGCCGCAGATGCGGGAGCATTCCCAGGCAAGGATGCCCGTGCACTGGCCGAGGAATACTCGGTTCGGATCACGCGATTTGAGATCTCGGAGATAAATGGCTTGCGTGAACCCGAACTGAGGATCCGAGTGACCGCGGCTGGGCAACCACCACCTGTTCCGCTTGGCCTACCGGTTGCCTGTCCAGAGTAGATCGACTAAGGGCATCGAGCCGTGCCCGAGCGAGCCCCTTGGCCAAAGGCGGGGGCTCGCTCTTTTTCTGCGGATGATATCATCGCCAGCACGAGCGATATACGACGAGTTGCACGACGCGCTCGTCCTCAGACTCTGAATCGAGGAAGAATGTGCCAAGTTCCGGCTACCTCTCATGCCGTTGATTCGTACGCTGGCCGCCACCCACAATGCCGTCGCGATCGGGCCTGGGATGGACAGCGCCGAGGAGGGGGAGTAAAATGGAGTCGAAAGCAACACCGAAACCGCGCGAAATGATATCTCCCCTCGCGGGAAGCCGCACGGTTGGCGGATGCGCTACATAGGCAATAAGACCCGACTTCTCGGATTCATCCGCGACGTCCTGGACCGGCGCGGCATCCGCGGAGGGATCGCGGTCGACCCGTTCACCGGCACCGCGAGCGTCGCTCGGGCGCTGAAACGTCGCGGCTTCCGCGTCGTCGCGGCGGACATCCTCCAGTTCGCGCACGTGTTCGGCCGCGCCTACGTCCAGACCGCGGCCGTCCCGAGCTTCGAGCGGCTCGCCGACGAGCTGGACGGCCTCCCGCCAACGCTCGAGGGCGTCGTCGCCCACCTCAACCGCGTCCCGCCCGACCCCGGCTTCATCCACGAGCACTTCTCGCCCGCCGGCGCCGAGGGGCAACGCCACCAGCGCATGTATTTCACTCCGGAGAACGCCGCGCGCATCGACGCCGTGCGGGCCACTCTCGAGCGCTGGCACGCGAACGGACTCGTCTGCGACGACGGTTTCTACGTCCTCCTCGCCGCGCTCGTCGAAGCCGCCGACCGCGTCGCCAACACCGCCGGCGTCTACGCCGCGTGCATCAAGAGCTGGCAGCCCAACGCGCGCGCCGCGCTCCGCCTGCGCCCCCCGCGCATCGTGCCCGGCGAAGGGTGCCGGGCGCTCCGGGCCGATGCATACGACGTCGTCTCCGAGCTCGAGCCGTTCGACCTCCTCTACCTCGACCCGCCGTACAACACGCGGCAGTACTCCGCCTACTACCACATCCCCGAGATCATTGCGATGGGCTGGTTCGACGCGCCCATCCCGCTGCGCGGAAAGACCGGCCTCCTCCACGACCAGGACAAGCGCAGCGACTGGTCCCGCATCGCTCGGTGCGAGGACGCCTTCGAGGCCCTCGTCGCGGCCGCCCGCTGCAGGCACATCGTCCTCAGTTACAACGCCGAAGGGATCATCCCGGAGGAGACGATCGTCCGCGTCCTCAAACGGTACGGCCGCGCCGCCACGTACCGGAAGTACCAGCGCCGCTACCGCCGCTACCGCTCCGACTCCGACGGCGACCACCGCACCTACCGCGGCGACGAGGTCACCGAATTCCTCTATTGCGTGAGTCGATGAACCGGGGAGGAGAATAGTAACGGCCGGGAGCGTGCCGTGGTCGAACCTGGATCAGTCGCCCCGCATCTGGTCGATCCGTCGGATTCTCACACGTGCCGCATCCCGGCCGTCGAGGGCGTCGGAGATGTGGATCGGGGGTGCGGAAGATCCCCCGCGCCCCGAACCACTCTCAATCAACGCCGAACCTGATCGGAATCTGTACAAGGACCGGCGTCGGCGCGCCGCCCGCGCGCGCCGGCTCGAATTCCATCTTCGACGCGACCGCCTTCGCCGCCTCGTCCAACGCCGGATGACCGCTCGGCTGAGACAACTCGATACGACGGACCTCGCCCGTCTCGTCGATCCAGAACAGCACCGTGACCATCCCGCCGATCCCGGCATCGCGGAGCAGCGGCGGGTAACGACGCGCCAACTCCCGCGACACCTCCTCCGGGTTGCGCAGCCTCGGCCGCTCCATCCCCGCGGAGAACGCCTGGAAACGGCCGTCGCTCGTAGCCGAGGTCGCCGCGGGCATCACACGCGTGCCAACGTCGCCAGGGCCGATCTCGGGCGGAATTTCGACGGCGTTGATCCCCGGCGGCGGAAGCTCGATCTCGGGCGGTGTGGTGACATCGGGTGCGCGATGGTTCGTTTCGATCCGAATCAATGCACAGGCGCCGCTGACACCCAATCGATTCGCCAGGGCGGCGCCTACCGCGCCCTTGACGACGTCGATCCGCCGGATCGTGGACGGATCCAGTTGGCCGATCACGCCCTTCCCCGGGCTCCCGAGCTCGGCGACCTCCGCAACGACGCCGTCCAGCATGTAAACCACCCGGCAATCGGCCGGAGGCGCGACGTGCAGCGTGCGCTCCTGCGCACTCTCGAGCGCCTCCTGCGCCTTCGCGAACGCCTTCCGCGCCTCGACGATCCGCGCCGCGCTCACCGGGTCCTCCAACGGCACCGTCGTCGGCTCCGGCGCCTCGCACGCCAGCACCGTCAGCGCGATGGCCGCGCCGCCGCCCGCCAGCGCGCGGGCCCAACCCTGCGGCTTCGGGCCCACCAGCCGGCGCAGCCGCCGCTCCAGGAACGACTGCGGCTCCGCCAGCGCCGCCGCGACCAGCCCCGCGCCGCTGAACCGCCGCCCCACCTCGAGCAGCAGCGCGCCGTAGCCCCGGGGATCCGGCTCCCGGCGCATCACCCGCGCGTCGCAGTCCAGCTCGATCGCCAGCCGCAGCCGACGCAGCATCCACCACGCGACCGGGTTCCACGGCATCAGAGCGACCGCCGCGAGCCCCAGCCACAGCAGCCGCGGGTCGCCCGCGCGCACGTGCTCACGCTCGTGCAACAGCATCAGCCGCCGCAGACGCTCCTCCAGCCCGAGCGCCCACTCCGGGATCACGATCGAGCCGCCGAAGAAACCCAGTGCCGCCGGGCCGACGTCGCGCGAGACGTACACCGGCACGCCGTCGACCTGCTTCCGGCCCCAGCCACGCCGGGCCGCGACCAGCCGCACGTTCGCCACCAGCAGCACCACCGCCAGCGCCACCGACGCCACGACACACACCACCAGCAGCACCCGATCCCACGAGGGCGAGGACGCCGCCGTCGTCGCCTCCAGCCACACCGTCGCCGGCTGCAGGATCACCTGCGACGCCTCCATCGCCCGGACCGGCTCCACCTCCGCCGGCCTCAGCCACGCCACGATCGGCGCGACGAGCGACCCTACCACCGCCACGGCCCACACCCAACGCACCGGCCGCCCCCGCGACGACAGCGCCGACTCGCCCGCCAGCGCCGCGAGACCCAGGAGCGCCGATACGACTACCGTGTACAGTAGCCACGCGATCATTTCCGCTCCTCCTCGCCCAGACGTTCATCCAGCAGCCGACGCAGCCGACGCAGCTCCTCCTCGCTCAGCGACCGGTCCGAGACGAGTTGCGTCACCAACAGCTCCGGCGAGCCCAGGAACAGCTTCCGCACCACGCGACGCAGCGCGCTCTCCCCCGCACGCTCCCGCGCCACCAGCGGACGGTACCGGTACGCACGACCCTCCTCCTCATGGCCCACATACCCCTTCTCTTCCAACGTCCGGAGCACCGTCAACACGGTGGTGTACGCCAGCCGGTCCGGCAGCCGCGCCTGCACCTCCGCCACCGTCCCCGAGCCCAGCTCCCACAACACCGCCATCACGTCCAGCTCGCGATCGGTGAACGAGATCTCCTTCGCCATCCGATATCACCCCCTTTCATTCGCTCGCGGCTCCCGGCCTTCGCCGCTCCGCCGCTCGATCTCTCCAGTCGTGACGCCCAGCGCCGATTCGCCCGAGATCAATTCCAACCGCCGCCCACCCACGGGCACGACCGCCGTGAAGTAGTAACGACCCGGCGGAATGGTGTCGCCCATCCCCGCCGGCTCCACCACGGACACCGTCAGCCACGTCGACTTGCCGGGCGCGATCACCACGCTCTTGCCGCCTCGCTCGCAATCCGACCCCCGACGATCGTCGCGCCGGCCGCTCTCGCCCTTCCACCGCGCGTACGCCGGCTCCTCGTCCCACGCGGGGAGCCCGGTCCGGGCCGGCGCGCCGTACAACCTCACGAACACCGGGCACGAGACCACCTGCACCTCCACCGGACGATTCCGCCGGTTCGTCGCGCCAACGATCGTCTGGATCCGCACCGGATCGTCCGTCAGGAAAATCGTCTCCGCCCAGTAGACCACGCCGGAACGCTCCACGTGGGGCACCGGCCCCCCACTACCCCGCAATCCGAGTGAACACCCCGCGGCCAGCGCCGCGAACGCTCCGACCCGCAACGCTGCGCGCACCCGCGCCCGTCGCCTCGAATCTCGCCGTCCGTCGCACCGCATCCTTCGGCCTCCGTCCACCCATCGCTTTCAACTAATACTATAGTGATAGTAGAAAGCGGCGTGTGTCAAGAGCCGAGACCCGACGACCGGGACTCAGCCCCGCAGCGCCGACCACGCCAGCAGCGCCCAACCGACCAGGAACGACACGCCGCCGAACGGCGTGATGAACGCGAGCCAGCGCGGCGCGCCGAGGGCGAGCGCGTACAGGCTTCCCGAGAAGAGCACGATCCCCGAGGCGAAGAACCACCCGGCCACGGACGACGCCGTCCCCGGCCAGCGCGTGCACGCCCACGCCGCGGCCAGGAGCGCGACGGCGTGATACATTTGATATCGCGCGGCCAGCTCGTACGTGTCGAGGCCATCCGGACCGAGCCGCGCCTCGAGGGCGTGCGCGCCCAGGGCGCCGAGCGCGACGCCGAGGAAGCCGAACACGCTTCCGAGCATGAAGAATATGCGGTCCATGTCGCGCGAATCTAGGATTGGCCGCGGCGGTACGAAAGAGGCAGCATGGCCCGTGGAACCGGCAACGGCCGCCGGTGTGTAACTCGGACGAACCCGGGACGAGGCGTATGAAGAAGAAGCTGGCGTTGCTGCTCGTCGCCGCGGGGATCGCCGCGGCATCGCTCACCTGCTCCCCCACCTACGTCCTGCGTGCGGGCGTCGAGGAGGCGCGCATCCTGAGCCGTCGCCAGCCGATCGAAGCGGTGGTCCGCGATCCCGCCACCAGCGACGAGGTCCGGCACAAGCTCTCCCTCGTCCTCCAGGCGCGCACCTTCGCCAGCGAGATGCTCGGCCTCGAGGCGGGCGAGAGCTACACGACGTACTCGTGGATCGACCGCGACACCCTCGCCCTCGTCCTCTCCGCGGCGTACCGCGACCGCTTCGAGCCGGTCACCTGGTGGTTCCCGATCGTCGGCCGCGTCCCCTACAAGGGCTTCTTCGACGCCGAGGCCGCGCACCGCGAGGCCCGCAAGCTCGAGCGGGAGGGGTACGACGTCTACGTCCGCCCGACCAGCGCGTTCAGCACCCTGGGGTGGTTCAACGACCCGCTCCTCTCGACGCTGCTCCGTTACGACGACATCGCCCTCGTCTCCACGGTCATCCACGAGATCGCGCACAACACGCTCTTCGTCCCGAGCCGGGTCTCGTTCAACGAGAGCTTCGCGAACTTCGTCGGCGACCGTGGCGCAATCCTGTTCTTCTGCGGCGTCGAGGGCGAGGACGGCGAGCGGTGTCGGGAGGCGAAGGCACAGTGGTCCGACAACGTCCTCTTCGGCCGGTTCCTCGCCGAGCTGATCGCGGACCTCGAGGATATTTACTCCCGCACCGAGCTGCCCTCCGAGCGGCGCGTCGAGTTGCGGGAAGAGGCGTACGCCCGCGCCCGGGAGCGCTTCGCGGAGTCCTACGCAGACCGCTTCTCCTCCCCCGGGTACCGCGGCCTCGCGCAGATCCAGCCGAACAACGCGCGGTTGATCGCCTGGCGCCTCTACTACGACCGCCTCGACCTCTTCGATGCCGCCCTCGAGCGGCACGGCGGGGACCTCCCCGCCACCATAGCCGCGATCCGCGACGCCGCCGCGTCCGCCGACGACCCGTTCGCCGCCGTGGCCAGCCTCGCCGGCTCGCTCCCCGACCGATCGACCGCGACCGCGCCGTGACGCCCCGTTGTTACGGCACCCCCCATCGGCTATAGTGTATGGTTCGGCGCAAGAAAACGGGTTGAATCAACGATCGACATTCCGAGATGAGCCACGCGAGCGACGACACGTATCGACCTGCCGAGATAGAGAAAAAATGGCAGAGCCGGTGGGAGGAGCGGGGCACCAACACCTACACCGATGAAGGTCTCGCCCGCGCCGAGCGTCCGTTCTACAACCTGATGATGTTCCCGTACCCCTCCGCCGAGGGGCTCCACGTCGGGAACATCTACGCCTTCACCGGCGCGGACGTGCATGGCCGGTTCCGCCGCCTCCAGGGCGACGACGTCTTCGAGCCGATCGGCTTCGACGCCTTCGGCATCCACTCGGAGAACTTCGCGCTCAAGATCGGGACCCACCCGATGGAGCTGATCCCGCGCAACATTGCCAATTTCACGCGGCAGCTCAGACGGACCGGCGCGATGTACGACTGGAACCACACCGTCGACACCACCGATCCGCGCTACTACAAGTGGACGCAGTGGCTCTTCCTGCAGCTCTACAAGGCGGGGCTCGCGGAGAAGAAGGAGGCGCCGGTCAACTGGTGCCCCGGCTGCCACACCGTCCTCGCGAACGAGCAGGTCGTCGCCGGCGAGTGCGAGCGCTGCGGCACGCCCGTCGAGCAGCGCTTCCTCTCGCAGTGGTTCTTCAAGATCACGAAGTACGCCCAGCGGCTCCTCGACAACCTGTCCTGGATCGACTGGTCGGAGACGACGAAGAAGGCGCAGGAGAACTGGATCGGCCGGAGCGAGGGCGCCGAGATCGAGTTCCCGATCGCCCGCCGTCGCATCGCCGAGGATCGCCACGAGCCGGCGCAGCTCCACGCCGGCAAGCCGGTCATCCGCGTCTTCACGACGCGGCCCGACACCATCTTCGGCGCGACCTTCATGGTCCTCGCGCCCGAGCACCCGCTCGTCGACGAGCTGACGACCGACGAGCAGCGCGAGGCCGTCGAGACCTACCGCGCCAAGGTCGCCACGACCGACCTGGTCACCCGCAAGAAAACCGACAAGGAGAAGACCGGCGTCTTCACCGGCGGCTACGCGATCAACCCGGCCACGGGCGAGGAGATCCCGGTCTGGATCGCCGACTACGTCCTCATGGAGTACGGGACCGGCGCGATCATGGCCGTCCCCGGCCACGACGAGCGTGACTTCGAATTCGCCCAGAAGTTCGCGCTCCCCATCAAGCGCGTCGTCGCGGGCGAGGGCGACCACGAGGGGACCCCGCTCCACGAGGCCTACGTCGGCGGGGGCGTGCTGGTCAACTCCGACCAGTTCAACGGGATGCGATGGGACGAGGCCAAGCGCGCGATCACGAAGTGGCTCGAGGAGCGCGGACTCGCCAAACCCCGCGTCAACTATCGCCTCCACGACTGGTGTATCTCGCGCCAGCGCTACTGGGGTCCGCCGATCCCGATCATCTACTGCGACGACTGCGGCACCGTCCCGGTCCCCGAGGAGGACCTCCCGGTCGTGCTCCCGCACGTCGAGAACTACAAGCCCGACGAGAGCGGCGTGAGCCCGCTCGCCCGCGTCGAGGAGTGGTACCGCGTCCCGTGCCCCCGGTGCGGCAAGGAGGCCCGGCGCGAGACCGACGTGAGCGACACCTTCCTCGACAGCGCCTGGTACTTCCTGCGCTACCCGTCGGCGCACCGGGACGACGTGCCCTTCGACCCCGAGCTCACGAAGAAGTGGCTCCCCGTCGACATGTACATCGGCGGTGAGGAGCACGCGGTGCTGCACCTGCTGTACAGCCGGTTCATTACCATGGTGCTGCACGACCTTGGGCACATCGACTTCGAAGAGCCCTTCGTGCGCTTCCGCAAGCACGGGCTGATCATCAAGGAAGGCGCGAAGATGTCGAAGAGCCGGGGCAACGTGGTGATCCCGGACGAGTACATCGAGAAGTACGGCGCCGACACTTTCCGCACCTACCTGATGTTCCTCGGCCCGTACCAGGAGGGCGGCGACTTCCGCGATCTCGGGCTACAGGGGCCCTACAACTTCCTGAAGCGCCTCTGGGACACCGTCGTCCCGGTCGAGGAGCTCGGCGATGCGCCTATCGAGGGCGCCCTCGAGCAGAAGCTCCACGCCACGATCAAGAAGGTGACCGAGGACATCGCCTCCCTCGACTACAACACCGCGATCGCGGCGATGATGGAGTACCTGAACGCGGTCCGGGAGGGTGGCCGCAAGGCGAACCGCTCGGAGGTCGAGCCGCTCGTCGTCATGATCGCGCCCTTCGCGCCGCACATCGCCGAGGAGCTCTGGGAGCGGCTGGGGCACGAGAAGAGCATCTTCGAGCGCCCGACCGGCCCCGAGGCCGAGGGCGGGCTCCGCGCCGCCGGCTGGCGCTCCGTCCCCGGCGGGAACTGGCCGACCTACGACCCCGAAAAGGCGACGGTCGACGTCGTCGAGTTCGTCGTCCAGGTCAACGGGAAGCTTCGCGCACGCATCCCGATGCGGCGCGGGATCACCGAGGACGATGCCCGGGCCGCCGCGCTCGCCGACGAAAACGTCCGGCGCTTCGTCGACGGCCAGCAGGTGCGCAAGGTGGTCTTCGTGCCGGACCGGTTGATCAACCTGGTAGTAGGGTGAATAAGAAAGGCGGGGCCGACGTTCGGCCCCGCCGACGTTTTCGGACCCGCCACGGCTCCGACTAACGTTCGCCGCCGACCACCCGGAACCGCACCGTGTCCGAGCTCTGCCGGATCACGCGATGGGCGAGGTCGCCGATGACCGCGACCAGCGTGTAATCGCCCGGCGGCAGGTCCCGGAAGACGTGCTCCGTCTGCGCCTGACCCAGGTGCACGATGTCCGGCTCCCCGGCCGGGATCGCTTCGCCGAGCGGCGTCGTCTCACGGTTCAGGAACAGGTGGTGGTGCCCCGAGTTCGGGCGCGGGTCGCCCGCCGGCACGATCTCGATGTTCTCGGCCGCCAGCACCACGCGCACCTCGCCGCTCAGCTCCGCGCCGTCGACCGGCTCGACGATGCGCACGGCCGGCACCCGCTCCGCAGCTTCCCGCTCCGCGTCCGCCGTGCCCCCGGCGCCGCACGCCGCGACGCCGGCGAGGATGACGGGGACGAGCAGGTGCGTGGGCAAGGACATCGCGTTCCGGCGATTCTCGGTCGTTCGAAGCATCTCTCGCTCCTGAGTGGGGGGTCGCGGATCGCGCACGGGCACGGCGACGACGTGCCCCGCGCCGCGTGCGCCGACCCCAAAGTATACGACGGGCCGCGCCGCCTCGCACGCCTCCCGGCCCTTGCGAGCGGCCGCGTGCGGACGGCGGCGTCGCAGGCCGATGGCGACGTCGCACCAACGTTTTTCCGATTCCCAAACGATTTTTCCGGCGACGCCCGGGCGCTCCGCGGTTGCGTTCCGGCGACAAACCTTCGCAAGTTTCAGAACGGTCGCGAGTTGCGCACGCCGGAATCCCGGGTGCGATCCCTGCCCGGATCCTGCAAGCATGGGCATCGGCTCCGGACCGTCGCCCGACGCGCTGGGCGGCGGCCGATCGTGACGACGCGACCCCTGGCAAGGAGGCCGCAATGCGCAGACTGCCGACAACGCTTCTCATCGCCGGACCCCTGCTGATCTGCGGCGAACCTCTCTCGGCTCAGAACCACCGCGAAGCCCTCGGCCTCTACGGCGGCGGCTCCCGGTTCAGCGAACTATCCCCGTCCGCGACGATCGAGACGAGAATGGAAGACGGATGGATCGCCGGGCTGCACGTCGACCGCTGGGTCGCCGGCGGCAGGGCCGGGCTGCGTTGGGGCGGATCCTTCGCCGAACGGCGGCTCGCGACCGGGAGCGGCGCGCTGTACCGGATGTACGGCGGCGAGATCGCGATCCTCTTCCGCGTGCTCCCCGCCCGGCCGGGCCGTTTCCTCGCGCCGTACATCGCCGCGGGCGGCGGCGTGCTCCACATCGACGCGGCGAACGGTGCGAACCCGGCGGACGACTACCACGTCGACCCGGTGACCCGCGCCGTCGCTTCGATCGGCGGGGGCGTCGAACTCTTCGCGTCCAGCCCCGTCGGCTTCCAGATCGAGGTCGCCGACCGCATCGTCCCCAAGAGCCCCTTCGGCGACCCCGCCGCGACCAGCGGGTTCAACCCCGTGCACCAGGCCGTCGGACGCGTTGCCCTCATGATCAGGACCGGCCGCACGGCGACGGCGCCCGCGATCGCGGCCGCGCAGCGGCCCGCACGCGACACCGCGACGGCCGCGCCGGAACTCATGGCCGCGCCGGACTCCGCGGCCGCGGCGCCCGAGCCCGCCGCCGAACCCGCGGCGCCGGAGCCCGCCCCGGCCCCCGAGCCGGTCGCTCGCCCGACGGACGCACCCGTGCCGGCGGACCCGGGCGCGCCGCGTCCCTGCACGTGCGTCGACGACGCCGCCCGTGAAACGCGGGCCGCTCCGGCGACGCCGGAGCTCCGCGGCGCGGCCAGCCCCGTTGCACCGGGCGACACCCTCCCCGGCCGCCTCTACACGGTCCAGCTCGGGGCGTACCGCGACTCCACCACCGCCCGCATCGTCGCGGACAACGCCCGGATCTACGGCTGGCCCGTCTGGATCAGCAACATCTCCCGCGACGGGACCACCCTCTACCGCGTCCGGGCGGGCGTCCTCCGCAGCCGCGCGGACGCCGTCATCCTCGCCGGCCTCTTGCGCCTCTCCGTCGGGATCCGGGGCTGGGTCGCCCCCGTCGAGCCGCCCGACGTCGCAACCGACGAAATGGTCGCCAGGACCCGCGTTGCGATGGGCGGCACGCCCTGATCCCTCGGACCGGCGCCCCGGCATCCGGAGCCGCCGGTCCCGGGCGTCCTTGCCCCGCCGCCACGAGGGTTGGCGAGCCGGGCCCTCGCGCCGCCACCGCCCCGGGGAGAACGGCACGGACCTTGACTCCCCGGGGCATTCGTGTATCTTTTTGGGCTCCCGAGAAGCGCCGTCCCAGGCCCTTTTCGGGGTTGACACCGGCAGGGCGATCGGTTATAATTTTCGTCCTGACCATTGACGCGGGGTGGAGCAGTCTGGTAGCTCGCCGGGCTCATAACCCGGAGGTCGCGGGTTCAAATCCCGCCCCCGCTACTATCTCGGACTCGGTCCGGGAATTCGATCGAGGAGGCGCTATGCCGGCACGCCGTCCGCAGTCGCGACCCGTTTCGCCGGCGGCGGCAACGGCGGCCTCGGCGCCGCGATCGATCGCCGATTCCCGCACGGGTTGGGCGCACCGGTAGGGCCGGTTCGGGTCTCTCCGTCCCGCCCCGCCCGCGCCACCGACGCCGGCGGGGATATTTTTCGGCGACGCAGGCCCGGTAGGATGAGACTGCGGGTTCGACGGCCAGGTAGCTCAGTTGGTAGAGCACACGACTGAAAATCGTGGTGTCGGCGGTTCGATTCCGTCCCTGGCCATGGCGTAGGTCCGTAGCTCAATTGGTAGAGCACCGGTCTCCAAAACCGGCGGTTGGGGGTTCGAGTCCCTCCGGGCCTGTTTGACAAGTGGATCGCTCGCCGCATCGTCCTGGCGGCGGCAGGCATTTTGCCCCCATCGTCTAGTGGCCTAGGACGCCGCGTTCTCAGCGCGGAAACCGGGGTTCGATTCCCCGTGGGGGTACTGACAAGGGGATCGCCCCCATCGTCTAATGGTTAGGACACCAGGCTTTCAATCTGGTAATAGGGGTTCGATTCCCCTTGGGGGCACTGGGTGGGGTGGCGAAGAGAGCGTGCGGGCGTAGCTCAGTTGGTAGAGCGTCTGCTTGCCATGCAGAAGGTCGCCGGTTCGAGTCCGGTCGCCCGCTCTAGAGGGGAACGAGGAGTCAGGAGAAGCAACCAGGGCCGCGAGGTGACAATCCCCGAGCCCTGAGCCCTGACCCCTGCCGTCCCGGGGCTGTAGCTCAGCTGGTTAGAGTGCCGGTCTGTCACACCGGAGGTCGCGGGTTCGAGTCCCGTCAGCCCCGTCGCCGCGCGGAACGCGGCACCGTTGCTTGACAATCGAGGTCGTCCGTGTGGGGCTGTAGCTCAGTTGGGAGAGCGCCTGAATGGCATTCAGGAGGTCAGGGGTTCGACTCCCCTCAGCTCCACTCGCATCCCGGTTGCGACCGGGACGCTCGGGTGGCGGAACTGGTAGACGCGCTAGATTCAGGATCTAGTGGGGGCAACCCCGTGGAGGTTCGAGTCCTCTCCCGAGCATGAACGGACATTGGGCCCACGTGCTGGAATTGGTAGACAGGCTGGTTTGAGGGACCAGTGCCGGCAACGGCGTACAGGTTCGAGTCCTGTCGTGGGCATGACGGAGAGGTGTTGAGCGCCCGTAGCTCAACTGGATAGAGCGCATGACTACGGATCATGAGGCTGGGGGTTCGACTCCTCCCGGGCGCACCTGAGGTCGGTGGGGTACCGAAGCGGCTAAACGGGGCAGACTGTAAATCTGCTGGGCCACGCCCTACGTAGGTTCGAATCCTACCCCCACCACTTGCGCGGCAAGAGCCGGGCGCGTAGCTCAGTTGGTTAGAGCGCTACGTTGACATCGTAGAGGTCAGAGGTTCGAGTCCTCTCGCGCCCATGTGAACAGGTGCAGACAAGGTGTCAGCCCCGAGCCCTAGGCCCCGAGCCCTAGGCCCCGAGCCCTAGGCCCCGAGCCCTAGGCCCCGAGCCCTGAGCCCTGACACCCGACACCTGTCGTCCCGGGGCTGTAGCTCAGTTGGGAGAGCGCTGCAATCGCACTGCAGAGGTCAGGGGTTCGAATCCCCTCAGCTCCATGGAATCGCCCGCACGAGGGCGCGGCAACGCCACCTTAGCTCAGCTGGTAGAGCACGTCACTCGTAATGACGGGGTCGTCGGTTCGAGTCCGACAGGTGGCTCTCCGGCCGGAACGCCGCAGGCGCCGGCGGGTATAGGAAACGGTGGAAGGAACTTGCGGGAGTAGCTCAGTTGGCAGAGCATCAGCTTCCCAAGCTGAGGGTCGCGGGTTCGAGCCCCGTCTCCCGCTCTGATTTCGATGCCCCTTGGTGTAATTGGCAACACGCCTGACTCTGGATCAGGAGAGTCCTGGTTCGAACCCAGGAGGGGCAACTTCATGAGGGGTCGGAGGGCGGACCGGCCCCTCTGCCGTTTCGGAGAGGTGGCCGAGAGGCTTAAGGCGGCGCCCTGCTAAGGCGTTTGGGCCCAAAAGGCCCTCGAGGGTTCGAATCCCTCCCTCTCCGCTCCGTCGTGCAGGCGGGGCCGCGAGCCGCGCGGAACGGCCCGCCGAGATTTCGGACGGGTGGCCGAGTGGCTTAAGGCGCACGATTGGAAATCGTGTGGGGTGAATAGCCCTCGTGGGTTCGAATCCCACCCCGTCCGCTGGAAGGGTTCCTACGGGGAGTAGCTCAGCCTGGTAGAGCACTGCGTTCGGGACGCAGGGGTCGCTGGTTCAAATCCAGTCTCCCCGACTAGAAATCGGTCGGCACGCCCCTGACCGCCGACCGGGACGACCTCGATGACGCGAGCCCGGCCGGGACGCCGACGGCGTGCTCCGGCCGCTCGATTCTGGAGGCGTAGTCCTAATTGGTAAGGCACCGCACTCGAAATGCGGCGGGCGCAAGCCCTTGGGGGTTCGAGTCCCTCCGCCTCCGCTGGTTCCGAGTCACGAATCGTGACGCAAGAATGACCGAAAAGCCGCGCAGCTGCGCGGCTTTTTTCGTTTACAGAGCTCCTCGATCCGGTTCGCCCTTCCCTGCCACCCTCCTCACCGCGTACCGGCTCGTGACGACGCGGAACCCGTCCTCGAACTCGACGAGGATCGTGTTCATCCTTCGCGCGCGGACCAGGACGCGGCATCGCTGCCCCTTCCGCTCCCGGAGGCGCGATCGCCACCACCAGACGTGGTCGTAATCCGTACCCTTTCCCGGCATCTCGTCCGCCTTTCCCCAGCCCCCGTCCGATATTCGCGTTCCATGCCGCCCGGCGCCATAAAGGCACGGCCCCGCACCCGAAATCGGGTGCGGGGCCGCCGGCTAACCGCCCGGGCGCCTTGGCACGGGCGGCCTCATTCACGCCGAGCCGATCAGAACACGTACCGGGCGCTGAGCTGAATCTGCCAGCGCGACGCCAGGTCCGAGATGTTGTGGATCGAGCTCCGGCCGGTGAACCGCTCGAAGAGGACCCGGCCCTGGGCATCGATGTCCATCACGAGAGGCCCAGAGCCATCCGGGTCCGCCGCACGCAGCAGCGTCGAGTTCTGGTTCGGCACGTACTGCACCTTGCCCCAGTCCTTGTTCAGGAGGTTGGCCACGTTGATCACGTCGAGGTTGAACTCGACACGGTGTCCGGGCATGGACGGCACAGCGACCGCCTGCGAGACGCGGACGTCGAACTGGTTCGTCCACGGCAGACGGCAAGCGTTCCGCTCGAGGACCTTGCCCCGCGCCTCGCGCAGGCACTCCTCGCTCTCGATGAAAGCGTTCAGCGCCTGCCACGCGGCCTGTTGCTGCTCCGGCGTGCCGTTGAACCGGATCTGGTCCGCGCTCGCCGGAACGAAGATCAGGTCGTTGTCCGCCGAGCCATCGCCGTTGATGTCCGAGCTCGCGTAGGTGTACGAGTACGGCCGGCCGCTCTCGCCGACGTAGATCAGCGAGATGTTCGTCGGCGAGTTCGGGAACAGGTTCAGCTCGTAGCTCCCCTGGGCGACGATCCGGTGCCGCACGTCGAAGTTCGACGGACGCAGCTTCGGGTTGTTCGGATCGGCGTCGATCGGGTTGTAGCGCCAGTTCGAGAACGCCTGGCTCGAGGTCGTGCTCGTGACGTCCCACGACTCGCCGTAGGTGTAGGCGATCGACGCGTCCCACCGATCCGCGAACTGCCGCTGCAGCTGAGCCGTGATGCTGTAGCTGTAGTTCTGGTCGGTGTTCGTGATGTCGGTCACCGAGCTGAAGCCCTTGCGATCCCGGTTGTAGCGCGGACGGCCCTCCACCATCCCGATCTGCTCACCGACGGTCAGCTCCTGGAAGAGCGCGTCGTGCACGGACTTCGTGTAGATCCACTCGAGCGTGCCGACGAAGCCGTACGGGAGTTCCCGGTCCACCGCGAGCGAGGTACGGAGCACCTGGGGGAACTCGAAGTCGGGGTTGGTCAGGTTGATGACGCCAGGCGCCAGGCTCGTGCTCCCCGCGCACGACGTCGGCTGGTTGTGCGGATCCGCGACGAAGGCCGGAGCCGCGGCGCCCCGGCAGGTGAAGCTCGCGTAGTCGACGCCGGTGTTGCCGTAGGCGTTCGAGATCCACACGTACGGCGTGCGGCCGCTGAAGTAGCCGACGCCGCCGCGCACCTGCGTACTACGGTCGCCCAGCACGTCCCAGTTGAACCCGATCCGCGGGTTGAACGACGACATGCTCTCCGGCACGCCGTCCGTCCGCCGGCCGAGCGAGTCCTCGACCATCGGGTTGTAGGTCGGCTTGTCCGGGAAGGTCGAGATGTCGTAGCGGATCCCGGCGGTGAGCGTCAGCCGATCCGTGACGTCGAACTGGTCCTGCACGTAGAAGCTGAACTGCCGCACGTCGAACTCGGCCCGATCCTTCCCGCCGGGGAGGAGGTACGAGTACTCGTACTGGCTCGGAATGCCCGCCTGGAAGTCCTCGAAGCTGTTGAACCGGTAGTTCCCGTACGGGTTACGCACGAAGAGGTTGCTGAAGCCGAAGAACTCATTGTGCGTCCCGACGGTGACCGTGTGCCGGCCGGACGTGAAGGTGAGGTCGTTCGTGAACTCGATCACATCCTGCTCGAGGACGTTCTTCCCGGAGAAGTTCTCCGTCCCGAACGAAATCGCCCGGCTGTTCGGGAGGTTGATCGTGACGAACGGGAAGAGATCGCCGACGTTACGCACGTCGTCGATCGACGTACGGCCGATGCGCAGCTCGTTGAAGAACCGGCCGCCGAAGTTGCTGTTGAGCTGGGCGACCGTCGAGTGGGTCACGGACGTCTTCTTGTAGCCCGCGTTGCCCAGGAAGTAGTTCGAGTTCGAGCGGCTCAGGTTGTCGTCGCCCGCGTCGACCCAGTTGTGCCGGACCGTGAGACGGTGGTTCTCGTTGATCTGGTAGTCGAGGCGGCCGAAGAGGTTGTCGCTGAACCGCTTCATCGTCACCTCGCCGATCGTCCCCGGCTCGTAGCCATAGGTGCTGCGGACGTAGTCGACGATCGGCTGGACCTCGTCGAGGGTGATCGAAGCGTCACGGCCGATGGCGACGCCGCCGTTCGGAGCGGCGCGGTCGCTGAACTCGCCGGCGATGAAGAAGTGCAGCTTGTCCTTCTGGATCGGGCCGCCGAGCGAGAAGGCGAAACCCTGGTCGGTGAAGTCGCCGAGGGCCGCGGCCTCGTCGCCGTTGTAGTTGATGTAGCGCCCGGCGAAGCTCTGGTTGCGGCCGTAGTAGGTGAAGGTCCCGTGGAAGTCGTTGGTCCCGGACTTGGTGATCGCGTTGACGCCGGCGCCGGTGAAGCCGCCCTGGCGGACGTCGAAGGGCGCGATCACGACCTGGAACTCCTGGATCGCCTCCATCGAGATCGGCTTGGCGCCGACGTCGTTGCCGGGCGTGCCGCCCGAGCCGAGGCCGAACAGGTCGTTGTTGGCCGCGCCGTCGATCTGGATGTTGTTGAACTTGCTGTTGCGGCCGCCCGCGTTCGAGGCGTTGCCGTCGACCGAGATCTGGGGCGCGAGCCGGGTCAGCGCGGTGAAGTCGCGCGAGAGTGTGGGCGTCCGCTCCACGGTCTCCTGGCCGACGACGGTCGCCGCGCCGGTGCGGCCCTTCGAGATCACGGCGCCGCGCTCCGCGGTGACATCGATCGCGTCGAGGACGATCGCCTGCTGCTGCATCACGAAGTCGAAGCGGGCCGTCTGGCTGAGGGTGAGGGTGACGCCTTCGACGACCTCGGTCGCGTAGCCCAGCCCTTCGACGCGGATCGTGTACGGCCCGCCCGGCTGCAGGCCGGGGAGGTAGTAACGCCCATCGCCTCTGGTGGCCACGGCGGCGACTGCGCCGGTGGCGGTATTCGTGACCGTGACCCGGAACCCGGCGAGAGGCGCGCCGGACTGGTCCGTGACGGTGCCGGTGACGGCGGCCGTCGTGACGCCCTGCGCGGCGAGGCGATCGGCGGACAGGAGCGTCGCCGCCATCGCGAATGCGCCGAGCGCGAGGATCCTAAGAGATCTGCGCATGGGAGTTGAGCCTCCAGCGAACGTGAGATTAGGGGTGCCGGCGGATCCGGGATCCGCGGCTGCGTCCGCCCATCGGCACGTCCGCTGGCCGGCCCTTGCTGCCCGGCGGACGTGTGAGCGGTTCGTCCCGCCGGTCTCCACAAGCGAAACCGGGAGGGAGCCTTTCCGGCGACTCGCCGCGGCGGGCGGCCGGATTCCCGGCTTCTCGGAAGCCCCGACCGCGACACGCTTCGCCCCGGAACGGCCGGCCCGAAATTACGTGTCGGATGTCGGCATCGTCAAGCATTTCGGGGCGGCGCCGAGCTACGATTAGCGCGCGCTCCGGAAACGGTTCTGTAACCGGGAGGGGCCGCTTTCCGGACCGGTGTTCGACAGCGCCGCCCACGGTCCGGCCCCACGCCACCTATCGCCCGGCTTCCAGGCGCCGTAGGGCGCGTCGAGCTTCGTCGACGAGGGGTTGGAGCCGCGCGTCCGCGTCGCGCCAGAGTTCGGCGACGCGCGCGTAGTGCAGGGCCGCCATGTCGAGCTCGCCGCTGCGCTCGTGGATGCGCGCGCGATGCAGGTGCGACGGCGCCAGGTAGGCCAGGTCGCTCCCCGAGAGGTCGGGGAACGTCGCGTACCAGCGGAGCGCCTCGTCGTCCCGGCCGAGCGCCTCGAACGACCGGGCGCGCAGCCACCGCAGGTGTGCATCGCCCTGCTCGCGGTCGTAGACGGGGAGCGTCGAGTCCGCGGCGAGCGGGAAGCCATCGATCGCCCGGAGCGTCGCCGCGGGGTCGTCGCCCGCGAGCGCCGCCTCGGCCCCCAGCAACGCTTCCCCCCGCAGACGGAACACCTCGAACTGCGGCTCGATCCCATCGTTCGAGCGCGTGGCGAGCCCGAGGCGAGCGCGTTCCAGCCCCGCCGGGTCGTCGGCACGGACGGCCAGGATGCCCGCGAGCATCATCTGCATCGGCGGGTTGAGCGGCGCCGTCGGCAGAATCGGCTCCGACGCACGGAAGCGTTCGATGTCGCGCCGGATCGCCCGGCGTGCGTCGGCGCCGAGCGGGTCGTACGGCACGATGGCGAAGAGGCCGCGGTACTCGAGCGCCTTGGCGGGGTCGATTGCCGCGACGGAGTCGAGCCACGCGTTGGCGCTGGCGAATCGGCCGCGCGCGGCCTCGAGGAGCGCGGCGAAGAGCCGCACCTCCACGTGCCCCTTCGGGTCCCCCTCGCCCAGGTAGGCCGCGGGGCTGAGCAGCGGCACCAGCGTCAGCGTCGCGCCGGGGTCGCTCCCGTGGGCGGCGAGCGACGTCGCGATCTGCCAGAGCGTCGCGTGATCCACGGTCCGCAGCTCGTTCAGCAGGCGACGCTGCTCGGCCGTGTCGCCTTTCACCCACGCGCGCAGGACCTGGCCCTCGAGGGCGTGGTCCCCGGCGGGCTCGAGGCGCACGAGCCACGACGTAAGGGTGTCGAGTCGGGCGTGATCCCCGCTGGTCGCCGCGAGCCGCGCGACGTGGATGATCGCGGCCGTGTTGTCGGGGTCGAGCTCGATGACCCGGCGGAACGCGCTCGCAGCCTCGTCGGCCGGCCATCCGTACGTCGGCCCCCAGTGGAACAGCGTCTCGCCGAGGTAGAACCAGGCGTCGGCGTCGAGGGAGTCCTCGGCGACCAGCGCCCGGAACCGGCTCTCGGCCTCCTCCGCCCGGCCGAAGATGTACGCCCGCCACGCCGCGGCAACCGACCGTTGCCGCTCCGACAGGCCGGCCTGGTGGCGGATCGCCGCCTCGGCGGCGCTGCGGGCGAGCCAGTCGGCGTCCGTCCAGTTCGCGGCCTGGCTGAGCCGCAGATAGGCGAGGCCGAACGCGGTATCGGCCCGGACGGCGCGCTGGAGGTGCGCCTGCGCCTCGGCGAACCGCGACGCGCGGAGCGCCCGCTCGCCGTGGACGAACGCCTCGAGCGCATGGATCGAGCGGGTCGGGGGCCCGGCGCCCGGCTCGCGGACGATCCCGCCGATCGACGTCTCGAACAGCCGGATCGCGACCTCGCGGACCATGTCGAAGATCTCCTCGGAACGGCCTTCGACGCTCACCGATGCGTGCGGCGACGCGTCGCTGCGGCCGCCGTAGAGCGCGGCGTTCAGCCTCACCCGCCCCCCTACCTCGAGGATGTCGCCGAGGACGAATCGACCCGCGCCGAGCCGTGCGGCCATCTCCCGCGCCTCGCGCGGCCCGATGGCGCCGCTGCGCGCGGCGGTCGCCGTCGAGAGGACCATCCGCGGGTCCACGCTCTCCGTGCCGGGTAGTGCGTCCAGCTCCTGCGCCAGTAGCGTCGCCATCCCCTCGCCCAGGTAGGAGAGCTGCGGATCGCCCCGGAAGGCGAAGGGGAGCACGGCGACGAGGTTCGCGCGCACGTCATCATCAGCTGCATTCGACCGCAACGCCAGCGCGCCCACCGCCGCCAGGCAGACGAGTGCCGCGACGAGCCCCCATCGGCGCAGCGCCGGCCCGGGCCGGGCAACGCGCCACCGCTCCTCGCCGGCGGGAGCCACATCGCCGCGCCCCCCGGCCCCCGGGTCGCCGTCCCTGGCCCCAACAGCCGACGCCGCGGCGTCGCCGGGAGTCGCCACCCGCGTCGTTGCGTCCGACGACACGGCCGCGACCGAACCGCCCGACTCCGTGCCGTCCCGCAGCCGGAGCCCTTCCGCCAGCTCGCGCGTCTCCCGCGCCGGCTCCGCACCGAAATCCTCCGCGAGGCGGCGGACGAACGCCTCGTACTCCCGCAGCGCGGCCCCACGATCGCCGGAGGCATCCAGCGCCGACAGCAGGCGTCTCACGATCCGTTCGTCGTCCGGGTCGATCTCCCGGGCCCGCCGGAGCCAAGGGATGGGATCCGGCGCGGCCTCCGCCTGCTCGAGCGCCGCACGTACCGCCCGCTCGCGGAGGCGCGTCCGTTCCAGGTCGACCCAGCGCTCGAACTCGGGCGCGCCGGACAGGAAGAAGCCCGGCATCAGGTCGCCGCGATACAGCTCCAGTGCGTCGACCCGATCGCCCGCTTCGAGCGCGGCCTCGAACGCGACGACGTCGCACCATACGGCGTCCGGCGCCAGCCCGACGTCCTCGTGGCCGTGGCTCACGACGACATCGTCACCGATCTCCTGACGCAGGTCGTAGAGGGTGCGGTTCAACGCCGCGCGTGCGCGACGCTGGCTGAACTCCGGCCAGAGCAAGGCGACCAGCGCGTCTCGACGGTGAGGACCGTGAGAGAGCCGCGCGGCAAGATAGGCGAGGAGTGCGAAGCGTTTCGGCTTCTGAATGAGGCTCGGCGCCGCCGGCCGGCTACGGCTCTCGACGGTCAGAGAACCGAGAAGTCGCAGACGCAGCATCGCAACTCGCGGTCGTGGTCGGCGGTGTCGTGCCCCGCGGAGGTCGTTGGAGAGCCGCGACGAGTGGATCGTCTCAACGCGCGCTAATTCTACCTCGCGGCCCGCGGCGCGGCGAGCGGGGATGCGCGTAAACATACGGTTTTCCCGCCAACTCTCCCCTGGCTCTCCTTTGTCAGGGGAGAGCCAGCCAATCGCTGTTGGTTGGCATGTAACAGCCAGCCAATCGCCCGTCGTTGGCGTGCTCTCCGTGCACTTCGCGCGCGCGTGTCCCAAATCGAAACGAGAGCGGCGCCGCAATACCGCAGCCCCCGGCGGTGCGCGCCGCGTTTCGTTCGACCCTGCGCCGTTAGTCAGTGCAACGAGAGGAGCGCAGATGATGAGTCCAGTAGAGACACACGCGCCGGAAGCGGTGCAGTACGAGGATCGAGCGCCCCGGGCGTCGACGAGCGGCCGGCGCGAATACGCCCCACCGCGACTCGAGCGGCTCGGCAGGTGGAACGCTCTCACGCTTCGGCAGTCCGTGCAAATCTTTCCGTGACGGGAATCCCGATTAGATCACGAATACAGGGCGACGCGAAGGGGCATCGGATGTATGAGATCGCCCCTTTTCCGTTGGCGAGCGGGTGCGATAATTTTCGTCATCGACCCGTACGCGAATGGACTGCTCCGGCGTCTTGCCTCGGCAATCCGGACGCGTGGCGACTCGCCGGCCGCCTGTGTGGCTGCCGGCGAGTCCAGCGATGAATCACTGACCGCCGTTTGCTGAGATGAGACGCACGCTGCACTCGGAAAAGCGGGATCGTCGATCGTGGCGGCGGGGCGCCGTCACGGTCCCTCTCATGGCTCTCCTCGTCGCCTGTGCGGACGAGCCGACGCGCCCCGGAGCGGAGGACGCGGAAAACGGGGGCGGCGGCCGCGCGCCGGCCCGCCCTGTCGGTCTGGTCGAAATCACGATCTCGGGCTTGGGCTCGGGCCGATTGACTTCGAGCGCGCTGAGCGCGCCCACGGCCGAAGCGCTCGAGCTTCGGCGCCGGGAGCGCGAGGCCGGTGCGGGCGGCGCGTGGCCCGGCGGCATCGCGTCCCAATCCTTCATCCTGCCCGGCCACGGTTCCGGCGGCGGGGATGGCACGATCCAGCTCGAGCTGATCTCGACGGGCAGCTTCACGGACGGCGTGCGCGGGGACGGCGGCTACCGCTACCTCTGGGCGACGTACGCAGTCCGCAACGCGCAGGATGACGGCACGCCCTACGACACGCCTCGCCGCAACCTGACCTTCTACGCCGTCGATACGGAGAGCACGATCGGCACGACGGCCATCTTGAGCCTCCAACGCTTCGACGGCAGCGCCGCCGATACGGCGATCGCGGCCCAGCTGGTCCCGACGGGCGCGGTGGCCAAGCACCCGAGCAGCAACGCCATCCAACCTCTGGCCGTCGACGTGCTCCAACTGCTCACGGAGGCGGAGGCGAATGCGATCCAGGCGCTGGCCGACCCGACGGGTGTGAGCGACGTCTTCCCCTACGGCTTCGTCGTCCGCAACCCGAACGATGGGACGAGCCGCACCCTCCCGGCGAATCCGGCCGAGAACCAGTTCGACGGGATCGTGACCTTCGCCTTCAAGGTCCCGCTCCAGGCGAATCCGGCGGACGACCCCTTCACTGTGAGCGCGATTTTCCTGGCCGTGGATGACGACGAGGTCAGGCTGACGCAGTCCGTCGAGGAGCAAAACGCGCCGGGGCGTTCGGCGTTCGATGCCCGCGCGGCCGCCCTCGGAGCGAACGTCCTCACGCTCCTTCCGCCGGGCGGGGCGACCGTGTGGACCGAGCGGGAGCTGCGCGTGCTGTGCGATGTGCGCATCGCGGGGTCGTCGGACAACCCGACCACGACGCTCCTCCCCGCACCGGACGCGCAGCCGTGGCTCGTGATCGATCCGCGGGACCCCGCGTCCCAAACGCTCCCGCGCACGGTGCGGCTGGCCGCGGCGCGCTGCCCTGGCATCGCGTCGGCAAGCCCGACCACCTTCTCCGTGCACGGGTTCCAGAGCGGGCGCAATGTGGAGGGCTCGTACAGCGGCTTGGGAACGCCCCTGGTCTTGGCCCCTACGGGCCGTGCTGGCGCATTCTTCCCGGGCGAGGAAGTGGAGGTCACGCTGACGACGGGCCTCGGCGGCACGAAGCCCGTGGTGGCCCGCTACCGGGTGGCGGCGGGCGCCGGGCCCGGTACGTTCGTGAGGTACGACACGGACGGACTGGACCTCACTCCGTACGCCGTCGCGATCGGGAATATCAACGGTGACGAGCACCTGGACATCGTGACGGCGAACTTCGGCGCCTCGAACATGTCGATACTGACCAACTGGGGCGGCGCGGACATGAGGTTCGCGATTTCGTACAACCTGATGGGCCCGCCGTCCGACGTTGCGCTGGGCGACCTGGACGGCGACGGCGACCCGGAATTGGTCTTTTCCCACGGCACCAGGAACCACGTCACGGTGATGCTCAACGAGGCCTACGGCCCGCAAACCGTGTACGACGTCGGCACCCGTCCCCAGGCCGTCGCGCTCGGCGATGTCAACGGGGATGGACTCCTGGACATCGTCACGGCGAACTCCGGGAGCAACAGCGCCACGGTGCTGCTCAACCAGGGCGGCGCGCAATTCAGCGGGCGCGTCGATTACGCCACGGGCAGGTCGCCGATGACCGTCGCCTTGGGCGACCTCGACGGGGATGGGGATCTGGACATGGTCACCGCGAACAGCCTCGCCGACAGCGTCACGGTCGTGTTCAACGATGGCAGCGGGGTCTTCGGCACTTATGCCAACTATGCGGCGGGCGACAGCCCGAGCTCCGTCGCGCTGGGCGACCTGGACGGGGATGGGGATATCGACCTGGCCGTGACGAACAGGAACACCAACGATGTCTGGGTATTCTTCAACCAGGGCGGCGGGGCCTTCGGGTCGCCGGTGGCCTACCCCGTGGGTTCCGATCCCCGCGGCATCGCGCTCGGCGACCTGGACGGGGACGGCGACCTGGACATGGTCGTGGCCAACTACGGATCCCACACCGTCTCAGTGTTCATCAACCAGGGCCGCGGGACGTTCAGGGGTGCGGTTGGATACGCCGTTGGGAACGCCCCCCAGCACGTCGCCCTCGGCGACATGGACGGGGACGGCGCCCTGGACATCGTCGTGGTGAACAGCGGCAACTCCGGCACCTACGCCAACAGCGTGATGGTGCTGTTGAACAGGTGACCGGGGACTTCGACCGACCGCATGGTTGGGGAGCGGCCCCCGCCCTATCCGTTCGGGCGGGGGCCGCCTGCGTATTCGCAGCACGCGGCGGGCCCGCGCGGCCATGCGGCTTTGCCGGTCGAATTTGCGGGTTGCGAAGGCGTGCGTCGCCCACGATTTTTCGTGAACTCGCCCATCCAACGCGATCACTTGATCACCAGAGAAACCGAATGTTCGTAGTCGACCGAATCATTCTCATCGTCGCCATTCTGATCCTGGTCGGGATCGCCTCGAGCAAGTTCTCGTCGCGGCTGGGGCTCCCGGTGCTGGTCCTCTTCCTCGGCGTCGGGATGCTGGCCGGGTCGGAGGGGGTCGGCGGGATCGAGTTCGAGAACTATCGGCTGGCGCACGGGATCGGTTCGGTCGCTCTGGCGCTGATCCTCTTCGACGGCGGGCTGCGGACGACGCTCGAAGCGTTCCGGATGGTGCTGGCGCCCGCGGTCCTGCTCGCGACGCTCGGCGTCTTCGTCACGGCGGGGATAACGGGGCTGGCGGCCAGCTGGATCACCGGAGTTCCGATTCTGCTCGGGCTGCTGCTCGGGAGCATCGTCGGGTCGACGGACGCGGCGGCGGTCTTCGCGATCCTGCGGTCCAAAGGGGTAAATCTCAGAGAGCGGCTCGCGGCGCTGCTCGAGGTCGAGAGCGCGTCGAACGACCCGATGGCGATCTTCCTGACGGTCGGGCTGCTGCAGGTCCTCCTGGGCGAGATCGAACTCGGCCCCAGTCTCATCAAGCTCTTCGTGCTGCAGATGAGCGTGGGCGCGCTCGTCGGCGTCGCGGTCGGGTACGCGGCGGTCTGGGCGATCAACCGGGTGAACCTGGACGCCGCGGGGCTGTACCCGGTGCTGGTGACGGCCGCGGGGCTCCTCTCGTTCGGCGTCGCCGCGAATCTGGGCGGGAGCGGCTTCCTGGCCGTGTACCTGACGGGGATCGTGATCGGCAACAGCCGGATCGTCTTCAAGACCGGGATCCTGCGCTTCCACGACGGGGCCGCGTGGCTGAGCCAGATCGCGATGTTCGTGCTGCTCGGTCTGCTCGCGTTCCCGAGCCGGCTCATGGACGTCGCGCACGAGGGGCTGCTCGTGGCGGCGGTGCTGATCTTCGTGGCGCGCCCGGTCGCGGTGGGGTTGATCCTTCCGTGGTTCGGCTTCTCGCTGAAGGAGTTCTACCTCGTCTCGTGGGTCGGGCTGAAGGGCGCGGTCCCGGTCGTGCTCGCGACGTTCCCGCTGCTGCTGGGGCTGGAAGGCGGCGAGACGATCTTCGACATGGTCTTCTTCGTCGTGCTGGTCTCGGCGGTGCTGCAGGGGTGGACGCTGCCGCCGGCCGCGCGGCTGCTCGGGCTCCAGATCCCGCCGAAGCCGGAGGCGCCGGTCTCGCTCGAGATCACGTCGCTCAAGGACGTCGAGGGCGACATCGTCGAGTACACGGTCACCTCCGACTCGCAAGCGGTCGGGCAGCCGATCCGCGACCTGGCGCTGCCGGAGGAGGCGGTGGTGGCGATGGTCGTGCGTGGGCAGCGGATCATCCCGCCGCGCGGGAGCACGCGGATCGAGGCGGGCGACCACGTGTTCCTGGTACTGCAGCAACACGTCCGGCCGCTGGTCGACCTGATCTTCGCGCGCGGTACGCCGGCGCGGGGCGCGTTCCCGACGCACGTCGAGTTCCCGCTGACCGGCGACACGACGGTCGGCGACCTCAAGAACTTCTATGGCCTCGAGGTCGACGCGCCCTCCGACGACCAGACCCTCGACCAGCTCCTGCGCGAGCGACTTGGCGAAAGGCTAGCGCCGGGCGCGGGGATCACGATCGGCGACATCATGCTCCGCGTGCGCGGGATCGAGGGCGGCCGCGTCGAGCGCGTCGGGCTCGCGATCCGGCCGTCGGCCGATGAGCCGCAGGACGCCCCCGTCGCGACCACGGGGGAGGCGAAGGAGTCCTGAGGACCAACGACGGAAGACGGCGACGGGAGAGGCGG
>Ga0207864_1001407_pt1 | contig 26574 bp, 20 predicted proteins | sample HigsolmetaAR202D_FD_184834 | JGI IMG/M metagenome (GOLD analysis project Ga0207864, IMG submission 184834) | Ionic liquid and high solid enriched microbial communities from the Joint BioEnergy Institute, USA - AR20-2-D (SPAdes) (version 2) ... | reverse complement strand
GCCGCGAGAGCCGGCGAATCGGGCCCCGCCGCGAGGGGCGGCGAATCGGGCACCGCCGCGAGAGCCGGCGAATCAAACCCCGTCGGCCGAGCCGGCGAAACCGGTGCCGCGACTTCGGAATCCACCAACGGCGGCACCAACCCGGCGGGCTGGACGGGCGCCCGTGGCGCGCCCACCCGGATGCTGCTGCTGCGGCACGGGCAGACCGAACTGTCGGTGGAGCGGCGGTACTCCGGCCGCGGCAACCCGGCCCTGACCGACCTGGGCCGGCGCCAGGCCGAGCTGGCCGCGCAGTACCTGGCCGGCCGCGGCGGCATCGACGCGGTGATCAGCTCCCCGCTGCAGCGCGCCTACGACACCGCCGCGGCCGCCGCCAAGGCGCTGGGCCTGGACGTCACCGTCGACGAGGACCTCATCGAGACCGACTTCGGTGCCTGGGAGGGGCTGACCTTCGCCGAGGCCGCCGCCCGCGACCCGGAGCTGCACCGGCGCTGGCTGCGCGACACCAGCGTCGAGCCGCCGGAGGGGGAGAGCTTCGACGCCGTGGCGCAGCGGGTGCGCCGGGCCCGCAACCGCATCATCGCCGAGCACGGGGCGGCCACCGTGCTCGTTGTCACCCACGTCACCCCGATCAAGACCATGCTGCGGCTGGCGCTGGACGCCGGGGCGAACCTGCTCTACCGGCTGCACCTGGACCTCGCGTCGCTGAGCATCGCCGAGTTCTACCCGGACGGCGGCTCGGCGGTGCGGCTGGTCAACCAGACCGACTACCTGCGCTGACGGTTTGCCCGGCGGCCGGGCCGGGCATGCGGCGGCGGCGCGGTGCGGTGCGCTGCTCGCCGCGACCACGTTGCACCAGCGCTCCCGGCTGGCCGGACGGCTCGGCGCCCGGCCCGGCCGGCCGTCGCCGTACGGGGAGACCCCGGTGGAGGTGGACAGCCTCGGCCGCACCAGCGTGCCGGGCCTGTTCGCGGCCGGCGACGTCGCTGCCGAGACCCCGCAGGTCGCCTCGGCCATGGCCACCGGGGCGATGGCCGGCATGGCGATCGTGCAGAGCCTGCTCGCCGAGGACCACGGGCTGCCGGTGCCCGGCTGGCACGACGATCCGGAGGGGTGATCCGCGGATCGCCCGGCGGGGTACGGTTATGGGTGCGGACGAGTTGGCCGGGCGGCCGCGGGCCGTCGTGAGGCGGCTCGAGGAAAGTCCGGACTTCACAGAGCAGGGTGGTTGCTAACGGCAACCCGGGGCGACCCGCGGGAAAGTGCCACAGAAAACAGACCGCCACCATCCGGTGGTAAGGGTGAAACGGTGCGGTAAGAGCGCACCAGCATCCCGGGTGACCGGGATGGCTCGGCAAACCCCACCCGAAGCAAGGCCAAGAAGACCGCACTCCGGTGCGGTCGCGCAGGCGCTCGAGGGTTGCTCGCCCGATGCCTGCGGGTAGGCCGCTAGAGGCTCCCGGTGACGGGAGTCCCAGATGGATGGTCGCCACCCCGCCGTCCGGCGGGGGACAGAATCCGGCTTACAGGCCAACTCGTCCGCCCCATGCCCGCGAACGTGAGGTCGTGCGCGGGATTTCGCGGAGTTCTCGCACCCACGCGCACGCTCGCGGTGAGGTGGCCGGTCAGCGGAGCTTGCGGGCCGCCTTGTCCAGCCGGGCCAGCGCCTCGTCGAGCCGCTCCCGGCACCGGCGGGCCAGCTCGGCTTCGCGCTGGTGGAGCACCCCGTAGGTGAAGGTGTCCTCGCCGGCGGCGTGCGCGGCGGCGGCCGCGCGCAGCAGGTGGGCCCGGCTGACCACGCTGTCCTGGTGCTCGCCGAGCAGCGTCTGCACCTGCCTGGCCCGCTCGGCCAGGGTGTCGTGGCCGGTCGCGGCGGCGGTGTAGCGCAGCCGCTTGGCCGCCTTGCGGATGCGGTGCAGCGCCTCGTCCCGCTCGGTGCCGGCGGCCTTGCGGGCCGCCTTGGCGGCCCGGCGCACCTGCTTGTGGGCCGCCCGCAGCCCCGCCCGGGCATCGCCGTCGCCGATCGGCTCCGCGGCGGCGGCGAGGTCCGCGGCGGCCAGCTCCTCCAGGGTGTCGAGCAGCCGGAAGTAGCGCGGCGAGCGCAGCGCGGCCAGCACCCGCCGGTGTCCGGTGCGGTAGCGCCGCCGCGCGCCGTCGACCAGGCGCTCCGACACCGGCCCGCGCACCAGCTCGGCCGGCAGCGCCGCCAGCGCGTCCCGGTAGCGTTCGGCGAGCACCTCGGCGTCGCGGGCCTCGCCGAGCACGGCCGCCAGCTGGCGCAGCTCGTCGAGCACCGGCGCGTCGTCGTCCAGGCCGAAGGCCGGTGCGGCCGCGGTCAGCAGGCTGCGCAGCCGCCGGGTGGTCACCCGCATCTGGTGCACCGCGTCCGGGGCGTCGGCGCGCACCGCGCGGTCCCACACCAGCAGCGCCTCGATCGCCTCGGCCACCGCGCGCCGGACCGGGTCGGCGTCCGGCGGCACCGGCCGCCGCGGCGGCACCTGCAGCACCCGGCCCAGCTTGGAGCCGTGCTCGGCGGGCACTGCCCCGGCGTCGAGCAGCCGGTTGGTCAACCGGTCCAGCAGGCCGCGGTCGCCGCCGACCGCCAGCTCGAGCTCCCACTCCCGCCAGTCCAGCGGCTCGGCCTCCGCGTCGTCGAGGCGGCACGCGGTCACCCGGTCGTCGCAGAACTCGGCGAGCAGCGCCCCGTCGGCGCCGTACAGCGAGTGCACGGTGCGGTGCGTCTCGATTCGCGCCACCGGCGCCAACGGCCGGTCCCGTACGATCGCGGCCACGACGTCGCGCAGCGGCTCCGGCACCGCGCCGGGGTCCTCCGCGTCGCCGAGCGGCAACCGCACCTCGGTCCGCGCGTCCGGGCCGGCCGGCAGTTTCAGATGCCAGCCCGGGGCGGTGCCGCCGGTGCGCCGCCGCAGCGTGATCCGGTGCGCCGCCAGATCCAGCGCCGGTGTGTCGAAATAGACGGCGGAGAGGTGTTGTGACAAAGACCGCTCGACCCGCGCCACACTCGTCAGCCCCTCGAACGACGGGGAGACGGTCGCCTCGACGACGGCGAACTTGCGTTCGACCTCCAGAAACCGGGAGGCTTTCGGCTGCTCAGCGGGCATTTTCACCTCGGTCGGGCAGGGTGGCGGCACGGTCGGTGTGCGCCCAGCGTGCCATACCCCCGGCCGTCGTCGATATCAAGTCGAGACCTGGCACGCCCGCGCCGAATTTACGTTTCTCTTAGAGAGGCTCTTAATATTGCTTGCCATGGGTCGGGAACCAAAGACAGTCGTGGCCGGTATGGCCAGGTTGAAGCGCGAAGACTACCTTGATTCCGACGGCAATATCGTGATGCCCGAGGGTGTCACCCTGACCTCCTTCCTGGAGGCCAACGTCGCGGACCAGGGTGACACCCCTGCCTACCGGTTCCTGGACTTCGACCACGGCAACCCGCTGGTCGTGGACCTGACGTGGCCGCAGTTCGGCGCCCGGGTGAAGGCCGTCGGCGCGCGGCTGCAGCAGGTCGCCAAGCGGGGGGACCGGGTGGCCGTGCTGGCCCCGCAGGGCGTGGACTACGTGGTCTGCTTCTTCGCGGCGATCCACGCCGGCATGATCGCGGTCCCGCTGTTCGCGCCCGAGCTGCCCGGCCACGCCGAGCGCCTCGACGCGGTGCTCGCCGACGCCACCCCGACCGTGGTGCTGACGACCCAGGCCGCCGCCGAGTCGGTGGGCGCGTTCCTGCGCAAGCTGCCGCGCGACCGGCGTCCGCGCATGATCGCCGTCGACGCCGTCCCGGACTCCGTCGGCGCTACCTTCGTCCCGGCCGACCTGCGCACCAACGACATCGCCTACCTGCAGTACACCTCCGGCTCGACCCGGACCCCGGCCGGGGTGGAGATCACCCACCGCTCGGCCTGTACCAACGTGCTGCAGATGATCCTGTCGGTGGGCCTGGACTGGAACATCCGCAGCGTGTCCTGGCTGCCGCTGTTCCACGACATGGGCCTGCTGATGATCATGTACCCGGCCCTGTTCGGCGGCTACCTGACGATCATGGCGCCGGTGGCGTTCGTGCGCCGGCCCTACCGCTGGATCAAGGCGCTGGCCGAGGAGTCCAAGCTCGGCCCGACCTTCGCCGCCGCCCCGAACTTCGCCTTCGAGCTGGCCGCCGAGCGCGGCCTGCCGCCGGCCGGCGAGGAGCTCGACCTGTCCAACGTGGTCGGCCTGATCAACGGCTCGGAGCCGGTCAACATCAAGTCGATCGACAAGTTCAACGCGGCCTTCGCCCCGTACAAGCTGCCGGCCACCACGGTCAAGCCGTCCTACGGCATGGCCGAGGCGACGCTGTTCGTCTCCACCATCGACCCCGACGCCAAGGCCACCGCGGTCTACCTGGACCGCGTCGAGCTGAGCAAGGGCGTGGCGGTCAAGGTCGACCCGGATGCGCCCAACGCGGTGCCGCAGGTGTCCTGCGGGCACATCGCCCGCAGCCAGTGGGCGGTGATCGTCGACCCGGACACCGAGACCGAGCTGCCCGACGGCCGGGTGGGCGAGATCTGGCTGCACGGCGCCAACATTGGCCAGGGCTACTGGAACAAGCCGGCCGAGACCGAGTACTCCTTCCGCAACAAGCTGCAGTCGCGGCTGGAGACCGGCAGCCACGCGCAGGGCGTCGACGACAGCGCGCTGTGGTTCCGCACCGGCGACCTGGGCATGTACCTCGACGGTGAGCTCTACATCACCGGCCGGATCAAGGACATGATCATCGTCGACGGCCGCAACCACTACCCGCAGGACATCGAGGCCACCGCCGCGGCGGCCTCCGACGCGGTGCGCGCCGGCTACGTCGCGGCCTTCCCGGTGCCGGCCGAGGAGGGCGGCGAGAAGGTCGTCATCATCGCCGAGCGCGCCCCCGGCAAGGGCAAGGTCGACCCGGAGCCGATCCGCGAGGCCATCCGCGCGGCCGTCTCCCGCAACCACGCCGTGCCCGTCGCCGACGTGAGACTTGTTGCGGCCGGTGCGATTCCGCGCACCACCAGCGGCAAGCTGGCGCGCCGGGCGTGCCGGGCGGAGTACCTCGAGGGCAAGTACGACTGAATCCGCGGTGCGGCGCCGGTGACCGGTTAAGGTCACCGGCGTGACCGAATACACCACCATCGCCTTCGAGCAGTCCGGCCCGGTCGTGCACCTCGCGCTGAACCGGCCGGACGCGGCCAACGGCATGAACGCCGAGATGACCGCCGAGCTGGCCGACGCCGCGCGCCGCTGCGACACCCCCGACGTCAAGGTCGTGGTGCTCACCGGCCGCGGCCGGTTCTTCTGCGCCGGCGGCGATCTGAAGTCCTTCGCCACCCAGGCCGACCGGGGCGCCTACATCAAGGGCGTGGCCGACGACCTGCACCGGGCGATCTCGACGTTCGCCCGGATGGACGCCGTGCTGATCACCGCGGTCAACGGCACCGCCGCCGGCGCCGGGTTCTCCCTGGCGGTCGCGGCCGATCTGGTGCTGGCCGCCGAGTCGGCGTCGTTCACCATGGCCTACACCAAGGCCGGGCTCAGCCCGGACGGCAGCGCCTCGTACTTCCTGCCGCGGCTGGTCGGCGTGCGCCGGGCCCAGGAGCTGATGCTGACCAACCGGGTGCTGTCCGCGCGGGAGGCCGCCGACTGGGGGCTGGTCACCGAGGTGGTCGCCGACGACGCGCTGGCCGCCCGCGCCGACGAACTGGCCGGCCAACTCGCCCGCGGCGCCCGCGGCTCGCACGCCGCGGTCAAGACGCTGCTGCTGAGCTCCTTCGGCAACGGGCTGGAGGAGCAGATGGAGGCGGAGGGCCGGCTGATCGCGCACCTGGCCGGAACCGCCGACGGCCGCGAGGGCGTCGACGCGTTCCTGGCCAAACGCGCGCCCGAGTTCGCCTAGAAGCTGTGCTCCTCGGCCGGGAAGGTCCCGGCGGCCACCTCGTCGGCGTACTGCCGGGCGGCCCGGCGCAACTCGTCGCCGACCGCGCCGAACCGCTTGACGAACCGCGGGGTCTTCCCGGCCGTCATGCCGGCCATGTCCTGCCACACCAGCACCTGGGCGTCGCAGTTCGGGCCGGCGCCGATGCCGATGGTGGGGATGGTCAGCTTGCCGGTGATCCGGGTGGCCAACTCGGCCGGCACCATCTCCATCACCACCGCGAACGCGCCCGCCTCCTGCACGGCGATGGCGTCGTGGATGGTCTGCTCGGCGGCGTCGTCGCTGCGGCCCTGCACCCGGAACCCACCGAGCTGGTTGACGCTCTGCGGGGTGAAGCCGATGTGCGCCATCACCGGGATGCCGGCGGCGGTGAGCGTGGCGATCTGGTCGGCCACCCGCTCGCCGCCCTCGAGCTTGACCGCGTGCGCTCCGGCCTCCTTGAAGAACCGGGTGGCGGTGGCCAGCGCATCGGCCCGGCCGCCCTCGTAGCTGCCGAACGGCAGGTCGGCCACCACCAGGGCGTGCGGCGCACCCCGCACCACCCCGCGCACCAGCGGGATGAGCTCGTCGACGGTCACCGGCACCGTGGTGTCGTAGCCGTACACCACGTTGGCGGCCGAGTCGCCGACCAGCAGCACCGGGATGCCCGCGTCGTCGAGCACCCGTGCGGTCGAGTAGTCGTAGGCGGTCAGCATGGCCCACTTGTGGCCCTCGGCCTTCCACTTGGCCAGGTGCGGAATGCGGACCTTCTGCCGGGCCGCCGGCTTGCCGGCAGCGCCGTAGAGCGATTGCTGCTCAGACATGGCTGTCCCTCGCGATATTCGGGTCGATCCTCGAGGCCACGCAGCGGGTCCCCGGGCTCGGTTGACACGGTCAGTCTGCCACCGTGGCGGCGGACCCGAAACGCCCGTCCGAGTGGATTTCCTCACACCGGCGGTTCGCGCACATACGATCGGCCCATGCAACGGCTCAGCGGGCTCGATGCCAGCTTCCTGTACCTCGAGACGGCCGCCCAGCCGCTCCACGTCTGTTCGGTGGTCGAACTCGACACCTCGACCATGCCGGGCGGCTACACCTTCGAACGGCTGCGCGACGAGCTGGCGTTGCGTCTGCAGGCGATGCCGCAGTTCCGCGAGAAGCTCGCCGACAGCCGGTTCAACCTCGACCACCCGGTGTGGGTGGAGGATCCCGACTTCGACATCGACCGGCACGTGCACCGCATCGGCCTGCCCGCCCCCGGCGGCCGCGAGGAGCTCGCCAAGTTCTGCGGCCACATCGCCGGGCTGCCGCTGGACCGCTCCCGCCCGCTGTGGGAGATGTGGGTGATCGAGAACGTCGACGGCACCGACGCCCACCGGGGCGGCCGGCTGGCGGTGATGACCAAGGTGCACCACGCCGCCGTCGACGGGGTGACCGGCGCGAACCTGATGTCGCAGCTGTGCAGCACCGAGCCCGACGCCCCGGCACCCGAGCCGGTCTCCGGCGCCGGCGGCGCCAACGAGCTGGAGATCGCGGTCTCCGGCGCGGTGCGGTTCGCGATGCGGCCGCTGAAGCTGGCCAAGGTGCTACCCTCCACGCTTAACCTGGTGTTCGACACCGCCCGCCGGGCCGCCAGCGGCCAGACCATGGCGCCGCCGTTCACCGCCCCGCACACCGCGTTCAACGCCAACGTCACCGGCCGGCGCAACATCGCCTGGGCGCAGCTGGACCTCGAGGCGGTGAAGGCGGTCAAGAACCACTTCGGCGTCAAGGTCAACGACGTGGTGATGGCGCTGGTGTCCGCCGCGCTGCGCGGCCACCTCGAGGACCGCGGGGAACTGCCGGAGTCCACCCTGGTCGCCGCGGTGCCGGTGTCGGTGCACGGCCGGTCCGGCCAGCCGGGCCGCAACCAGGTCTCGGTGCTGTTCTCCCGGCTGGAGACCGCCATGGCCGACCCGGCCGAGCGGTTGCTGGCCATCGCCGCCGACAACGCCGTTGCCAAGGAACACAATTCGGCGATCAGCGCCAGCCTGCTGCAGGACTGGACCCAGTTCGCCGCGCCCGCGGTGTTCGGCGTGGCGATGCGGCTGTACGCCGCCAGCCGGCTGGGCGCGGCCAAACCCGTGCACAACCTGGTGGTGTCCAACGTGCCGGGGCCGCAGGAGCCGCTGTACATGCTCGGCTGCGAGGTCAAGGCGATGTACCCGCTCGGGCCGATCTTCCACGGCTCGGGCCTGAACATCACCGTGATGTCGCTGGCCGGCACGCTCAACGTCGGGCTCATCTCCTGCCCGGACCTGCTCAACGACGCCGACCTGTGGGATCTGGCCGACCGGTTCGACGATGCGCTGGCCGAGCTCGTCAAGGCGACCGAGACCCACCCGGGCCGGACCGACACCGAGTAGTCGGCCACGCCGGGCGGCCGCCCGGTCATGGCAAGCTGTGATGCCATGAACCTGTCGATCGGGCTCCGCGCACCCGCCGCGCTGTCCACCCTGGCGCTGTTGCTCGTCACCGGATGTACCACCACCGTCCAGGGCAGTGCGGTGATCGCCGTCCCGCCGCCGGGCAGTCCGGTGGACTGGCGGCCGTGCCAGGTCGACCAGCCCGGCGACGCGGTGCAGATCCCGGCGGGCGCGGAGTGCGGAATGCTCTCGGTGCCGGTCGACTACGACGACCCCGACGGCGACGTGGCCCAGCTGGCGATGATTCGGTTCCCGGCCACCGGGCAGCGCCGCATCGGCTCGCTGGTGCTCAACCCCGGCGGCCCGGGGGAGTCCGGTGTGCAGGCCGCGGCCACCATGGTCGGCTCGATGCCGGCGCCGGTGCGGGAGCACTTCGACATCGTCGGGTTCGACCCGCGCGGCGTGGCCAACTCCAAGCCGGCGGTGTGGTGCAACTCCGACGCGGACAACGACCGGCTGCGCGCCGACCCGACCGTCGACTACACGCCCGAGGGTGTGGCCCACATCGAGGACGAGACGAAGGCGTTCGTGCAGCGCTGCGTCGACAGGATGGGCCTGGACTTCCTGGCCAACGTCGGCACCGACAACGTCGTGCGCGACCTCGACCAGATCCGCGCCGCGCTCGGCGACGACCAGCTCACCTACCTCGGCTACTCGTACGGCACCCGGATCGGCGCCGGCTACGCCGAGCGCTACCCGCAGCGGGTGCGGGCGATGATCCTCGACGGCGCGGTCGACCCCAACGCCGACCCGATCGAGGCCGACATCCGGCAGGCCAAGGCGTTCCAGACCGCCTTCGACGACTTCGCCGCCGACTGCGCCCAGCGGCCCGACTGTCCGTTGGGCACCGACCCGGCCCGGGCCGTCGAGGTGTACCGGGGCATGGTCGAGCCGCTGGTGCAGAACCCGGCCGAGACCAGGGACCCGCGCGGACTGAGCTACAACGACGCGATCGTCGGGACGCTGCTGCCGCTGTACTCGCCGAACCTGTGGCGCCACCTCGAGTCCGGGCTGCGCGAGCTGCGGCAGGGCCGCGGCGATACCCTGCTCACGCTGGCCGACCTGTACATGGGGCGCGACCGCGAGGGCCACTACAACAACTCCACCGACGTGCGGGTGGCGGTCAACTGCATGGACCAGCCGGCCGTCACCGACCGCGACAAGGTCGTCGAGCAGGACCGCCGCATGCGCGAGGTGGCGCCGTTCATGAGCTACGGCGAGTTCACCGGCCACGCCCCGCTGAGCACCTGCGCGTTCTGGCCGGTGGAGCCGACCTCCACCCCGCACCGCATCGAGGTGGAGGGGTTGGCGCCGGTCCTGATCGTGTCCACCACCAACGACCCGGCCACGCCCTACGAGGCCGGTGAGGATCTCGCCGAGCAGCTCGGCGGAACGCTGGTCACCTACGAGGGCACCCAGCACACCGTGGTGTTCCAGGGCAACGCCTGCATCGACGACATCGCCACCCGCTACCTCGTCGACCTGGTGGTGCCCCCGCCGGGCACCCGGTGCTGAACCGCCCCCCTGAACCGCCCCCTCTGAACCGCCCATAGCAGAACGCGTTCTGGTCACCGTTGGGTAACCCGGGCGGCGGGTCCGGAGCGGCCGTGCGACGATGGTCGCCGTGTCTGGGCTGGGGCGGCGTGCGGCGGTGGTCGGTGCGCTCATCGCAATCGGCGCCGGCGCAACGCCGTTCGCGGTCGACGGTGCCGCGCCGGTGGTGTCGGCCGCCCCGCCGACCCAGCAGGCCGACGGTTACGCGACCACCCCGGTGTGGGGCAGTTGCGCCGGCATCGCCGACCCGGCCCGGCTGCCCACCGCCCAGTGCGGCATCGTCGCGGTGCCCGTCGACTACGCCGATCCCCAAGGGCCGCAAGCACAATTGGCGGTGGTGCGGATCCCGGCGTCCGGCCCGCGGATCGGCGCGCTGTTCGTCAACCCGGGCGGGCCCGGGGTGTCGGCGGTCGACACCGTGGTGTCGATGGGGGAGGCGCTGGCCGGCACCGAGCTGACCCGCCGCTTCGACCTCGTCGCGTTCGACCCGCGCGGGGTGGGCCACTCCACCCCGCAGCTGCGCTGCCGCACCGACGCCGAGCACGACGCCGACCGGCGCGATCCGATGGTCGACTACAGCCCGGCCGGGGTGGCCCGGATCGAGGCGCTGCACCGGGATTTCGCGGCCCGCTGCGTCGAGCGGATGGGGCTGGCGTTCCTGGCCAACGTGGGCACCGCCAACGCGGTGACCGACATGGACGTGGTGCGTGCCGCGCTCGGCGAGGAGCAGATCAGCTATCTCGGCTTCTCCTACGGCACCCAGCTCGGCACCGCCTACGCCGGGCGTTACCCGCACCGGGTGCGGGTGATGGTGCTCGACGGCGCGGTCGACCCCACGCTGGATCCGATCACCCGGATGGTCAACCAGATGGCCGGATTCCAGCGGGCGTTCGACGCCTACGCCGCCGACTGCGCCAAGTCCGCCGACTGCCCGCTGGGCACCGACCCGGCCGGGTTCGTCGCCCGCTACCGGCAGTTGGTCGACCCGCTGGTGAGCCGGCCGGGCTACACCTCCGACCCGCGCGGGCTGAGCTACGCCGACGCCATCACCGGCACCGGCAACGCGCTGTACACCCGCCGCTACTGGCCGTATCTGACCAGCGGGCTGCTCGGGCTGCGCGACGGCCTGGACGCGCTGGACCTGCTGCTGCTCGCCGACGACTACGAGGGCCGCGACACCGAGGGGCACTACCGCAACCGGCGCGACGCGTTCCTGGCCGTCCGCTGCGTGGACGCCCCGTTCCCGACCGACCCGGCGGTGTGGGCCGAGACCGACCGGCGGATCCGTGAGGTGGCGCCGTTCCTGAGCCACGGCGAGTTCACCGGGTTCGCGCCGCGCGACGTGTGCGCGCTGTGGCCGGTGCCGCCGACATCGGCGCCGGGCCCGGCTGTCTCGCCCGGCCCCGGAAAGGTGGTGGTGGTGTCCACCACCGGCGACCCGGCCACCCCGTACGAGGCCGGGGTGTCGCTGGCCCGCCAACTCGGCGCCCCGCTGATCACCTTCGAGGGCACCCAGCACACCGTCGTGTTCAACGGCGACGCCTGTGTGGACACCGCGGTGCTGCGCTACCTCGTCGACGGCGTGCCGCCGCCCGGTGATCTGCGCTGCTGACCGGACGTGTCGCAGACGCAGCACGCGTGTAACACAGAATTAACAGCCGATGCCTAGGCTCGCCGACATGGATCGCCAGAAGGAGTTCGTGCTCCGCACGCTGGAGGAACGCGATATCCGGTTCGTCCGGCTGTGGTTCACCGATGTGCTCGGATTCCTCAAGTCCGTGGCGATCGCGCCCGCCGAGCTGGAGGGTGCCTTCGAGGAGGGCATCGGGTTCGACGGTTCGGCGATCGAGGGGTTCGCCCGGGTGTCGGAGGCCGACATGGTGGCCCGCCCGGACCCGTCGACCTTCCAGGTCCTGCCCTGGGCCAGCAGCGACGGCAAGCACCACTCGGCGCGCATGTTCTGCGACATCACCATGCCCGACGGCTCCCCGTCCTGGGCGGACTCCCGGCACGTGCTGCGCCGCCAGCTGGCCAAGGCCGGCGACCTCGGCTTCACCTGCTACGTGCACCCGGAGATCGAGTTCTTCCTGCTCAAGCCCGGCCCCGACGACGGCACCCCGCCGGTGCCGGCGGACAACGGCGGCTACTTCGACCAGGCCGTGCACGAGGCCGCCCCGAACTTCCGCCGGCACGCCATCGAGGCGCTGGAGATGATGGGCATCTCGGTGGAGTTCAGCCACCACGAGGGCGCCCCCGGCCAGCAGGAGATCGACCTGCGCTACGCCGACGCGCTGTCGATGGCCGACAACGTGATGACGTTCCGCTACGTCGTCAAGGAGATCGCGCTGGGCAACGGGGTGCGCGCCTCGTTCATGCCCAAGCCGTTCGCCGAGTACCCGGGCTCGGCCATGCACACCCACATGAGCCTGTTCGAGGGCGAGACCAACGCCTTCCACAGCCCCGACGACCCGTTGCAGCTGTCGGACGTGGCCAAGTCGTTCATCGCCGGCATCCTCGAACACGCCAACGAGATCAGCGCCGTCACCAACCAGTGGGTGAACTCCTACAAGCGGCTGGTGCACGGCGGCGAGGCCCCCACCGCCGCCTGCTGGGGCGCGGCGAACCGCTCGGCGCTGGTGCGGGTGCCGATGTACACCCCGCACAAGGCCGCCTCGCGGCGGATCGAGGTGCGCAGCCCCGACTCGGCGTGCAACCCCTACCTGGCGTTCGCGGTGCTGCTGGCCGCCGGCCTGCGCGGGGTGGAGAAGGGCTACGTGCTCGGTCCGGAGGCCGAGGACAACGTGTGGAACCTGACCCCCGAGGAACGCCGCGCGATGGGCTACAAGGAACTGCCCACCTCGCTGGGCGCGGCGCTGGCCGAGATGGAGCGCTCCGAGCTCGTCGCGGAAGCCTTGGGGGAGCACGTGTTCGACTACTTCCTGCGCAACAAGCGCACGGAGTGGGAGAACTACCGCAGCCACGTCACGCCGTACGAGCTGAAGAACTACCTGTCCCTGTAGGAAAGCCGGTACGTAAGGCCCGCTGAAGGCATGGTCGCCCACCCCGACGAGTGCGCTACGGTCGAGGACGTGGCGCCACCGACCACCGAGCGACCGAGACTTCCCAGCACGGGCCGGCTGGGTCTGGTGGACCCCCGCGCCCGGGAACATCTCGACCGCCTCGGCTGGAACACCGAGGACCACATCGAACTGCTCTGGTCGCTGTCGCGCGCCCCGGACGCCGACGCCGCCCTGCACACCATGGTGCGGTTGGCCGACGCGGTCGGCGACGGGTGGCCGGAGCTGCACCAGGCGCTGCTGAAGGACCGCAGCCTGCGCGGCCGGCTGTTCGCCGTCATCGGCTCCTCGCTGGCGCTGGGCGACCACCTCGTCGCCAACCCGGACTCCTGGCGGCTGCTGGCCGGCCGGGTCAGCCTGCCCGGCACCGCGCAGCTGCGCCGCGGCTTCGCCGAGATCGTCGACGCCGCACCGGATCCCACCGACACCCGGGCGCTGCTGCTGCCGCTGCGCACGCACTACCGGGACCGGCTGCTGGTGCTGGCCGCGCTCGACGTCGCCCCCACCGTCGAGGACGAGCCGGTGCTGCCGTTCGCCGCGGTCGGCGAACACCTCTCCGACCTGGCCGACGCCGCCCTGCAGACCGCCCTCGACATCGCCCGCCGGGTGGTGTGCGGCGACGCGCCCGCACCGGCGCTGGCCATCATCGCGATGGGCAAATGCGGTGCGCGGGAACTGAACTACGTCAGCGACGTGGACGTCATCTTCGTCGCCGAGGACCCCGACGTCGACGCCCTGGCCACCGCCACCCGGATCGCCGGCGAGCTGATGCGGTTCGCCTCCGAGACGTTCTTCGAGGTCGACGCCGCCCTGCGGCCGGAGGGCAAGCGCGGGCACCTGGTGCGCACGCTGGACTCGCACGTCACCTACTACCAGCGCTGGGCCAAGACCTGGGAGTTCCAGGCGCTGATGAAGGCCCGCCCGGCCGCCGGTGACATGGAGCTCGGCCGCCGCTACATCGAGGCGCTGATGCCGATGGTGTGGACCGCCTGCGAGCGCGAGGACTTCGTCGCCGAGGTGCACCAGATGCGCCGGCGGGTGGTCGAGTCGGTGCCGGCCGACCGGCGCGACCGGGAGATCAAGCTCGGCACCGGTGGGCTGCGCGACGTCGAATTCGCGGTCCAGCTCCTGCAACTCGTGCACGGCCGGTACGACGAGTCGCTGCGGGTGGCCGCCACCGTCGACGCGCTGGCGGCGCTCAGCGCCGGCGGTTACGTGGGCCGCGACGACGCCGCCAACCTCACCGCCTCCTACGAGTTCCTGCGGCTGCTGGAGCACCGGCTGCAGCTGCAGCGGCTCAAGCGCACCCACCTGCTGCCCGCCCCCGACGACGACGAGGCGCTGCGCTGGCTGGCGCGCGCCGCCCACGTCCGCCCGGACGGCGAGCACGACGCGCTCGGCGTGCTGCGCGAGGAACTCAAGCGGCACAGCGCGCGGGTGTCGCGGCTGCACTCGAAGCTGTTCTACCAGCCGCTGCTGGAGTCGGTGGGGCAGCCGGTGCACGGCATCACCGCCGCGATGTCCACCGAGTCCGCCGAACGGCAGCTGGCCGCGCTCGGCTACGAGGCGCCGCAGAGCGCCCTGGCCCACCTGGCCGCACTGACCGGCCACCCGGGCCGGCGCGGTCGCATCCAGAAGGTGCTGCTGCCCACGCTGCTGGACTGGTTGTCGGACACCCCGGACCCGGACCGCGGCCTGCTGGCCTACCGCCGGATCAGCGAGGCGCTGTCCGAGGAGCACCGTTGGTACCTGGCCACGTTGCGCGACGAGGGCGCGGTCGCCAAACGGCTGATGCGGGTGCTCGGTGTGTCGGCCTACGTGCCGGAGCTGCTGCTGCGCGCCCCCGACGTCATCCAGGCCTACGGCGACGGGCCGAACGGGCCCAAGCTGCTCGACACCGACCCGGAGTCGGTGGCCCGCGCGCTGATCGCCTCGGCGGGCCGCTACGACGACCCGGTGCGGGCCATCGCCGCGGCGCGTTCGCTGCGCCGCCGGGAACTGGCCCGCATCGCCTCGGCCGACCTGCTCGGCATGCTCGAGGTCACCGAGGTGTGCCGGGCGCTGACCTCGGTGTGGGTGGCGGTGCTGCAGGCCGCGCTGGACGTGGTGATCCGGGCCAACACCCCCGAGGGCGGGCCGCCGGCCCGCATCGCGGTGATCGGCATGGGCCGGCTCGGCGGCGGCGAACTCGGCTACGGCTCCGACGCCGACGTGCTGTTCGTCTGCGAACCCGTCGGCGGCGCAGCCGAATCCGACGCGGTGCGGTGGTCGGTGACCATCGCCGAGCAGGTCCGTGCGCTCCTGGGCACCCCGAGCGCGGACCCGCCGTTGGAGCTCGACACCGGGCTGCGCCCGGAGGGCCGCAACGGCCCGATGGTGCGCACCCTGGCCTCCTACCGGGCCTACTACGCGCAGTGGGCCCAGCCCTGGGAGGTGCAGGCGCTGTTGCGGGCGCACGCGGTCGCCGGCGACCCGGACCTGGGCCACCGGTTCCTGCTCATGGCCGACGAGACCCGCTACCCGCCGGGCGGGGTGTCGCCGGAGGCGGTGCGCGAGATCCGGCGCATCAAGGCGCGGGTGGACGCCGAGCGGCTGCCGCGCGGCGCGGACCCGAACACCCACACCAAGCTGGGCCGCGGCGGGCTGGCCGACATCGAGTGGACCGTGCAGCTGCTGCAGCTGCGGCACGCCCACCGGGTTCCGGGACTGCACAACACCTCCACGCTGGAGACGCTGGACGTCATCGGGGCCGCCGAGTTGCTGCCGGAGAGCGATGTGGCACTGCTGCGCGAGGCGTGGCTGACCGTCACCCGGGCGCGCAACGCGCTGGTCCTGGTGCGCGGCAAGCCCACCGACCAGCTGCCCGGCCCGGGGCGTCAGCTCAACGCGGTGGCGGTGGCCGCCGGCTGGCACAACGACGACGGCGGGGAGTTCCTGGACAACTACCTGCGGGTCACCCGCCGGGCCAAGGCCGTGGTGCGCCGGGTCTTCGGCGAATGAGGTTCTACATCAGCCCGGCGTTCCTGCCGACCGCCGAGATCGTCGAAATTGCAAGAGCTGCAGATGAACTCGGCTACGACGGGCTGGGTGTGCCGGACCATGTGGTGAACCTGGAGACGCTGTCGACGCCGTACCCGTACACCCGCGACGGGCAACGGCGCTGGGAACCGTTCACCGACTGGCCCGACCCGTGGGTGCTGATCGGGGCGCTGGCCCAGGTGACCACCCGGCTGCGGTTCGTCACCACCGTCTACATCCCGGCGATGCGCGACCCCTACTCGGCGGCCAAGGCCATCGCCACCGCGGCCTGCCTGTCCGGTGGCCGGGTCGAGCTCGGCGTCGGGGTCGGTTGGTGCCAGGACGAATTCGCGCTCATGGGGCAGCCCTTCGCGGGGCGCGGCCGGCGCACCGACGAGATGCTGCGGCTGTTCCGGCAGTTGTGGTCGCCGGGCTGGACCGAGTTCGCCGGCGAGTTCTACACCACCCCGCGGCTGGAGATGGAGCCCACGCCGCCGCCGATCCCGATCTACGCCGGTGGGCTGTCGGAGCCCGCGCTGCGCCGCGCGGCCCGCAACGACGGCTGGATCGGCGACCTGATCAGCACCGACCGGGCCATCGGGATCGCCGCCCGGCTGCGCCGGCTGCGCAGCGAGATGGGTTTGGGCATGGACGATTTCACGATTATGACGCCGCTGACCGACGCGATCGTCCGGGCCGACTACGACCGTGCCGAGGCGGCCGGGATCACCCACATCCTGACCCAGCCGTGGATGTTCTACTCCGGGCCCAAGGCGTCGGTGGCCGAGAAGATCGCCGACCTCGAGCGGTTCCGCAAGGACCTCGGCCTGGACTAGGGGCCCCGTCTTTCCCTCGCGGGAGGAGGGGAGGGGTCAGTCCGGCGGGACCGCCAGGTAGTGGCGGGACACCGGGGTGCCCTCGACGTGGCGGTACACGTGCTGCTCGATGAGCTGATCCTGACCGGTGAGCCGGGTGCGGTGCTGGTGCATGTGCTCGCCCCAGGACCGCACGATGAAGCTCTCCACGAACGTGCCCTCCTGCTCGACGCTGCGGTACAGCCGCCACTGCGCGGCGCCGGTGCGCTGCCGGGACCGGCCCAGCACCCGCATGGCCGCCAGGAACGCCGCCTCGTTCTCGGGCGCGACCCGGTAGGACACCAGCACCAGCACCGGCCCGTCCAGCGGTTCGGGCTCGAACACCAGGTTCGGCTCCGGCCAGTGCGTCGACGGGCGCAGGTCCAGCCGCCCGGTCTGCGGGTGCAGCGGCCACCACGCCAGGGAGACCGCGCATCCGGCCAGCAGCGCGGCGCTCACCACCAGGCTGATCACGCTCGAGGTGGCCCCGGCCAGCAGGCCCCAGGCCAGCGAGCCGATCGCCTGCCCGCCCATGAACACCAGCTGGTACACCGACAGGCCGCGGGCCCGTACCCAGCCCGGCAGGCTCAGCTGCATCGACGCGTTGAGCGTCGACAGCGACAGCAGCCAGGACGCTCCACCGACCAGCAGCGCCACCAGCACCGCGGCGAACACCGGCACCACCGCCAGCACCACGGTGGTGGCGGTGTAGCCGACCGCCCCGATCAGCAGCAGCGCGTTGTGGCCGAACCGGATGCGCAACCGTGACAGCACGAACCCGCCCAGCACCGCGCCAACCCCCAGCGCGCCGAGCAGCACGCCGTAGCCGGACGACGACAGTCCCAGCCGGTCGGCGGCGATCACCGGCAGCAGCCCCCACAGCGCGCTGGCCGGGGCGATGAACAGCCCGGTGCGCAGCAGGATGCGCCGCACCACGGGGGAGGAGCGGATGAACCGGCCGCCCGCACCCAGCGCGGCCAGCACCCGCTCCGGGGGCAGCTCCTGCTCGGGCGCCGGACGGCGCCACCACACCAGCACCGCCACGATGCCCAGGAACGACACCGCGTTCAGCGCGAACACCACGGTCGGCCCGGCCACCGCCACCAGCACCCCGGCGATCGCCGGGCCGATCGCCCGGGCCCCGTTGACGCTCATGCTGCCCAGCGCCGCCGCGGCCGGGATCTGCCGGGCCGGAACGAGATCGGGCTGGATCGCCTGCCAGGCCGGCGCGGTGAGCGCCTGACCGCAGCCCACCAGGAACAGCAGGGTCAGCAGCACCGCCGGGGTGGCCAGCCCGGTTCCGGTCAGCGACGCCAGCAGCGCCACCCCGGCGGCCATCGCGCCCTGGGTGGCGATCAGCAGCCGGCGCCGGTCGATGAGATCGGCCAGCACCCCCGACGGCAGCGCGAGCAGCATCACCGGCAGCGTGGTGGCGGTCTGCACCAGCGGCACCAGCACCGCCGCGCCCGGATCGGACACCAGCATCCACTGGGCGCCCACGGTCTGCATCCAGGTGCCCAGATTGGACACGAACTGGGCGATCCACAGCGCCCGGAACACCGGTGAGCGCAGCGGCGCCCACGTCGAGACCGGCGCGGTGGTCACCCGGCGGCCGTCACCGGCGCCGGCGGGCCAGCACCGCGTCGACCGACCACGCCCCGGCGCCGAGCACCACCAGCGCCAGGAAGAAGAAGCAGAACAGCACCGCGGGCTCGCCCTTGTTGGCGATCGGCCAGAAGCCGTTCGGCAGGTGCATCCAGAAGTAGGCGACGGCCATCTGGCCGGCGGCGACGAACGCCGCGGCCCGGGTGAACAGGCCGACCGTGATGAGCAGGCCGGTGACCAGCTCGATCAGCCCGGCCCACCAGAACGGCCAGGTGCCGGCCGGGATCGCCTCCCCGCCGGGCCAGCCGAACAGCTTCGCCGTGCCGTGGACGAGGAACAACAGCCCGAACACGATGCGCACGATCGACAGCACCGCGGGGGCGAATGCGTCGAGCCGGTCGTCCGGAGTCGTCGTCATCACCTGCACCTCACACTTCCAACAGCACCGTCACCGGGCCGTCGTTGACCAGTGAGACTTTCATATCAGCCCCGAACACGCCGCACTCGACCTTCGCGCCGAGCCGGCGCAGTTCCGCGGCGAAGGCGTCCACGAGCGGCTCGGCCACCTGGCGCGGGGCCGCGGCGTTCCAGGACGGCCGGCGGCCCTTCTCGGTGTTGGCGTACAGGGTGAACTGGCTGACCACCAGGATCGGGGCGTCGATGTCGGCCGCGCTGCGCTCGTCGTCGAGAATCCGCAGCCGCCAGAGCTTCTCGGCCAGCCGGGCGGCCTTGGCGGTGTCGTCGTCGTGGGTCACCCCGACCAGGGCGAGCAGCCCCTGGGTCGCGGGCCGGATCTCGCCGACCACGGTGCCGTCCACCGTCACGCTCGCCTCGGTCACCCGCTGCACCAGAGCCCGCATGCCGCCCATTGTGGCGGGGCGGGCCGGAAACCGAAGAAGCCGGGTGGCGAAAACGCCACCCGGCTCCTCCGGTTGGGGTCCGGCGCGTCGCGTCGGCGGGGCCGACTGGACGTCGCGTCGGCGGGGCCGACTAGACATCGCGTCGGCGGGGCCGACTAGACGTCGAAGTAGAGCGAGAACTCGTACGGATGCGGCCGCAGCTGGATCGGGGTGATCTCGTTCTCCCGCTTGTAGGAGATCCAGGTCTCGATCAGGTCCTCGGTGAACACGCCACCCTCGGTCAGGTAGTCGTGGTCCTTCTCGAGGTTGTCGATCACCTCGGCCAGCGAGGTCGGCGCCTGCGGGATGTTGGCGGCCTCGTCCGGCGGCAGCTCGTAGAGGTCCTTGTCGATCGGAGCCGCCGGCTCGATCTTCTTCTTGATCCCGTCGATGCCGGCCATGAGCATCGCGGCGAACGCCAGGTACGGGTTGCCGGAGCTGTCCGGGCAGCGGAACTCGATGCGCTTGGCCTTCGGGTTGTTGCCGGTGATCGGGATCCTGATGCAGGCCGAGCGGTTGCGCTGGCTGTAGACCAGGTTGACCGGCGCCTCGAAGCCCGGCACCAGGCGCTTGTAGGAGTTCACCGTCGGGTTGGTGAACGCCAGCAGGCTCGGCGCGTGGTGCAGGATGCCGCCGATGTAGTGGCGGGCGAGGTCCGACAGCCCGGCGTAGCCCGACTCGTCGTAGAACAGCGGCTGGCCGTCCTTCCACAGCGACTGGTGCACGTGCATGCCGGAGCCGTTGTCACCGAACAGCGGCTTGGGCATGAAGGTGACGGTCTTGCCGGCCTGCCACGCGGTGTTCTTGATGATGTACTTGAACAGCAGCACATCGTCGGCCGCGTGCAGCAGGGTGTTGAACTTGTAGTTGATCTCGGCCTGGCCGGCGGTGCCCACCTCGTGGTGACCGCGCTCGAGCTCGAAGCCGGCGTTGATCAGGTTGGTGGCCATCTCGTCGCGCAGGTCGACGTAGTGGTCGTACGGGGCGACCGGGAAGTAGCCGCCCTTCGGGCGCACCTTGTAGCCGCGGTTGGGGCTGCCGTCGGCCTCGAACGCCTCACCGGTGTTCCACCAGCCCGACTCGGAGTCGACCTCGTAGAAGGTGCCGTTCATCTGCGAGTCGAACCGAACCGAGTCGAAGATGTAGAACTCGGCCTCGGCACCGAAGTAGGCGGTGTCGGCGATGCCGGTGCTGATGAGGTAGTTCTCCGCCTTGCGGGCCACGTTGCGCGGGTCGCGCGAGTAGGCCTCCCGGGTGAACGGGTCGTGGACGAAGAAGTTGATGTTGAGGGTCTTGGCCTTGCGGAACGGATCGATCCGGGCGGTCTCGGGGTCCGGCAGCAGCATCATGTCGGACTCGTGGATCGACTGGAACCCCCGGACCGAGGATCCGTCGAACGCCAACCCGTCTTCGAAGACGCGCTCGTCGAACGCCGAAGCCGGGACCGAGAAGTGCTGGACAACACCCGGCAGATCGCAGAACCGGATGTCGACATACTCGACGCCCTCGTCCTTGATCAGCCTGAGAATGTCGTCGGCCGTCTTACCTGCCACCTGAAGTTCTCCTTTTACTCGGTAACTCGCGCGTTGACGCTAAGGACACGATGTTGCGCGGTCATCAACCGAATGTTGCGCGGACGTTACGCAATCGTCCGATCCGCGTCACGCTGCGGTTTTCCGGGAAATTCAGGTCCCGATGGTGGCCGGGATAACGGTGTCCGGGTGCCGCCTATCCTCATCAGTATGGCCCGCGCACTGGGATCCTGGCTCTCCGGTCCCGAATCGAACCGACCCACCACCGACGACGACTATCCGGGCAAGCGGCTCGGGTTCCCGGAGACCGGCCCCGGGTCGATCGCCCGGTTCGGCCGGCGCATCGCCGCCCTGTTCATCGACTGGATGATCGCCTACGGACTGTGCTGGCTGGCGGTGTCGGTCGGGCTGATCACCCGCGAACAGCTGCTCGAGTCCCAGGTCGGGTCGCTGGCGCCGCTACTGGTGTGGCTGGTGCTCGGCGTCGCCGCGGTGCGGCTGTTCGGGTTCACCCCCGGCCAGTACGCGATGGGGCTGCAGGTGGTCTCCGTCGACGGCCGGGGCGTGGGGCTGGGCCGGGCCCTGGTGCGCGGGTTGCTGATCGTGCCGGTCATCCCGGCGCTGTTCACCGATCGCGACTTCCGCGGCTACCAGGACCGGTTCACCAACACCGCGGTGGTGCGGCGCTGAGCCGTCCCCGCCGGGCGCTCAGCGCCGGCGCACGGTGCGCGACACGCCGCGCATCTTGGCCTGGGTGGGCAGCGGCCCCTTCGGCAGCGGGGCCTGCTTGGACGACAGGGCGGCCAGCCGCTGTTCCAGCGCGTCGAGCTGTTTGACGGTGATGTTCACCGGCAGCCGGTTCAGGTAGCGCTCCAGCTTCGACAGCGGCACCTCGCCCTCGCCGTTGCCGACCACGATGTCGTAGATCGGCACCTCGCCGATCAGCCGCGCGGTGCGCTTCTTCTCCTGGGCCAGCAGCGGTTTCACCCGGCTCGGGTTCCCCTCGGCGACCAGGATCACGCCCGGCCGGCCGATCACCCGGTGCACCGCGTCGAAGCTGCCGGTGACCGCCACGCCGTGCGTCACCCGCCACTTGCCCCGCAGGTTGTCCAGCGCCCAGGCGGCCGCACCGGCCTGGCCCTCGGCCTTGGCGTACACCGACTTCTGGGCCCGACGGCCGAAGATGATGAACGCCACCAGCGCGCCCAGCACCACGCCCAGCGGGATGAGCATGAACATGGTGAAGCCGCCGATCCACACGCCGAGCGCCACCGAGGCCGCCACGATCAGCACGAACGCGCCGATCATGTACGGCAGCAGCCGCTTGTCCTCTTTGCGCTGGATCTGGAACGCCTGCCACAGCTGGCTGCGGCGCTGCTTGGCCGCCTCCTTGCGGGCGGCCTTGGCGGCCTTGACGGCCTCCTTGTCGCGGGACTTCGCCATTCCTTCAGGATACGGGTGGCCGGTCGAGCGCCCGCAGCCGCGCCGCCTCGGCGTAGAGCCGCCCGGCCCGGTAGCTCGAGCGCACCAGCGGACCCGACAGCACCCCCGCGAACCCGAGCTCGCGGGCGTAGCGCTCGTGCTCGGCGAACTCGTCGGGATGCACCCAGCGCTCCACCGGGTGGTGGCGCACCGACGGGCGCAGGTACTGGGTGATGGTGACCAGGTCGCAGCCGGCGTCGTGCAGGTCGCGCAGCGCGGCCCGCACCTCCTCGGGGGTCTCGCCCATGCCGAGGATGAGGTTGGACTTGGTGACCAGCCCGTGCTCGCGGGCCGCGGTCAGCACCGCCAGGCTGCGCTCGTAGCGGAACGCCGGGCGGATCCGCTTGAAGATGCGCGGCACCGTCTCGACGTTGTGCGCCAGCACCTCGGGGCGGGCCTCGAAGACCTGCTCGAGCAGCGGGCGCTCCCCGTTGAAGTCGGGGATGAGCAGCTCCACCCCGGTCCCGGGGTTGAGCGCCTTGATGGCGCGCACCGTCTCGGCGTACAGCCACGCCCCGCCGTCGGGCAGGTCGTCGCGGGCCACCCCGGTGACGGTGGCGTAGCGCAGCCCCATCGCCTGCACGCTCTCGGCCACCCGGCGCGGCTCGTCGCGGTCGAGCTCGGCGGGCTTGCCGGTGTCGATCTGGCAGAAGTCACAGCGGCGGGTGCACTGCTCGCCGCCGATGAGGAAGGTGGCCTCCCGGTCCTCCCAGCACTCGAAGATGTTGGGGCAGCCGGCCTCCTCGCACACCGTGTGCAGCTGCTCGCGGCGCACCAGGTCCTTGAGCTCGCGGTACTCCGGACCCATCCGGACGCGCGTCTTGATCCACGGCGGCTTGCGTTCGATCGGCGTCTGGGCGTTGCGAACTTCCAGGCGCAGCAGCCTGCGGCCTTCCGGGGACACCGTCACTGTGTCGATGCTACCGGCAGCCGTCCGTCCAGCGCGTCCGAGACGTTGGCGGCGACCAGCTCGACGACCTCGTCGACCCCCACCCGGCGGCCCAGTTCGGCGCTCAGCGACGTCACCCCGGCGTCGGAGATGCCGCACGGGACGATCGTCGAGAACGCCCCCAGATCGCAGTCGCAGTTCAGTGCGAAGCCGTGCTGGGTGACCGCGCGGGCCACCCGGATGCCGATGGCGGCGATCTTGCGGTCCGGGCCGCGGTCGTCGGCGGGCACCCACACCCCGGACCGGCCCGGCACCCGCACCGTGCGCAGGCCCAGTTGGGTGCACACCGCCATCAGCGATTCCTCAAGGCGCCGAACGAAATTGACCACATCGAGGGGTTCGGCCAGGCCGATGATGGGGTAGCCGACGAGCTGACCGGGGCCGTGCCAGGTGATCTTGCCGCCGCGGTCGACGTCGACCACCGGGGTGCCGTCGACCGGCCGCTCGTGCGGCTCGGTGCGCTTGCCCGCGGTGTAGACCGGGGGATGCTCCAGCAGCAGCAGGGTGTCCGGCCCGCCGGCCACCCGGGCGTCGGCCAGTTCGCGCTGCAACCGCCAGGCGGCGTGGTAGTCGACGCGGCCGAGCCGACGCACCTCGATCGGGGTCCGCGCCGCGCGGATGGAATCCATACCGAAACCGTACTCGGCCGCGGCGCGTGCGCCGAGATCGACGATCGGGCGGGATCTACTCGAACATTTCCGCCGAAACGTCCCGTTGGGCGCGGAGGGCGAAGGCGAGGGCCTCGCCGACGGTGTGCCGGCGGAACTCGAACCCGGCCCGCTCGAGCACGGCCGGCACCGCCCGCTGCCCGGCCAGCAGGCCCTCGTCGGCGAACTCGCCGACGGCCGCCCGCAGCGCGAACACCGGCACCGGCAGGACGGCGGGCCGGTGCAACGCGCGGGCGAGCGCCGCGGTGAACTCGGCGTTGGTCACCGGGGCCGGGCCGGTCAGGTTCACCGGCCCGCTGATGTCGTCGCGCTCGATGACGAACCGCAGCGCACGCACCTCGTCCTCGATGCCGATCCACGGCATGTACTGGCGGCCGTCGCCGAGCCGGCCGCCCAGCCCGAACGAGAACAGCGGCCGCAGCCGCGTCAGCAGGCCGCCGGCCGGGGCGAGCACCAGGCCGGTGCGGGCCAGCACCACCCGCACCCCGTGATCGGCCGCCGGAAGGGCCGCGGCTTCCCAGTCCCGGCACAACCCGGCCAGGAAGCCGGAGCCGGGCGGAGCGGACTCGTCGACCACCCGGTCGCGGGTGTCGCCGTAGTAGCCGACCGCGCTGGCGTTGACCAGCACACCCACCCCGGCCTCGACGGCCGCGGCGGCCAGCACCTCGGTGGGGCCGATCCGGCTGTCGCGCAGCGTCTGCTTGACCGCGCCGGTCCAGCGTCTGTCGCCGATGCCGACCCCGCACAGATTGACCACCGCGTCCACCCCGCGCAGTCGGGCCGCGTCGAACTCCCCGGTGTCGGGGTCCCAGAACAGCTCGTCCGGGTTCGACGGGGTCCGGCGCACCAGGCGTAGGACGCGGTGGTCGGTGGCGCGCAGCGCGTAGACCAGGGCCGACCCGATCAGCCCGGAGGATCCGGCGACCGCGACGACCCTGGTCATCGCCCTAGAGTCCCAGCTCGGCCTCGAACGAGCCCTCTTCCAGGCGCTTGCGCACGGTGGTGAGGAACCGGCCGGCGTCGGCGCCGTCGATGAGGCGGTGGTCGTAGGTCAGCGGCAGGTAGCACACCGACCGGATGCCGATGGTCTCGTTGCCCTCGGCGTCGACGACCACCCGCGGCCGCTTCACGATCGCGCCGGTGCCCAGCATCGCCGCCTGCGGCGGCACCAGGATCGGGGTGTCGAACAGCGCCCCCTGGCTGCCGATGTTGGTGATGGTGAAGGTGCCGCCGGACAGTTCGTCGGGCTTGAGGTTGCCGGAGCGGGCGCGCGCGGCGATGTCGGCGATCGCCCGGGCCAGCCCGGCCAGCGACAGGTCACCGGCGTTGTGGATCACCGGCGAGAGCAGGCCCTGCTCGGTGTCCACCGCGATGCCGAGGTGCTCGGCGTCGTAGTAGGTGATCTCCTTGGTGTCCTCGTTGTAGCTGGCGTTGATGTTCGGGTGCGCCTTGAGGGCCTCGATCACCGCGCGGGCGATGAACGGCAGGTAGGTGAGGTTCACCCCCTCGCGCTCGTAGAACTCGTCCTTGACCTTCGCGCGCAGCGCCACGATGCGGGTCATGTCGACCTCGTGCACCTGGGTGAGCTGGGCGGTGGTCTGCAGCGACTCCAGCGTCTTCTTCGCGGTGAGCTGGCGGATGCGGCTGGCCTTCTGGGTGGTGCCGCGCAGGTGCGCCAGCGGCGACGGCGCCGCCGGGGCGGACGCCGCGGCGGGAGCCGGGGCCGGGGCGGAGGCGGCCGGGGCGGCGGCCTTCTTGGCCTCGGCCGCGGCCAGCACGTCCTGCTTGCGGATGCGGCCGCCCACACCGGTGCCCTTGACGGTCGACAGGTCCACCCCGTGCTCGGCGGCCAGCTTGCGCACCAGCGGCGTCACGTACGGCGTGGCGTCACCGGACGACGTGGCCGGTGCGGCCGGAGCGGCCGGAGCCGGCGCGGGGGCGGGAGTCGGGGCCGGCGCCGGGGCGGGGGCGGGCGCCTGCTGCACCGGCTGCGGGGCCGGCTGGGGCGCGGGCGCCGGGGTCGGCTCCGGCGCGGGCGCTGGCGCTGGTGCGGGGGCCGGGGCGGGGGCCGGGGCGGCCGCGGCGGCGGCGTCACCGATGCGGGCCAGCTCCGCGCCCACGGCGACGGTGTCGTCCTCCTGGGCGGTGATCGACACCAGCACGCCGGCCACCGGCGAGGGGATCTCGGTGTCGACCTTGTCGGTGGACACCTCCAGCAGCGGCTCGTCGACCTCGACCCGGTCGCCGACCTGCTTGAGCCAACGGGTGATGGTGCCCTCGGTGACCGACTCGCCCAGTTCCGGCATCAGCACCGGGGTGGTGGCGCCGGAGGCCGCCGGTGCGGCGGGCGGAGCCGCGGCGGGCGCCGGGGCGGTCGGGGCGGGCTCGACGAACTCCGAGGACGGCTGCGGCGCCGGGGCCGCGGGTGCGGCGGGGGCCGGCTCGGCGCCGCCGACTGCCTCGCCCGGCTCGGCGCCGCCGACTGCCTCGCCCGGCTCGGCGCCGCCGACTGCCTCGCCCGGCTCGGCGCCGCCGA
>Ga0207864_1001402_pt1 | contig 26619 bp, 20 predicted proteins | sample HigsolmetaAR202D_FD_184834 | JGI IMG/M metagenome (GOLD analysis project Ga0207864, IMG submission 184834) | Ionic liquid and high solid enriched microbial communities from the Joint BioEnergy Institute, USA - AR20-2-D (SPAdes) (version 2) ... | reverse complement strand
GGCCCCACGGCGCGCCTCGGCCGCGCGCGTGCGCGCGATGTCGCGTGCGCCCTCGCCGATCGTCGGCTCGGTCGCCTCGAGCGCGGCGAGTGCCGCGCGCCGCTCATCCCGCAGCTCCGCTGCGACCTCCTCCTTCGCCGCGATCGCGATCTCAGCCCCGAGCCGCTCGATCTGCGCTCGTAGCTCCTCTCGACGCCGCTCTCTCTCGCGCGCGCGACGCGCGCGCTCCCTCGCGTTCGGTCGCGCCATATGGGTACACCTCTCCTGACCGACCGGGGGGCCTGGGGCCTCGCGCCGGGGGGCGTCGTCTCGTGACGCCTCGCTATAGAGGCGGACCCAAACTTTGCGGGCGCGAGCGGCGAAGTTTGGCGCGCGCTACTCCGCGGACCGGAGACGCCGCACGAGAGCGAGTGCAGCGCGCCTCGATCTGGCGCTCTCGCCCCGCCTCGCGTCGCGCTCGATCTCGCTGGCGACCGCGGCCGGGCCAGCGGCGAGCAGCTTCCGCATGCGCGCGGCAGACAGCTTCCGCGTACGCCCGCCGCCGCCGCCTAGGCTGACGTGGCCAGCGAGCCATGCGATGACCTCGGACGTCACCCACGAGGGCACCGTCGGGCCCGGTGCGACCCTCTGCATGTCGCGCGCGAGGCCGGCGAGGATCGCCGCGGCACTCTCGGGCTCCCTGCCCTCCAGCTTGGCGCGCTCGTGCGCCGTCAGGCGGTCGACCAGCTTGTCGATCCAGTAGCTCTCGGCAGGTAGCCCATACGCCGTCTCGTACGCGGCCAGGATCGCGCGACGGAGCCGCTCCCGCACGCGAGCATGGGGACCGCCCGCCGCCACTCCCCAGCTCGTCAGCTCTCCCACGAGGCGCGCGGCCGCGAAGCGCGTGAGCGGATCGACAGGGACGCTCGGCTCACGCGAGCCCCAATCGGGGAACACCCGACGGCCGCTCTCATCGGCGACGACGTGGAGCCCTCGGACGCGCGGCGCGCGCTTGCGCGCCCGCGCTTGCGGCATGTCCTCGTCGTAGGCGCGCCCGCGCTCGTCGGCCCGCGGCTGCCTTTCCTGGTGTTCGACCCTCGTGGCCGAGCGAGGGCGCTCCGTCGTCCGCTCGCCTAGCAGCGCCCGCATCGCGCTCTCGTAGGCCTGCGAGCCAGGCGTGTGCGTGCGCGCGATCTCCCTCAGCGCGGCCAGGATCTCCGCATCGGTCCTCTTCCGCGCCGCCACGGCCCGATCCTAGCCCTTTCGCACGCGCTCCGCCGCGCGTCCGAGGGCACGTCGGACATCGGCCCGATCATCGGCAGGCGCCGGCCGTCTCGACGTGAGCCACCGATCGAGCTCGGATCGTCGGACCATCCGACGACGCCCGGCGCCGCCGAGCTCGATCCGGCCACGGCGAGCATCGTCCAGGATCACCCGTGGAGTGATGCCGAGCTCCTTGGCCGCGCTCGCGACGGAGATCCATCGGTCGTCGTGCGCGCCGCCGATCGCCTCTCGCAGCGCAGCGCGGACATCATCGCGCCGGAGGAGCGCCACAACGATCGACGCGAGAGCATCCTCGACGCTCATAGGCGCCGCCCTCGTCGCACGGTCTCGAGGTCGACCACGTTTCCGGCACGCGCCCGCGTCAGGGCGTCGAGCTGGCGCCCGAGCAGCTCCACGATCTGCCACTGCTCAGCCGCGGTCGCGCGCTCGATCGCGAGCGTCAGCCGCGAGACGTCCGCATCGGGCCGATCCACCCGCTGATCCACCCGGGTCACGTCACCCGGATCTCGGGCACTTAGGTCATGTCGCACGCCCCCGGCGAGCGACCGTGGCGACATGATCTCGCACGCTTGGGCGCGCGAGGTCGTTTTCAAGTCCCGCCCTTCGCACCGCGTCACGACGAGGCGAGCGCGTCCATCCCTCGCCCGTGAGCTACTGCCGAGCTGCCTCGCCTCGCACGGCGAGCGCCGTCATCCTCGGCGCATGCCGATGAGCCGTCGCGCTCGGACCGCATGATCCTCGCCCCCGTCGTCGTGCTCGGCATCGCATGCCGCGTCGACCGCGAACCCTTCGACTCCGGGAGCATGGGTGAGCGAGGTCTTCCCGGTCGTGGCGTGTGCTCCGGCCCTCGACGACGCCGGCGCGCCCGACGCCGACCTGCCCGACGCCGACCTGCCCGACGCGGAGAGCGGGGCTTCGCCCTGCGCGACGCCCCCGCCCGCCCAGTGCGTCGGGTCGACGCTCATGGTCGAGCTCCTCCCGGGCACGTGCGGAGACGATGGAACGTGCGTGTTCGGGCGTCGCGAGATCGAATGCCCGGGCGGATGCTTCCGGCAGCTCGACGGCGGACACCACTGCAACGAATAGCGACACTCAGTCGTTCGGCCCGCCGTCGGGAGCGCACCCTCCGTCGTCGAGCTCGACGCACGCGGCGCCGTCCGCGCCGGCGTCGAGGGTCGGCTCGATGCACTGCCCCGTGCAGTGCTCGCGCCACGCGCTCGCGAAACTCTCCGCCGAGGGCGGCTCGTCCGTCGCGGCGATCGTGAACTCCGGTGCGCCGTCGTCGTCTCCGGGCGGCGTCTCCTCGTCCGGTCCGCATCGGCAGGTCGCCGTCGTCGTGCCGTGGACGTGTCGACACGAGAGCGACCGCGTCGTCGACAGAGTGGTGCAGCGCCAGCCCGGCTCCGGCCCGACGGCCTCGGCGTCGGGCTCGCTCGCGTCCGCGTCGTCGCCGCCGTCGACGTCGGTCCACGTCTCGCACGACACCACGGGCTCGCACGTGCTCGTGCCGCCCTCCTCGGAGCCCGAGCCCTCCTCGATCGACGCGTCTTCCTCTGCGCCGGCGTCGAGGTCGAGATCCTCGCACGCGGTGCCGCACGCGAGGGCGAGCGAGCTGAGCGCCGAGGGAGACGGGACCTCGTCGAAGGTCGCGATCACCGCCGTCTGCCCGAAGCACGTGCACGCGTAGGCGCCGGCCGAGCCCGTGCAGTGCACGCTGGGGCTCGCCGCGGGCACGGCGCAATCGATGCCGTCCCCGACGTCGGCCGGGCACGTCGCGAGATCGAGCAGGCACGGATACTCGTCCATGACGACCGGCGCCCAATCGGAGAAGCGGTCCGTTCGCGCCTCGACGAAGGTTTGGGTCGCCGGGCCGCCGCCTTTCACCTCCCAGTTGCTCAGCGCCTTCGGAGATCGCAGGAGGAAGACGATGCCGCGGCCGCTGCTCGGAGGGCTGACGGCGACGGTGACCTTCACCGGCTTCAGGAACGCGACGTCGTCCGGCTCGAAGGCGTAGACGTTCCCGGCGAGCCTGCCCCGGAGAGGCAGCGTCACGTCCAAGGGGTCGAGCGTCTTGATGACGATCGTCGTCTCCGCTTCGAGCGCGCCTTCCGGTACCTCGATCGTCGCTCCGGCCCCGGAGACGGTACCGCCCGCAGGGCCGATGGATGCGCGCGCGACCTCCGTCTCGACGCGCGAGGGAGGACGCGTGACCGGAGCCGTCGCGGTGACGTCGGGCGCAGGCGTCCCGGGCACCCCGGGATCCGAGTCGACGGAGGAGCATGCGACCACGACGGAGATCGTGAGGACGAGCAACGCTCCACTTCGCCATCGACGTCGGGTCATCATCCGTGCGGTCGCCCGTTCAAGGTTACAGGGAGCCACCGCTCGGTGCACGCATATCGGTCGGGCTGCGCGGCGGCCGCGAAGACTGGTATGAATCGAGCATGCGTCATGGCCTTCTCTTCGCCGCCGTCCTGGCGGCCTGCGTCTCCGCCACGACATCGGCCATAGCCGCCGAGCCGAGCCCGCAGGACATCGCACAAGCACGCGAGCTCGCGATCCAGGCGCAGGAGGCATTCGAGGCCGGGAACTACGCGGAGTCGGAGAAGCTCTGGACCGCGGCGAGCGCGCTCTATCCGCAGGCGCCGACGTTGACGCTCGGACTCGCGCGCACGCAGGCGAAGCTCGGAAAGCTGGTCCTGTCGCAGGAGAGCTTCAGGAAGATCATCCGCGAGCACGACAACGCTCCGAACCTCTCGCCGGCGTTCCGTGACGCGGTCGAGGCCGCGAAGAACGAAGTTTCCGAGGTCTCGGCACGGATCGCGAACGTGATCATCACGGTGGAGGGCGCGCCGAACCCCGTCGTCACGCTCGACGGACAGCGCATCGCGTCCGCGGCGCTCGGCCTGAAGCGCCCGATCGATCCCGGCAAGCACGTGGTGCGCGCGGAGGCCGAAGGCTACGTGCCCGCCGAGCAGACGTTCGAGGTCGCCGAGAGTGGCCTCGCCGAAGCGAAGCTCGAGCTGAAGAGACCGGCCGCAGAAGCGCCCGTCGCCCCGCCGCCTCCCGCGCCCGAGACGACGCCGCCTCCCGTCACGGTCACGAAGAGTGACAGGACGCTCGCGTACGTCGCGTTCGGCGTCGGCGGCGCAGGCCTCGTGCTCGGCGCGGTCACCGGCGTGCTCGCCATCGGCAAGCACGGCGAGCTCTCGGACAAGTGCCCCGACGGTCGGTGCCCGAGCGAGCTCGGCGGCGACGTCGACAGCTACGAGATGCTCGGCACGCTCTCGACCGTGGGCTTCGTCGTCGCCGGCGTCGGCGCCGCGGCCGGGACCGTCCTCTGGCTGACCGCGCCGAAGAAGACGGAGCGCGCGCAGGCGCCGGGCTCGTTCGTCTCGTGGCGCCCCTACCTCGGCCTCGGCGGAGGCGGCGTCGCGGGCACCTTCTGAGCCCGTCGCCTCTGGCGCGCCACGGCCGCGGTTCGCCCGTGCACGGACGCGTCTGCGCTCGAGCCCGAGGTGCGACCGCCGCGAGCTCGGCCGGCACGCTTCCGCCGCTCGGTCCCGCGTGCTAACTCCGCGCGGCGTGAACGAGGTCCCCACATGACCGATGTCCTCGTCTTTCGCCGCGTACGCGCCGTCGACCCTGCGCGCGAGCTCGACGCCGAGGTCGACGTCGTGGTCGAGAAGAACGTCATCACGCGCGTCGGCCCTCGCGCGGCCGACACGCTCTTGGACGCCGTCCGGGCGTCCAGCTCCACGGCGAGCGACCGCGTACGCGTCTTCGAGGTGCCTGGGGCGATGCTCCTGCCCGGGCTCGTCGACCTCCACGCGCACCTCCGCGAGCCGGGGCACGAGTACAAGGAGGACATCGCGAGCGGCCTCGCCGCCGCGGCGGCCGGCGGCTTCACCGACGTGTGCGCGATGCCGAACACGCGACCGGTGAACGACAACCGCGCCGTGACCGAGCTGCTCGTCCACAAGGCGCGGGCGATCGGCGGTCCGCGCCTGCACCCCATCGCCGCGATCACGATGGGTCAGAAAGGCGACACGCTCACCGAGATGAGCGACCTCAAGGAGGGCGGCGCGGTCGCGGTGAGCGACGACGGCCGGTGCGTCACGCGCAGCGACGTCATGCGCCGCGCGCTCGAGTACGCGAGCACGTTCGACCTGCCCGTCATCCAACACGCCGAAGACCACGCGCTCACCGCCGGCGCGGAGATGCACGAAGGCGCCGTCGCGACGCGCCTCGGCCTGCGCGGCTGGCCGCGCGTCGCCGAAGACGTCATCGTCGCACGCGACGTCCTGCTCGCCGAGTACGTGCGCGCCAAGTACCACGTCGCGCACGTCTCCACGCTCGGGTCCGTCCGCATCCTCCGCGAGGCGAAGTCGCGCGGCGTCCCCGTGACGGCCGAGGTCACGCCGCACCACCTGCTCCTCACCGATCAGAGCCTCATCGGCTACGACACGGCGTGCAAGGTGAACCCGCCCTTGCGCGAGACGGAGGATCTCCTCGCGCTGCGCGAGGCGCTCGCGGACGGCACGATCGACTGCATCGCCACCGACCACGCCCCGCACTCGCCGCTCGAGAAGGACTGCGAGCTCTCGGAGGCCGCTCCCGGCATGATCGGCCTCGAGCTCTGCTTGCCGCTCATGCTCGGCCTCGTCGACAAGGGCATCGTCCCGCTCGGGCGCATGGTCGACGCGCTCACGCGCGCGCCCGCGCGCATCATCGGCCTTCTGCCGCACACGATCGCGGAGGGCGCTCCGGCGAACCTCACGCTCGTCGATCCCAACCGCGAGTGGAAGGTCGAGCCCGAGCGTCTCCGCACGAAGAGCAGGAACACCCCCTTCTTGGGGCACACGATGAAGGGCATGGTGCTGGCGACCATCGTTTCCGGCTCCCTCGCCTTCGACGCACAGGCAAAGGGGCACTGAGCCGATGGATCCGACGAAGAGCGAACGCATCCACCTCGTCCTCGCCGACGGCACCGTCTTCCCCGGCGAGCCGTACGGCGCACGCGGCACCGTCGTGGGCGAGGCCGTCTTCACGACGACGATGACCGGCTACCAGGAGGTGCTCACCGATCCCTCCTACACGGGCCAGATCGTCACGATGACCGCGCCGCAGATCGGCAACGTCGGCGTGAACGCCCTCGACGCCGAGTCGGTGGACGGCAAGCCGCACGTCACCGGCTTCGTCATCCGCGACGCGAGCCCGGTCGCCTCGAACTGGCGCTCGGAGCAGACGCTCGACGCCTACCTCGCCGCGCACGGCGTCGTCGCGATCTCCGGCGTCGACACGCGCAAGCTCACGCGCCACTTGCGCGATCACGGCGCGCAGAACGCCGCCATCGGCCCCGATCCGATCGACGTGCTGCACCGCAAGGCGCGCGAGGCCCCGTCGATGGCCGGCCTCGATCTCGTCAAGCAGGTGACGCCGCGCGAGCCGTACCCGTTCACCGAGGGGCGCGGCGCATGGAGCGTCGGCCAGGCGGCGCAGAAGCCGAAGCACCACGTAGTCGCGATCGACTACGGCGTGAAGAAGAACATCCTGCGCTGCCTCGTCGACGTGGGCTGCCGCGTCACCGTCGTGCCGGCGAGCACGAAGGCCGCGGACATCCTCGCCCTCGAGCCGGACGGCATCTTCCTGTCCAACGGCCCGGGCGATCCCGCCGCGGTCGGTTACGCGGTCGACACCATCAAGGACCTGCTCGGCAAGCGCCCCATCTTCGGCATCTGCCTCGGGCACCAGCTCCTCGCCCTCGCCCTCGGCGCCAAGACCTACAAGCTGAAGTTCGGCCATCGCGGCGCGAACCAGCCCGTGAAGGACCTCGCCACGGGTCGCATCGAGATCACGACGCAGAACCACGGCTTCTGCGTCGACCTCGCGACGCTCCCGCCCGGCGTCGTCAGCACGCACGTGCACCTCAACGACGGCACGAGCGAGGGGCTCGCCGCCAAGGATCTCCGGGCGTTCAGCGTGCAGTACCACCCCGAGGCCGCGGCCGGCCCGCACGACTCGCTCTACCTGTTCGAGCGGTTCGTGGCGGCGATGGGCGGCTGACGGGCCGGAAAACCTGGCGGAAATACTGAACATTCTCCGTCCTACACGGGAGACCTGGCCGGCCCCTGGATCGGTGCTAAACCAGGGGCCGCGATGTCCCAGGCCTCGCTCCTTCCTGCTTCGTGGCGCTCGTTCGTCGCGGTCCTCGCGGGTGGCGCGTTCCTCCTCGCATGCACGCAGGAGGCGCCGAAGAAGAAGCGAACGCCGCCGAACTGCGATGTCGAGGACTGCTACGCGGATCTCCCCGTGGAGACGTGGGATCCGCTCGAGCCGGACGAGGTCAATCAGAACTCCGGGGCGTTCGGGCCCGGCGAGCGCCCGTCCGGATCGAGCAGCGGCCACCTCGACGCGGGAACGGTCGAGCCGGACACGGAACCGGCCCCGAAGACGTACTGCGGTCCGGTCGCCCCGGGCGACCTCGCGATCGTGGAGCTCATGATCGCGTCGAAGTCGGGCTCCGGCGACTGGGGCGAGTGGGTCGAGATCCAGAGCACGCGCGACTGCTGGCTGAAGCTGAAGGGCCTCTCCGTCGAGTCGCCGCGCGGGGCCGCCGCGCCGAACGTCGCGACGATCGAGGACGATCTCGAGCTCGAGCCGCACGGCACGTTCGTCGTCGCGAGCTCCGCGGACCCGGCGAAGAACAACGGGATCCCGGGCCTCGTCATCGAGTGGAACGCCACGGACGTCCTCAAGAACGACGGCGACACGATCCTCGTGAAGATGGGCGATCAGCAGATCGACGCCCTCACCTACCCGAGGTTCGCGAACCTCACGGCCGGCCGCGCCATCTCCTTCCCCGCCGACTGCGACTGGTCGGACCGCGCGAGCTGGACGCGCTGGAGCCTCGCGTTCCACGAGTTCTCGCCGGGCTACAAAGGCACGCCGAACGCCCCGAACGACGACGTGGCCTGCTTCTGAGGCCGCAGCCCAGGGCGTGGTGACGGCCGATCACGACGGCTGACGATTTTGCGCAACTCGTCGGCTCGTCGGCCGACATGGGCGTCACCATGTCGAAGGCCATCTCGTTCATCGCCCTGTCTGCCGCCCTCCTCGTCGCCTGCTCCGATGATGCGGAGCCGGAGGCCACGCCCACGACGTCTGCCGCGGAGCCCTGCGAGGGAGCCGGCGTGAGCTCGGACGCCAGCCGTCCCGGCCCGAAGGTCACGCCGAGCCCCTACGAGCTGTGCGAGGGCGCCTACGAATGCGTCTACACCACCCACAAGTTCTGGCTGACGTTCGATGGGAAAGACTGCAAGTTCGTCAGCCTTTCCTATCCCTACGAGATCACGCTGTACCCCGACGGGCGCGCGTCGGACAGCGAGAAGGAGGGTCGCTGGTCGGGAAACGCCGTCGAGTTCACGGTGGACTTCGGCGGGGAGCTGGACCCGACCAGAAACGCGAAAGACATCTACATTTGCGTGCGGCTGACCGAGTTCAATGGGGTGCACGATTGACCCCTCGTCGACACCGGCCGGTCGTGGTGGTGCGCGCACGACCTTGGACCCCCGAAGGGCGCGACCGCCGCCTCCTTGTTGCAAGCGCCACAAAAGCGGCTAGGTTCGCGGCCCCGTGCCGAAAAGACGGATCCATTTCGTGAGCCTCGGCTGCCCCAAGAACCGGGTGGACACCGAGGTCATGGTCGGGGTCGCGCTCGAGCCTTCGGGCGGGCGTGCGCGCTGGGAGCTGACGAACGAGGCCGAGGAGGCCGACGTCATCGTCGTCAACACCTGCGGGTTCATCGGCGAGGCGAAGCGGGAGTCGATCGAGACCATCTTCGAGATGGCCGAGCTCAAGAAGGTCGGCAGGTGCAAGAAGCTGGTCGTCACCGGCTGCCTCTCCCAGCGCTACCCGCGCGAGCTCTCGGAGCAGATGCCCGAGGTCGATCACTTCCTCGGCTCGAGCGACATGCTCGAGCTCCGGCGCGTGCTCGCCGATGGGAAAGGCGCCGAGAAGGCCCCGCGCATGCTCGTCGGCAACCCCGCCGACTGGGTCGTCCGCGCGAGCGATCCGCGCGTCCTCACCGGCAACCGCGCGAGCGCGTACCTGAAGATCGCCGAGGGCTGCAATCGGTCGTGCGCCTTCTGCACCATCCCGCAGTTCCGCGGAAAGCAGCGCTCTCGTCCCGCCGACGACATCGTCCGGGAGGCCGAGCAGCTCGCCGACCGAGGCGTCCTCGAGGTGAACCTCATCTCGCAGGACACGATCGCCTACGGACGCGATCTGCCGAAGGAGGGCCGACACACGCTCGCCCAGCTCGTGCGACGCATCGCCGACGTCCCGAAGCTGCGCTGGGTGCGCATCTTCTACCTCTATCCGGAGACGATCGACGAGGCGCTCCTCGAGCTGCTCGCGCATCATCCGAAGGTCGTCCCCTACGTCGACATGCCGCTGCAGCACGCGTCCGACGCGATGCTCGCGCGCATGAAGCGCGGCCACGGCAAGGACCGCCAGAAGCGCGTCGTCGAGCGCATGCGCAAGGCCGTGCCCGATCTGTTCTTCCGCACGGCCTTCATCGTCGGGCACCCCGGCGAGACCGACGCCGACTTCGCGGAGCTGGTCGACTTCGTCGAGTGGGCGCAGTTCGACCACGTGGGCGTGTTCAAGTACTCGGACGAGGAGACGTCCAAGAGCTACGAGCAGGACGGGAAGGTCAAGCCGCTCACGATCGCGAACCGGTGGCGCAAGCTGATGGGCGTCCAGCGCAAGATCGCGCGTCGGAAGAACCGCGCGCTCATCGGGCGCGAGCTCGACGTGCTCGTCGAGGGACCGAGCGAGGAGCACGAGTTCGTGATGGCCGGGCGCCACGCGGGTCAGGCGCCGGAGATCGACGGGCAGGTCTATCTCTCCGGCGGCGAGGTCGCGCCCGGCCAGATCCGCCGCGTACGGATAACGCAGGCGAGCGACTACGACCTCGTCGGCGAGGTCATCGACGAGGCGCCCCCGCCGGCGAAGCGGCGCGTCTCGCTGAAGGTCCTCGGCGCGGGGCCCTGACCCGGCGCGCGCCGAGCCCGCCCGCGCGCTTCCGAGCTAGCGGAGCTGGATCGTCGTCGCAGGAGACCGGGTCGTGCCGTCCTCCTGCGAGATGTCGACGAAGTCGCCTTCGTAGCCGAAGACGTCGAGCTCCCACGCTCCCTCTTCGTCCGCGATCGTCCCCGTCACGCGCTTGTCGCGCGGGATGCTCTCGTTCCGGTTGACGACGATCACGAGCGCGTTCGCGATGACGCCGCCCTTCTCGCTCTCGAGATGGAACGTGTTGGGCTCCGAGCCGACGGAGACCGTGGGCGCGGCCGGCGGCGGCAGCGGCAGCGTCGGCGCCGTGCACGAGAGCGCCATCGCGAGCGACGCGACCAGCATCCACGACCGACGACCCGCGCCGAACCTCATCAGCAACTTGGTAGCACGTGAAGCGGGCACCTCGCCAGGTCGATTTTTCAATGATCTCACGGTCATACTGCCAACCAAGTTGACAACCACGCCTTCCGCTCGCCGGCGCCGCATGCTCGCGGCCGCGCATTTCCATCGGGCAACGAGGCCCGGTACTCTTCGAGGTAGCTAGCCCAACCACCCCGCTGGCTCGTCGCCGTCAGGGTCTTGGTCTGCGGGGAGTCGGGCATGACGTGACGAAAATGGCCGGCCCGCGCGTCTCCATCAGGACCCCGTGAAGATCTGGCTGCGGCCGCTCCCCTTCGCTCTCGTCGCGGCGTACGGAATCGCCCGCGCCGGGCGCGCCCCCATCGACGACGCAGCGCCGAGCCGGTCCGCCGCGCTGTGCGCCGCCCTGGAGAAGGCTCGCGGGATCGCGTGCTCGCCGGACGACGTCGTGTGGGTCGTCGGGCCGACGGGCATCTCGGGAGCGATGAGCGAGAAGGGCCGCGCGCTCGTGCGCGGCCGGGAGCGAGAGAAGGCCGCGTCGAGCGCCGAGTCGGAGGTGCCGGCCGATGCCGAGACCCTCGACCTCTTCTCCGTCGAGGCGCGGCTCTCGCCCGAGGGGCAGCTCCTCGACATCGGCGACGTCTACAACCTCACGCACACGAGCGGCGCCGACGAGGGCGTGCCGATCACGCACGGGTCGCTCGTCGCGTATCTCGTCGAGGTCGACGGCCGCCCCGAGGCCCTCCACGTCCTCGATCTCGCCGGGCACGATCCGAGCGCGTACGACGAGCTGTCGCGGCTCGAGAAGATCCAGGTCAAGCTCGCCGATCTGCAGGCAACGGGGCGACTCGAGGGGGTGAAGAAGACCGTCTACACGCTCTCGCCTGCGCCGAAGACGGCTCGGATCGCGTTCCGCGCGGACGGCATGCTCGAAGTCGACGCCGTCTACGACGGCGCAGAAGGAGAGGAGGCGAAGAAGTTCGCGATCGATCCCGTCAAAGGGACCTTCCCCGAGGACGCGCGCGTCCGCGTGACGCCCGAGGGCATGATCGCGAAGCCGCCGACGCTCGCGCCGTGGATGAGCGATCGACTGCGCGCGGCGTCGTGGTTCGGCGACGAGAAGAACCAGGCGCTGAAGGCCGTCGTGTTCTCGATGCTCGAGTGGGTGAAGAACACGAAGGCCAAGCTCACGGGCGACACGGGCGAGCAGGCGGCGCAGGACGACCTCGGCGCGCTCGCCACGCTGAAGCCGCTCGGGCCGTCGACGTTCACCGATCCGGAGATCGGCTGGCCGCCGAAGCCGCTCGAGCCGATCCTCAAGCCGCCCATCGCCGGCGAGGGCGAGTGGATTCGGCTCGACGACGACCCGTTCATCACGCCGATCCCCGGGCTCCCCTCGCCCTTCGTCACCACGTTCGTCCGCAGCGATCCGGCCGCGCGCCACACGCGCGTCTACGTCACGCTCTGGGATCCGAGGCTCGTCGCGCTGCACATGGAGGCGGGCACGGTCGAGCCCGTGAGCGCGACCGGCGAGGCCGGCACCGGTCAGATCCCGCGTGCGCCCGAGATCATGCGGCGCGTGGTCGGCGGCTTCAACGGCGGGTTCCAGGCGACGCACGGCGAGTACGGCATGCAGGCCAACGGCGTGCTCTACCTCCCGCCCAAGCCGTACGGCGCGACGGTCATGGAGCTCCACGACGGCACGACGGCGTTCGGCACGTGGCCGCCGAAGCAGGAGGTGCCCGAGGACGTGCTGTCGTTCCGCCAGAACATGACGGCGATGGTCCAGAACGGGAAGTACAACCCGTGGGGCCGCGCCTGGTGGGGCGGCGTCCCGCCGGGCTGGCACGACGCCATCCACACGACGCGCAGCGGGCTGTGCCTGACCAAGGAGGGCTTCGTCGCCTACTTGTTCGGCCACGACATCGGCCCCGAGCCGCTCGGGCGCGCGATGCTCGCGACGCGCTGCGAGTACGGCATCCACCTCGACATGAACCCGGGCCTCGCAGGCTTCGAGTTCTACAACATGCAACCTGCAAGCACCTTCGAGCCCCTCGGTCGCCCGCTGCAGAAGGACTGGGAGTACGAGGGCACGGTGAAGGACATGCCCGAGTTCAAGTTCCGGGCGCGCCGCATGACGAAGAGCATGGGGCACATCCTCTTCCCGCGCTACATCCAGCGCGACGCCCGCGACTTCTTCTACCTGACCGCGCGCGACGTCCTGCCGGGACCTCCGGTCGAGCCCGGCGTCGAGTGGCGCGTCAAAGGGCTGCCGCAGCACGGCTACCCGTACGCGAGCGCGATCGCGGAGGTGCGCCTCGGCGCGGGCGAGAGGCGCGCGCGCATCTTGAGGTTGGATCCGCGCACGCTGCGCGTGGCCGCGGACACCGAGACGGACGAGAAGCTGCCGCTCGTCGTCGTCTTCGGACGCGCGACCCGTCCCTCGCGCGACGCGGGCGCGCCGCCGCCGAGCGATCGCCAGACGAAGCTCTGGCTCGGAGAACGCGTCTTCACGATCGACGAGAGCCCGCCGCCTCACGGCGTGGCGCTCGCGAACGTCTCGCCGCTGGATGCGGCCGGAGCCGCGACGGCCCGCGCCGCCGTCGGCGTCTCCGACGAATCCGGCATCCTCCAGTGGATCGAGCTCCGGCCCGAGGACACGCCGAGCGCCGAGACCAGCGCCGCGATGCTCGAGGTCCTCGAGCGGCTCGGCTGCTCTTCGCGCGGCCTCGTCATCGGTGATCTGCGCGCATTCCTCGGCGGCTCGCTCGACATCGGCGGCGAGCCGGCCGCGCCCGCGACGGTCTCGGTCCGCCTCGCTCGCGCGACCGCGCCTGCGGCCAAGCAGATGTTCGAATCGATCGAGATCGTGCCGCAGTCCGTCTGGCACCCGCTCATGGCCCAGCGCGTGAAGTGGCGGCCGACGCTCGCTCCGAAGGAGAAGCCGGCCGCGTCCGCGAGCGCCGGAGGATCCGCGGCGCCTCCGCCCCCGTCGGGCCCTTCGCCCCGCTGAAATCCCGTCGGGTTACGAAAAAGAGACCCATCGCGAAACGGTCGACCTCCCGTCCCCGCACGCGGAGACAAGGGCCTTTTTCTCGGGAGATTTGCGTGTGGGCGTTCATCGCACTCCCCGCCGAGAGGCGGCCCGGCCGCACGGCGGCGCGGCGCGTTCTCGAATCGTGTGGAAAGTCGCTCGCCAAAGGCCCGTCCGAGCGCTACAAGTCCGCGCTCGAAGAACTCTATGGTTTCGACGGAAATGGGGGCGTCGAAAGCCCGCACGTAGCGGCTCGCGACGATCTCGCGTCTTCGTCGGACACCGCACGACGACGGCTTCGCCCGGCGTCGTCAGGAGAGGCCCGCAAGGAAGTACGGGGCGTATCATGGAGCTTCAGGAGACGCGGATGTCAAACGATACCAATCGCGGCGGTGGGTCCGACCTCGACATCTTCGAGGGGCTCGGGAAGAAGTCCGAGAAGACGCCGGCTGCTGCTCCGCCCCCGCCCCCGGGATCGGCCTCGCACCTGCCGGCGGCGGCGCGCGTCTCGCCGGTCGACGCGAGGAAGACGCTCCTCGGCATCCCTGGCCCGGCGTCGCCCGTGCCCGCGCCGCCCAACCGCACCTCCTCTTCGATGCCCGCGTCCGCGCCGCCGCCCCCGTCGGGGTCCATGCGCGCAGCGAGCGGTAGCAATCCGCCTCCTCCGCCGCCCGGTCGCAAGTCTCTGCCGAACCTCGGCCAGCCCCGGGCGAGCCGGCCTCCGGCGGAGCCGCCGCCTTCGGCTCACTCCGCTGCGACCGAGCGCGTGCCGACGGTCCCGCCGCCGCTCAGCACGCGGCCCGGGGCGCGGCCGATCTCGTCGCCGCCCTCCAGCACCGCGCAGCCTGCCGCCGCCAAGTCGGCGAACGGCAAGCTCGACATGGATTGGGACGACGACAACGAGGCCACGCACGTCTACGAGAAGGAGAAGACGAAGAAGGCGAAGGAGAAGGAAGAGGAGAAGAACGCCGACGCGTCGACCGAGGCCCTCCGCGCACCGGAGGAGAGCGAGCCGGAGCGCGCGAGCATGGACGCGATCATGGCGCAGCCGCCGCGCACGTCTTCGCAGATGCCCGCGGCCCCGCCCGCTTCTCCGCCTGCCGCGTCGCCGAACGACGCGTCGCTCTCGGGCGCGTTCAGCGCGCTCGGTCTGCCGCGTGAAACGACGAACGGCTCGGTGCCGCCGCCCTCGGGCAAGCTTCGCTCGCAGCCGCCGGCGTCGGGATCGATGCGTTCGGTGCCCCCGCCGCCTCCGACCTCGCAGAAGCCTGCGAGCCCCTCGACGCAGCCGATGCCGCCGCCTCCTCCGCCGCCGCCCGGCCAGGTGACGACGGCGCCGATGCACATGCCTGTCGCGCAGCAGCACGGCTCGTCGCCTCCGACGACCAAGACGCTCCAATCGGCGCAGTCGGCGCCGCCGCCGGCGCACACGTCCGCTCCGCCCGCGGCGCACGCGTCGGCGCCGCCTCCGTACAACGCGCCGATCCCGAGCGCGCCGCCCACGCCGGAGGGCGTCAGCCGCGCGATGGAGCAGACGCTGCTCACGCGCAAGGAGCCGAGCAAGGCGCCGGTCTGGATGGCGCTGTTCGCCGCCGTGATGGCGCTCGCCGGCCTCGCGGTCTACTTCCTCCTCTTGGCGCGCCCGGGCACGCTCGTCATCAACGTCGCCGACGCGAAGGGCGCCGCCGTCCAGAACCTCGAGATCTTCGTCGACGGCCAGAAGCGGTGCGAGAGCGCGCCGTGCATCGTGCGCGACGTCCGCGCGGGCGTCTACGAGGTGAAGGTCACGGCGAAGGGCTACGAGCCTCCGGCGCCGCGCGCCGTCACGGTCCCGAACGGGCGCGACGTCGCGACCGACTTCCAGCTCGTGCCTGCGAAGGCCGCGGGCGGGACCGGCTTCAAGGTCGCCGCCGCTCACGGCACGGTGAAGCTCTCGGTCGACGGCAAGGAGGTCGGCGTGCTCCCGCAGGAGCTGCGCGACCTCGAGCCGGGCGAGCACAAGCTCCGCTTCGTCGCGGATCGTTACGTGCCCCTCGAGAAGACGATCACCGTCGCCAAGGACGAGATCGTCGACCTCGGCACCATCAGCCTGAAGGTCGCGAAGGGCAAGGCCACGATCCAGCTCGGCACGCCGGGCGCGAAGGTCTACCTCGTCAACGGCGCGACGCGTAAGGAGGTGCCCCAGTTCCCGATGGCGATCGAGTTCGATCCCAACGAGAAGTGGGAGCTCTTGGCGACGAAGGACGGCTACGACGACTTCAAGGAGCAGATCAGCTTCGACGACGGTCAGGCCGAGAAGACCTTCACGGTGACGCTCTCGCCGAAGGGCACGGCCGCCCGCGCGATCGCGGCCGCCGCGCCGAAGGATCTGTCCGCGCCCGCGCCGAAGGCAGCGACCGCCATGGTCGCCGCGAAGGACTCCTCCGCCGCGAAGCCTGCGACGAAGGACAAGGCGGCGGGCGGCGGCGAGGCGATCCTCAAGATCAACTCGATCCCCGCCTCGTCGATCGTCCTCGACGGCAAGCCGATCGGGCTCACCCCGCAGCCGCACGTCCCCGTCTCCCCGGGCACGCACACGATCATGTTCGTCAACGCCGAGCAGTCGCTCAAGAAGACGATCACGGTCGAGGTGAAGGCCGGCGAGACCAAGGCGGCCTTCGCAAAGCTGCGCGACTGAAGACCGAGCGAACGCGCTCGAGATGAGCGAGGCCTCCGCGACGGGCGCGCCGACGCGACCGCGCCGGTCCCGCGAGCAGCTCGCGGCCTTGGCCGTCGCGCTCCTCGCCACGCTCGTGTTCCTGCCGAGCGTGGCGACCGGCTTCGTCTTCGACGACGCGCAGCTCGTCACGACCAACGAATACGTCCACGACTGGCGCTGGTTTCCCCGCGCGTTCACCACGCACTTCTGGGACGTCAGCCGGGTCGCCGACGCCGGCGAGGTGCGCCGCTACTACCGGCCGCTCGTGACCGTCTCGTACCTGGTCGTGTGGATGGCGGCGGGCGCGCGCGCTTGGGCCTTCCATCTCGTCAACGTCCTGCTCCACGGCGCCACCGCGTGGCTCGCGACGCGCGCCGCGATCCGGTGGACGTCGTCGACCTTCTGGGGCGTCACCATCGGCGTCGTCTTCGCGGTCCACCCGAGCCGGACCGAGAACGTGACGTGGATCTCCGGCCGAACGGACGTGATGATGGCGCTCTTCGTCCTGCTCGCGCTGGAGGCCTTCGCGGCGTTCGAGCGCAAGCGCGCCGGCAGCCCCGCTCGGGCCTGGGTCTCCTTCGGCGCCGGCCTCGCCGCGGTCATCGCCGGCGTGCTCTCGAAGGAGCCCGCCGCGATGATCCCGCTCTTGCTGCTCGCCGATCGCGCCGTCGCCGATCGCGCCGCTGCCGGAGGCGAGCCGCGGCCCTCCCGCCTGCCGCTCGTCGTCACGTCGGTCCTCTGCGTCGGCTACCTCGCGGCGCGCGCCCTCTTCTTCCCTCCGGAGACCGACGTCGAGCGGTCCTTCACGCCGATGCACGCGCTCGTGACGGTCGGCGCGTACGTGCAGCGCGCCGTCGTGCCGTGGCCGCCGACGATGTACTACCACGCGCTCGTCGGCGGGCCGTCGGGGCCGGTCTATCCGACCTGGCTCGTCGTCCTCGGCGCCGTCGTCGTGGCGGCGGGGATCGCGGCGCTCGTGCTCGCGTGGAGGCGCTCGCGGGTCGCCTTCTGGCTGCTGCTCGCGACGGCGGCCTTCATGGGTCCGCTGCTCAACGTCTACTTCACGGGCATGAACGTCACGGCGCAGGACCGCTTCCTGTATGCGCCGCTGCTGTTCGGGGCCGCGTCGGTCGTCGCGCTGTTCCGCCAGCCGCTCGAGCGGATCGCACGGCGTCCGATTGCGCCGATCGTCGTCGCAGGCGTCGCCCTCTCTTGGACGATCCTCGTCGAGGTACGGACGCTCGACTACCGGAACGATCAGACGTTCTGGGAGTCGGAGCTCCGCTACAACCCGACGCACCCGTTCGTGCTCCAGAACCTCGCGCGCGTGGCGGCAGGGCGCGGCGATCTCGCGACGGCTTACGAATACTACCGGCGCGCCACGCTGCCGGAGGCACGTCGGTATCTCCTCGTCGACGATCCGGGCGCGCACTTCCAGCAGGCCGTCGTGCTCGCGGCGCTCCTGCCGGACGGACGCGTCGAGGAGCTCGGCCTCTTGCTCGACGAGCTCTGGCGCCTCGTGGATCCCGCGAAGGTCCCGGCGCGGCGCACGCTGCACGGCTTCGAGATCGGCGCGCCGCTGTCCGACTTCTCGCGCGTGAGCAGGGAAAAATCCCTCCACTGGGACATCGTGCTCCTCGCGACGCGCCTCGGCGACGTCGCACGTGCCGAGCGCGTGCTCCGAGACTTGCCGGAGCGCTCCGTCGTCGCGTCCGGCAGCCCGCTCAACGACGCCCTCGCGCTGGCGCGCCTCGGCAGGTTCGCCGAGGCGCGCGCCGTCCACCGGACCCTGCGCGCGCGGTCGGAGGAGCTCGCGGAGCTCGTGCCGCCGCAGGAGCTCGCGAGCTTCGCCGCGCGGCTCGACCGCGCCGAGCAGCTCGCGGCGGAGCGCGACGAAGCGCCGGCGCCGGAGATGCGGGTCGCGCTGGAAGCCCTCCGTCTCGCCGAGCTCGGCGCGTACCTCGCGGCGCTCCGTGTCCTCGACACCGGTGGCGCGCTCGACCTGCCCCAGGCTCGGCCTCTCGTCCTCCAGCTCCTCGTCGCATGCCGCCTCGACGAAGCAGCCCGCGCCCGCGCGGCTCAGGACGTAGGTTCGGAGCGCGCAGACGCCGTGGTCCGCGAGCTCGCCGCCCAGTTGCCGCCGCGCCTCCGCGAGATGGATCCGGTGCCCGGTGATCTGCGCGACGTCCTCGCACGCGCGGCGAGCCGACCTCCGCCGTGACCCGAACGCGCTCCGCTCCGGCGGCCGTTTGGGTTACGCTCGCCGCGAATGAACGAAGGCTCAGCCGAGCCCGCGCCGGTCGAAGGTGCTTCGGACGCGGGATCCGAAGAGGTCGAGCTCACGATCCTGATGCCGTGCCTCGACGAGGCGAGGACCGTGGGCACGTGCGTCCGGAAGGCCAGGGCCTTCCTCGAGTCGAGCGGCGTCTCCGGCGAGGTGCTCGTCGCCGACAACGGCTCGACGGACGGATCGCAGGCCATCGCGGAAGCGAACGGCGCACGCGTCGTCTCGGTCAGCACGCGCGGCTACGGAGCGGCGCTCTTCGCGGGAAGCAAGCATGCGCGCGGCCGCTTCATCATCATGGGCGACGCCGACGACAGCTACGATTTCTCGAACCTGAAGCTCTTTCTCGACAAGCTGCGCGAGGGCTACGACCTCGTGATGGGCAACCGCTTCCGCGGAGGCATCGCGCCGGGGGCGATGCCTTGGAAGAACCGCTACATCGGCAATCCCGTCCTGAGCGGTCTCGGTCGCCTGCTGTTCGGGAGCAAGGTGGGCGACTTCCACTGCGGGCTCCGCGGGTACTCGCGTGCCGCCTTCGAGGCGATGAAGCTGCGGACGACGGGGATGGAGTTCGCGTCCGAGATGGTCATCAAGGCGACGCTCCTCCGGATGCGCATCACGGAGGTCCCCACGACCCTGAAGCCCGACGGCCGAGGCCGACCACCCCACCTCCGGCCGTGGCGCGACGGCTGGCGCCACCTGCGGTTCATGCTCCTCTACAACCCGCGGGTCGTCTTCCTCTACCCGGGCACGGCGCTCATGGTCGTCGGTCTGGCTCTCGGCGCATGGCTCTTGCCCGGGCCGCGGTACGTCGGCAGCGTCGCTTTCGACGTCCACACGCTTCTCTATGCGGCGATCGCGGTGCTCATCGGCTTCCAGGGCGTCGCCTTCGCCGCGTTCGCCCGCGTCTTCGCCGTCACGGAAGGCATCGCGCCCGACAGCCCGCGGCTGAACCGTTTCGCGCGATGGGTCAGCCTCGAGCTCGGGCTCGCCGTCGGGATCGCCCTCATCCTCCTCGGCCTCGGCGGCTCGTTGTGGGCGCTCGGCGTCTGGAAGAGCGTGCACTTCGGGCCTCTCACCCCGACGCGCACGCTGCGGTCGGTCATCCCGTCGGCGCTCGCGCTCGCGCTCGGCTCGGAGATCGTCCTCGCGAGCTTCTTCCTCAGCATGCTGCGCGTGCAGCTCCGCCGCGACGAGGCGCATGAAGCCCCTTGACCGCTGGCTGCAGCGCCGCCGCTTCGACCGAGCGCGTCCCTGGCTGAAGAGGGACAGCCGCGTGCTCGACATCGGCTGCGCCGACGGCGCGCTCTTCCGCCATTTTCGCTGGCTGCGGGACGGGGTCGGCATCGATCCGGACCTTCCGCCGGACGCGAGCGCGCCGAACGCGGTGCTCGTGCGCGGGCGGTTCCCCGACGACCTGCCCGATGCGCGGCCGTTCGACGTGATCACGATGATGGCCGTGCTCGAGCACGTCCCTCCGGAGGAGCAACCCGCCCTCGCGCGCGCGTGCTTCGAGCGCCTCGTCCCGGGCGGTCATCTGCTCTTGACGGTCCCGGCGCCGCTCGTCGACCGGATCATCGACGTGCTCAAGGCGGCCCGCTTGCTCGACGGAATGGCCGACGAGCAGCACTACGGCTTCGAGGTGGCCGACACGCGTCCGTTGTTCGAGGCGGCAGGGTTCCGAATGCTGCGCTGGAAGAAGTTCCAGCTCGGCCTGAACAACTTCTTCGCCTTCCGGAAGCCGTCCACGTGAGGCTCGCATGACCGCGCCCGGCGACACCTCCCCGCCCTCGAGCCGCACGACGCAAGGACGGCGATCGCGCGGCGCCGTCTGGGCGACGATCGGCGTCTTCTTCGTCGTCGCGGCGGTCTACCTCCTCACGAGCCCGGGCCGGATCGACATGATCGACGGGCAGTTTCGCTACGAGGTCGCCGCGAACCTGCTGTCGCACGGCGAGCCGACGGTCCGGGATCCCGCGTTGCAGCCGTTCGGGGTCCCGGGGCCGAATGGGAAGATCTACGCGCGGTACGGCGCCGGCGGATCCGTCATCGCCCTCCCCCTCCTGTGGATCGCCGACCGCGGCGCCGATCCGGACGGCGAGGTCCACCGGTTCCTCTTCACGCTGGCGACGCCGCTCGTGGCCGCGGCCGCGTGCGCCGTGCTGTTCTCGTTCCTCCTCCGGCTGGCGGTCCCCGCCGGGCGCGCGCTCTCATGCACGGCGATCGTCGCGTTCTCTTCGCTCCTCTGGCCCTCGGCGGTCTCGACCTTCCCGAACGCGCAGTACGCTTTCTTCTTCCTCGCGGCCCTCTTGCTCGGTCACGAGTCCGCACGCCGCGGCTCGCTCGGCCTCGCCGCGGCCGGCGGCGCCGTCCTGGGCCTGCTCGTGACGTACGACGAGTATCTGCTCTGCCTCGTCCCCGGCGCCGCGTCGTGCACGATCGCGCCCGCCGTCTGGGACCGACTCCGCGGGGATGCGTCCTGGCTAGAGCGCGCGCGGTCGCTGCTGGGCGCGGCTCGACGCGACGGCTCCCTCGCTCGATTCGTCACGTTTGCGTTCGCCACCCTCCTCGGTGTCGCGCTCTTCTTCCTGTTCAATCGGTGGCGCTTCGGGAGCATCTTGCACTCGGGCAAGGTCGACGCGCTGCCCGAGGAGCACGCGATCTTCGGCAACCCGCTCGGGGGCTTTCTCGGGTTGCTCGTGAGCCCCGGCAAGGGAGTGATCTGGTACAGCCCGCCGATCCTGCTCGGTGCGCTCGGGCTCCGCGACCTGCTCCGCCGGCATCGCTCGCTCGGTCTGGCGCTCCTGCTCTCGAGCGTGACGCTGCTCTTCGTCCTCTCCCCCGTCGCGTTCTGGGCCGGCGACTGGTGCTGGGGACCGCGTTACCTCACCGTCGTCGTCCCGGCGTTCGGGCTCGCGATGCCCGCCGTCGTGGAGCGCGCGCGGAAGCTCACGGCGACGGTCGCCGTCGCCGGTCTCGTCGTGCAGCTCCTCGCCGTGAGCGTCGATCACCAGCGCTTCTTCTTCGAGCGCGCGTTGCCCGACCACTTCTGGGCGAAGAGCTCGTGGGTCTACTTCGAGCGGAGCCAGCTCCTCGCGAGGCCAGCGGAGGTCCTCGCGGTGCTCCGCGGGCCGCCGAAGGAGGCCGTCTTCTTCAACAACGCGCCCGACCCGCAGTCGCTCACGTACTGCACCTTCGGACCACGCCCCGAGCTACGGCCGCACGCGGCGCTGTGGATGCAGCACTTCCAGCTCTACTTCTTGCCGCGGCCATGGCCGCTCTGGATGTCCTCCGGCGTGCCTCAACGTCAGCCACCGATCGACGTCGGACTGGCGGTCCTCGCGTGCGTCGTCCTCGCGGGCCTCGGGGCGGTGCTCGTCCGCGGCGGCCTGCGCGCGAACGCCACCGCGCCCCCCGAATGATCGTGCGCGCGAGACGCTCCCACCTCGCCGATGGCAAAGGTCTCGACCGTTGGGGCTCGGTCGTCGACTTCCTTCTACCCGTCCCGTACGTGAGCTTGCTCGTCGCCGCGACCGAGGTCGCGCGCATGCCGACGGCCATGTGGACGTCCTCCGCGAGCGCGATCCCGGCCGTCATCGGTCGGTCGGTCCTCGACCAAGCCGCGACCTTCCCGGAGCTCGGCGCATCGCTTCTCGCGGTCTCGGTCGCGATCGCCGGAGCGAGGCTCGTGCCGCGGCTCGAAAAGCCCCTGCTCGTGGTGGCCGTCGTCGCGGGCCTGCTCGCGGCCAAGTGCAGCCACATGGTCCTCGTGCGTTACCCGAAGTTCGAGGGGTATGCGCCGTTCGTCGCCGCGTGGACCGGCTTGGGGCTCTACCTCGCCGCGGCATACGCCGTCGCCGTCCACCCCGAGCGTAGGCGGCGGTCGTCGCTCGTCCTCGCCTGCATCGGAGCGATCGCCGCGGTCGGCGCGTACGTCGTCCATGCTCGGTCGTACGCGGACGCCTACCCGACGCTCCACACCGCGCTCCTCTCGGTGACGTTCCTCACCGCCCACGCGAGCGCGTCGCACGTGCTCGGCGCGCTGCGTCGCCCGAGATGGCTCCCTGCGGCCACGGCCGCGATCGCCGTCCTCCTCGTGCCGTGCACGCGCCTCGCCATGCCTTCCGTCGTCGGCCCCTACTACTACTCGATGACGGTGCTCGGACGGACCACCCCCGACAGGAAGGCTCCAGAAGAGCCCCCGTGCGCAGCGCCGCCGCCCATGCCCCCGCCCGCGGCGGAGGCCCTCTTCAGGCGTCGGTCCGGGATGCCGGCTCTTCCGCCGTCGTTCCACGTCGACGACTACAACGTGCTCTTCGTCTTGGAGGAGACGTTGCGATTCGACGAGACGTCGGTCGGCGGCCGGGACGCGGCCACGCCGACGTTGCAGCACCTCGTCGAAGAGGGCGCCTTCGCGTTCGAGCGTGCATACGCTCCGTCGAGCGTCACGCTCGCCTCGACGGCGTCGGTGCTGTCGATGACGTATCCCTCGAGCGCGCCCCTGACGATCCACGACCCGTTCTGGACGGGTGACCTCCGTGCGGAAGGATCGACGGTCGCCGAGCTCTTCGCTGCGAGCGGATACGCGACGTTTCGCGTCGTTCACGGGATCGGCGCGGACGTCATCCGAGGATTGGGCCGCGGATTCCAGGACAGCTACGTGGAGCCGAGCGTCCCCGACGACCTCGATCGCGATTGGCGCGCCGACGAGTCCATCGCGAGCCACGCCGTCGAGCAGCTCCGGTCGCGGTCGTCGGGTACGCAGAAGTTCTTCGGATTCGTCTTCTTCGGCGGACCGCACGAGCCTTACGCCGTGCACGACGGCTCGCCAGGCTCCGAACGCGATCGGTATCGGCAAGAGGTCGCCCATACGGACGCGCAGCTCGGGCGCATCGTCCGCGCCCTCGAGGAGACGGGGCTCATCGAGCGGACGGTCGTGATCGTCGCCGCCGACCATGGCGAGGAGTTCGGCGAGCACGGCGGCTTCCGGCACGGACGGACCCTGTACGAAGAGTCGCTCCACGTTCCCTTGCTCGTCGCGATCCCGCACCTCGCCGGCAAGCCCCAGGCAGCACCCGTCTCCCTCGTGCACGTGCTGCCGTGGCTGCTGAGCACCGCCAAGGGAGCGCTCGGCGCGAGGGCGAGGGAGCTCATACGAGCACTCCACGGCCCGGTCCTCGAAGCGACGGATGGTGCCGTCGTGGCAGAGCTGCTCGGCAAGGACAGGATGAAGACGGCCTTGATGTACCCGGACGCCACCGTCATCTACGATCACCTGTCCGGCAGGTACGAAGCATTCGACACCTCCTCCGATCCGCTCGAGAAGGTGGACCTCGTACCGCAGGCACCTCGCGAGCTCTCTACGTGGATCTCGCACGTCGACGCTTACCGGCGGCTTCGTGCATGCACCCGCCGCTTCCGCGTCGAGTGAGCGAGCCCCAACGAGCGATCTGCTGCGAACGACGCGAGCCGAGCCGTTGTCGTTCGTGCGCGACTCCCGTGAAGCGTCGAGAGAACACCGTCGGCTCTTGCTTCTCTGGTATTCTCCCGCACCATGGCAGGCAAAGGCACCGTTCTCGTCGTGGACGACGAGCCCGGTCTCCGGGAGATGGTGTCCATCCTCTTCCGGAGGGAGGGATACGACGTGTCTGCGGTGCCCGGCTTCGTGGCGGCGCGTGACGCGCTCCGGAACGCGCCGAAACCCTACGGCGTCGTCCTCGCCGACCTCATGATGCCCGACGGCTCCGGGCTCGACCTCGTGACGATCGCCAAGCAAGTGGCGGCCGACACGGAGGTCATCGTCATGACCGCGCACTCGACGGTCGAGACGGCCATCGAGGCGATGAAGCGCGGCGCCTACGACTTCGTGACGAAGCCGTTCGGGACGTCCGAGCTCCGCGCGCTCGTGGCCAAGGCGTTCGAGAAGCGAGCGCTCTCCGAGGAGAACGCACGTCTCCGCGCCCAGGTCGAGCGACAGCAGCCGAAGGACCTCCTCGGCCACTCGCCGGCGATGCAGCGGATCCTCGACATCGTCCGTCGGGTCGCCTCCGGCAGGAGCACGGTCCTCATCACGGGAGAGAGCGGCACCGGCAAAGAGCGCATCGCGCGCGTCCTCCACGAGTTCTCGGATCGGAAGGACAAGCCTTTCCGCGTCGTCAACTGCGGCGCGATCCCCGAGAGCCTCATCGAGAGCGAGCTCTTCGGTCACGAGAAGGGCGCGTTCACCGGCGCCACCACGCGCAAGCTCGGATTCTTCCGGGAGGCCGACGGCGGCACCGTGCTCCTCGACGAGATCGGCGAGCTGCCGCTGTCGATGCAGGTGAAGCTCCTCCGTGTCCTGCAGGAGCGCAAAGTCCGCGGCGTGGGCGAGGCGGAGGAGAGCAGCGTCGACGTCCGCGTCCTCGCGGCGACGAACCGGAACGTCGAGGAGGAGGTCAAAGCCGGGAGGTTCCGCCAGGACCTCTACTACCGCCTCAACGTGATCCGGATCGAGGTGCCGCCGCTCCGCGAGCGTCGCGAGGACATCCCGGAGCTCGCCCGCTACTTCCTCGAGCGTTGCGCCCGCGAGCACGACAAAGCCGTGCGCTCCATCTCGCCCGACGTGCTCCGCGCCCTCGACGCCTACCCGTTCCCGGGGAACGTGCGCGAGCTCGAGAACATCATCGAGCGCGCCGTCGCCCTCGCGAGCGGCCCGCAGATCGGGCTCGGAGACCTCCCGAAGGAGATCAGTGGCGCGGTGGCACAACCGACCCCTGCCCTGCTCGATCTCCCCGAGCAAGGTTGCGACCTCGACGCGGTCCTCGCCGAGGTCGAGCGCCGGCTCATCTTGCAGGCCCTCGAACGGGCCGGCGGTGTCCGAACGAACGCCGCCAAGACCCTGGGGATCACGCTCCGGAGCCTTCGCTACCGGATGCAGAAGCTGAAGATGCAGTCCCCGGAAGAGGGCGACGATCCCCCGTCGGAGGAGCCGTGCGATGGGTGAGACGTCATGCTCCCGCGAGCATCGATGGCGGGGAGCAATTTCCGTCCGTGCGGAAGGCCCGAGTGACGATTTTCGTCCCCCCACGTGCGCGCACCGCATCCGACTCGGATCGCGACAACACCGAAGTTTCGACGCATCTCCGATAAAATGGTCTCCTAGTGCGCGGAGGCGGCGCGATGGAACGTGCGATGCTTAGGTCTCCAACCGTGGGCACCTCGAGACGCGGGAGGCGCGCATTCACGCTCGTCGAGCTCGCGCTCGTCGTCGCCATCGTCGGCATCCTCGCGGTCATCGCGCTCGTGGGGTACCGCCGCTACATGCTCCACTCGCGGGTCACGGAGGCGAAGGGCATCATCGGCGCGATCAAGATCGCCCAGGAGGACTATCGGTCGGAGCGTGGGATCTACGCGAACCTCGGAAAGACCCTCTGTCCCACCCAGGCGGGCACCGGGAACAAGAAGGTCGGCTGGGATCCCTCGTGCAACGCTGGGAACCTGACGTGGCAGGCCCTGCCCGTCCACGTCACGGGCGGCGTCCTGTTCAAGTACGGGACGAACGCGAACGCCAACGCGACGGAGGCCTACCGCGACGACTTCGGAGCCGCGAGCTGGGTCGCGGGAACGAACAACATCTCGGCACCCTGGTATTCGGTGTACGCCGAGTGCGATCTCAACGGGGACGGCGGCAAGAAGACCATGCTCTTCTCGACGTCCCACGACAACCAGATCTTCACGCGTGACGAAGGTGAATGAGGCTCGAAACGTGGATCTTCCCGATCGAGCCATCGTGAAATGAGGCTTCGCTCGTTCGCGCCTGCAGCAGTCGGATGAAGCAACGCGCGAGCGTGGACAAGGAGAGGGAGATGGCAAAGAAGAAACAAGAGGGCTTCACGCTCGTGGAGCTCATGATCGTCGTCGCGA